>JFJP01037073.1_pt1 | contig 51446 bp, 47 predicted proteins | sample 431651 | NCBI WGS metagenome assembly JFJP01 (sample SAMN02602958, study PRJNA72255) | Microbial mat metagenome, whole genome shotgun sequencing project. | biome: fresh water; feature: sink hole; material: water; isolation source: purple microbial (photo- and chemosynthetic) mats found in... | reverse complement strand
CTGGTTAAATGCGAGACATCGTATACGGCAAAGTATCTTAAGTCGAAAGTCGTAAGGCTGTAGGCAATAGGCAGTAGGCAGTAGGCAATAGTCAAGTATTCAATAAGTTACTGACTGAAGACTGAGGGCTGAAAGCCTAATGTTTACCTAACAGGAAAAGGAGAGGAATACCAAGCCTCTTTGACCATGACTTTTCCGAGTGGTCATCACCTTCAAATTTCCTGGTTACCCATTGTTTCCCATCTTCATACCCTGCTTCAGCCATCACTTTATCCACCTTTTTCTGGAAGGGCTCATACCATTTGTCAAGTGTCTCAGTACCGTAATCATAATAAATCCTGTGGGTCGCGGGAGAAGGCAGGTTTGATCTCAGGTAACTCCTGAATGCCCTTGCAAAACGATTATCATTCCGTGTAAATAAATTAACTCCCCTCATCGGGAGATGGGTTGACAGGCATCCGGCCCCGCCAAAGACCTCAGGGTATTCGCACATGGCATAAGCAGATATCAAACCACCCATACTTGAACCCATGATTACAGTGTTTTCCGGGTCGCTGCAGGTTGAGTATTTTGAATCAATATATGGTTTCAGTTCATTGACAATGAAACGAAGGTATGTATCACCCAGAGCCTTGCCCATCATGGCTTTGCGGACAAATCTGGCCCGGTGCCATTTTGACAGACCCGTAAGAGCCTTTTCGGGGAAGTACTCAGCGTAACGGTATTTATCCCTGTTCCAGATTCCAACTATAATGCATGGCCTGATTTTGTTCTCTTCCAAGAGCCTGGCGGCTACTTCATCGGCGCTCCACTCCTGCCGGTTCCATGTAGCGGTACTGTCAAAGAGCATCTGTCCGTCATTCATATATACTACCGCATATCTCTGAGTAGTGTCGTAGCCTGCAGGCAGCCAGATGTCAATATTCCTTGGCTCACCTATTTCTGAAGGTGTCAGTACGGCTCTTTCAACTATTCCTGAAGCTGTCTCCAATCCCATTAGGCTCAGCGGGCAAATTTTTTGTACATCTTTAAGGCCAATTTACAGAAATTATGACAACAATGATATCCTCCGGATTTTTATCCCTCTCCTGGCTTTCAGGATTTGACGTCCATTTTCAGGGTCTTGTATCTTCATGGATGACCATTATGGCTGGGGTTGTGCTGCTCTGCTTCATAGTAAGCGAGATAACGCGCAACTACAGCCAGGTTGACAAGCTGTGGAGCCTGATGCCGCTGGTATATGGCTGGGTGACCGTTGTAGCCTTTCCGTCGCCCCGGGTATACCTGATGGCAGCCCTGGTGACATTATGGGGCATAAGGCTGAGTCACAACTTCTACCGTAAGGGCGGTTACAGCATTATACCCTGGGAAGGAGAGGAAGATTACAGGTGGCAGATACTGAGAGATACACCCGCTCTTAAGGGAAGGATAAGGTTCGGATTATTCAACCTGCTGTTCATCTCTTTTTATCAGAACCTTCTCATTCTGTTCTTCTCCACCCCTATTCTGATGGCAGCGCTTTATCCGGATGTGCCCCTGGGTGCAACTGACCTCATTGCTGCCGTGCTGATGCTCCTGTTCCTGGTAACCGAAACTATTGCCGATAACCAGCAATTCAGATTTCAGCGGGAAAAACGCAGGCATAATGAAGGTACGCCTGTTTTTGCCAACTCACTGGAAAAGGGATTTCTTGCCGAGGGTCTCTGGAAGTATGCCCGCCATCCAAACTTTGCCTCCGAACAGGCTATCTGGATCAGTTTCTACCTCTTCAGCGTGGCCGCCTCAGGCAAATGGATAAATTTCACCCTGGCAGGACCGGTCTTGCTTGTGCTGCTGTTCATTGGCAGCTCGGTGATGACGGAGAAGATCAGCAGCAGCAAGTATCCGGATTATTCATCCTATCAGAAAGAGGTTCCGAAATTCATTCCCCGGATCTTTCGCAGGAAATAATCTTAAGGTTATGCCAGCGGGGACGGTTTGTCACGATGGCAACAAATAATCCGACGCATATGGTTTACCGTAGAGGTAACCGCCAATCAGGAGGAGACGGAGGATCCCGGCCCGGATTTAATTGTCCGCTGCATCAGGTTACAGGCTTTCAGCCTTCGGTCTGGCGGAAATATTTCGTCTTCATCCACAGCGCCACATTGACCAGCCCGATCATCACCGGCACCTCGATCAGCGGGCCGATCACCGCCGCAAAAGCCTCCCCGGAATTGATGCCGAAGACCGCTATGGCGACCGCTATGGCAAGTTCAAAGTTATTGCTGGCCGCGGTGAATGACAGTGTTGCCGTCTGCTCATAGTTAGCTCCGGCCCTCCTGCTCATGAAGAAGGAGACAAAGAACATCACAACGAAGTAAATAGCAAGCGGGATGGCTATCCGGACCACATCGAGTGGTATCTTAACTATATATTCGCCTTTAAGCGAGAACATTACAAAGATAGTAAAGAGCAGCGCTATCAAGGTAAGCGGACTGATCTTCGGAATGAATTTGGTATGGTACCACTCCTTGCTCTTCGCGCGGATCATGATGAACCTTGTGAGAAAACCGGCAAGGAAGGGTATTCCGAGGTAGATGAAGACGCTCTTGGCAATCTGCCAGATAGTGATCTGTTCTACGGCATCATTAACCGGAAGCCCGAACCACCCCGGCAGCACAGCTATGAAAACATATGCGTAGACTGAGAAAAAGAGCACCTGGAATATAGAGTTGAAGGCAACCAGTCCTGCCGCATACTGCGTATCACCCTTTGCCAGATCATTCCATACAATCACCATGGCTATGCAGCGGGCCAGGCCTATCAGGATCAGTCCGTACATGTAGTCTATGTTGAACCTCAGGAACAGAATGGCCAGGAAGAACATAAGAATTGGACCGATGACCCAGTTCTGCACCAGGGAAAGCCCCAGAATCTTTGTGTTTCTGAAGACGTCAGCCAGCTCTTCGTACTTAACTTTTGCAAGAGGAGGATACATCATTACTATCAGGCCGATAGCGATGGGAATATTGGTTGTTCCGCTGGAGAGGCTGTTCCAGAATCCGGCGATCTCAGGACTCATCCATCCGATCGCCACCCCGGCCATCATCGCCAGCATGATCCACAGGGTAAGATACCTGTCAAGCAATCTGAGACGTTTCTTTGAGGGCATGTGAGAGGCAGTTAAGAATTAAGAATTGAGTTGATGTTTTGTCGCTTTATTTAAGGTCTTTTATGTTTTCATTATAAAACTGCATGAATGTTTCGCGTATCTGATCCCGGATGCGGATATACTCACCGTGGATAAACTCAGGTGTGCCGGTGGCATGTGACGGATCCTCGAACCCTAGATGGAGCCGGTGCTGCACCTCGCCGAAAAATGCTGGACATGTTTCATTGGCGTGGTCACAGACGGTAATAACGTAATCCCATTCCAGGTAAAGATATTCATCAACAAGGTGAGGAGTGTGATAACTGATATCAATCCCGAGGTCAGCCATTACCTCAACGGCTTTCTGATTGATACGGGCGGCAGGCTCGGTACCGCCTGACCTGACATAGAGGTTTTCATCAAATGATTGCAGGAAGCCGTGAGCCATCTGGCTGCGGCAGCTGTTGCCCGTGCAAAGGATCAGTATTTTCATTTTCATTAAGTACGCTTTTATAAATTCCAGTGCTCAAATATAATCATTTCGTAATATTACGAAATGCAAATTTATATTCTTTACAAAACTGTAACAAAACGGGGTACAGGCATTGTCGAATGATTTTCTCATCTTTTAAGATTAATATTCAACCTTAATTTTTGTCCGGGCGTCGCGATGGGTACAGCCTGCACCGGGAGGACCGGATCATGCGACAACAGTAGCCAGAGAAAGATGAAATTGTAACGACGAAAGGTTGGACGGAACCACATGTGGACCTTTTTGCCAATGGCTCATTTTTTATTAATTTTGCGCCCTTGAATGAAGATACGGTTCCCAAAATATTGCGCAAATACTCCACTCTGATTCACCTGTTTGATAGTTTCAGGCTGGAGTTTGGTGATAGGAACCTTTACTGCCAAATCACTTTAAAATTATTAACCTGAATACCCTCTCAGGTATTCACATAAATTTTGATTGTGGGTTTAATTGACGAGATTAACAGAAGACGGACATTTGCCATCATTTCGCATCCTGATGCGGGTAAAACAACCCTTACCGAGAAGCTACTCCTCTTTGGTGGTGCCATACATGTTGCAGGAGCTGTTAAAAATAATAAGATCAGGAAAACTGCTACATCCGATTTCCTTGAGATTGAAAAACAGAGGGGTATTTCTGTTGCTACCTCGGTAATGAGTTTTGACTACAAAGGAATAAAGATAAACATACTCGATACTCCGGGGCATAAAGACTTTGCCGAGGATACATACCGTACCCTGACGGCGGTTGACAGTGTGATACTTGTGGTTGACAGTGCAAAAGGGGTGGAAGCGCAAACCCGCAGGTTGATGGAAGTATGCCGTATGAGAGCAACGCCGGTAATGATCTTTATCAACAAGATGGACAGGGAAGGTAAAGACCCTTTCGACCTCCTTGAGGAGTTGGAGCAGGAATTGAACATTGCAGTATCGCCTTTTACCTGGCCGGCCGGCCGGGGCAGTAATTTCAAGGGGGTTTACAATATTTTTAAAAACAACATACAGCTCTACACTCCTGAAAAGAGCAATTTATCGGAAATTCTTCTGGAAACCGCCGATATTTCAGATCCGGTGCTTGAAGAATATGTCGGCCGGGAAACACTGGGCCACCTCTGGGAAGAGATAGACCTGATCAAAGATATGTACGAGTCATTTCAAAAAAACCTTTATCTCGAGGGATATCTTGCTCCTGTTTTCTTTGGCAGTGCGCTTAATAATACCGGCGTTCTTGAGGTAATTGAAACCTTTATTGAAATAGCTCCTTCACCAACCAGGTCAGAGGCACATGAACGTGCCGTCAAACCTGATGAACCTGATTTTACGGGATACATTTTTAAGATACATGCAAATCTCGATCCCAAGCACCGCAACCGGATGGCATTTTTGAGAGTATGTTCAGGTGTGTTCGAAAGAAACAAACTGTATTACCATACCCGGTTAAACAAGAAGATGCGATTTTCTTCCTCTGCGGAATTTATCGCTAATACAAGGAGCACTATAGATGAGGCATATCCTGGTGATGTGATCGGTGTGTATGATACGGGATCTCTGAAAATTGGCGATACCCTTACTGAAGGGGAAGTTCTGCATTTCAAGGGCGTCCCCAATTTCGCACCGGAATTATTAAGAGAAGTGATAAATCGCGACCCTTCAAAAAGCAAACAGCTTGAAAAAGGGGTCAGGCAACTTACGGATGAAGGACTTGCCCAACTGTTCCTTCAACAACCCGGGAACAGAAAAATAATAGGAACAGTGGGAGAGCTTCAGTTTGATGTAATAAAATTCAGACTTGAACATGAATACGGTGCCGCATGCGACCTGAAACCACTTCCTTATGTGAAGGCATTATGGTTCACTTTTGGTGATAACACAGAATTGCGCGAATTTATGAGCAGGAAAGCCGGGTTTATAGCATATGATAAAGATAACTCTCCTGTCTTTTTTGTTGAAGGGGAATGGATGGTGAAAATTATTCAGGAGGCGTATCCTTCAGCAAGTTTTCATACAACCTCTGAAAGCTTCAGGATCGTCTGAAAACATATTCAGCAAACGTAAGGCATCATAATAATGTGTGGTCCGGCATTACAACCAGTGCCTAATGATATTCGTTCCCTGGTTCCAGAAGTCGATCCTCCGATTCGTAGGGCACTCTCGGGTACATAAAATAGGTTGCAACAAATATTTCTCCTGCTGATAGGCAGAATGTCAGACATTGTAAATCATTTTAAAAGATTGCACCGTAGACAAGTCCTGAAATTGTTGCCATTACAACAACAAGAGCGACGTATACAACAGTTTTTTGATTTCCTATTATACCTCTTATAACCAGCATATTTGGCAAGGAAAGTGAAGGTCCGGCCAGAAGTAGCGCCAGGGCAGGACCTTTACCCATTCCGGAGGCTATCAGACCCTGAAGGATAGGCACCTCGGTCAGTGTTGCGAAATACATGAACGCTCCCACGATTGATGCAAATAAATTTGAGAACACGGAGTTCCCGCCCACCAGCTTAGTTATCCATTCATTGGGAACGACACCTGCAATGCTCTGACCATCATGAGTTGACCCAAGCAGAAAACCTGCTATGACAACCCCGATTCCCAGCAGTGGAATAATCTGCTTGGCAAAATCCCACGTGGAGAGCGTCCACTCACGGTTTTCCTCATCCCTCTTGTCAAGAAGAGTAATAACGCTGAGAGCAGCTATCCCGACAGCCATTGGTACCAGAGGCCTCAGTTTTGCACTCTCAATAAATGAATTAGAAAGCAACACTGATACAATTGTAACAACTACAGCAGCAAGAACCCACTGCCATTTTATCTTAAGAATTTTGATGAGTGACCATGCAAGGACCAGACTGAATAATCCGGTTATGTACCATTTGTATGTAAAGATATAAAACCATGCACTTGTGGTATCATCGGCAGCCGGACTGCCCCAGTTGGCAAAGACCAGAATAATCACCAGGGTAAAGAAGTGCGTCATGGTCTGCCACATCGGTCTCTTTTCCGGTTCCGGAACAATATTCATCTGGTCTGCCTTCTTTTGTAATTCCTCTTTGCGATAGATCAGTGACATAATTAACCCTATTATAATGCTGAATGAGACTGCGCCAATTACCCTTGCAACCCCCATTTCAAAACCAAGTATCCTTGCAGTAAGAATAATGGCTAAGATATTTATAGCCGGACCGGAATAGAGGAAGGCGATGGCCGGACCGAGACCTGCACCGCGCTTGTGAATGCTTGAAAAAAGCGGCAGGATTGTGCATGAGCAAACTGCCAGAATAGTCCCGGATCCGGCAGCGACCGTATAAGCCAGCCATTTCTTCGCATTTGCTCCAAAGTATTTTATTACAGATCCCCGGCTTACAAACACAGATATCACACCAGCAATAAAAAAAGCAGGTAACAGGCATAAGATAACATGCTCTCTGGCATACCATTTCACCAGGTCAAACGTGGCTATAACAGCTGTATTAAAACGGGCGCTTTCGATTGGCATGAAAAACGCAAAAACAAATACTACACTGATCCACAGCAGGATCTTGAGTTCTTTCTTCAGTTCCATATTAAGTTAATCATTATCATTTCGCATAAACCCGAAATACATTTATAATTTTTTTTAAAAAAAGGTTACTATAATATAGTAGATGCCAACTCCGATGAACAGTATGGCCACCACCCTTCGGAACCATTTCTCGAAGGTTTTTATCCTGCTGTATATTTTCCCTACATTACTGACTGCATATGCCAGTAACCATGCGAAGATTATCACTGGTATACCTGTTGCAATAGCAAAGATCACCGGAAGATACAATCCCTCAGGGCTCGCCACTGTCATCGGCATGAGCATGACGAAATAAAGAACACCGCTATACGGGCAGAAGGCCATGGCAAACAAAATACCCAGCAGAAGTGCATTCAGGTAACTCTTTCTGCCCTTCTCCCCTATCTTGTCCGTGAATGAACCCATGCCGCCCGGCAGCTTAATCTTTATGAAATCGAGCATAAAGAGACCAATAATTATGAGAACCGGCCCAAGCAACTTTTCTCCCCATTTCTGGAACCAGCCGGAGATATCCATCTGGCTGGCACCAAAGAAGATGATGAGTGCAATCCCAACATAGGTTATGGCCCTTCCAAGAGTATAGACCAACCCATTTAGAAATACCCTTCTCCGGTCAGTCATATCACGGCTGATAAAACCAATTGCTGAGATATTTGTAGCCAGCGGGCAGGGGCTGATTGCTGTCATCAGCCCCAGAATTGCCGCAGTTATAAACGAATATTGAGAATTCTCAAGAATCCTCTGAAGAAGTTCCATGAATTATTTGAGCTCTTTTACAAGAGGATCAACTGTCTTTTGGATCTCAGCTTTAAACTTGTCGAAGTTATTATTGGCATACATGAAACCCTCGGCTGTTAGATCTTTTCTGAAATCTCCGCTCATTATGACAAGCGCCTGGCCTGTGACCTTAGCCTTTTCAGCAATCGGTTTGCTCTTATCATCCTCAAGATTTACCGACACGAATGTGATCTTACCTTTACTGTATGCATCAGGATAGAGAGCAACAATAGCCTCCCGGGTCTTGTTCTCAACAGCAATGCAGGTAACACACCTGCGCGAGAAGTGAAAATAATATACCTCTACCTTATCGGCTGAAGCTACCACTGTGTCAGTAATTACATCGGCTTTGCCATCCGGTCTGAATGCAAAGAAAACAGCAAGCGATACAACAATTATTGAAATCCAGATAATCTTTTTCATTGATCGATAATCGTTTAGTTAATTAATAACTTCTTAAGTTCTTCTGCTGAAGGCACACGCCCTTTCAGAACAACCTTTTCATTGACTACAAGAGCCGGTGTTGTCATTACACCATAGTTCATTATAGCTACAATATCTTCTACTTTTGTAACAGTTGCTTCTATCCCACTCTGCTCAACAACCTCACGCGTAAGCTTCTCCAGGATTTTGCATTTTGGACACCCGGGGCCCAGAATTTTTATTTCCATCATTTTTATTCTCCTATATTTCGTAAAACGTCGAAATGCAATAGTAAATTTTTTATCTCTTGAAAAATATGTTCAGTAATAATTTTGCCTCATCCCAGTTCTCCCTGTTAATACAATACTTAATATAAGGTGGATTTATCTCCCCCTGGATCAGCCCGGCCTTCTTAAGCTCCTTCAGATGCTCCGAAAGTGTGGAGCGGGCAATCGGCAACTCTTCTGCCATATCGCCGCTGTAACAGCATTTATCGAGATTGTTTGCCAGGAAATCCATTACAAACACCCTTACCGGATGTGACAGGGCTTTGGCATACTTTGCCAACTTCTCCTGGTCAGTAGTATAATATTTCTTTTTGACCTGATTTGCTTCCATTTCATTTCGGGAAATGACGAAACAAAAGTAACTATTTTTATAATGTGCAATACGCATCACAAAAAAAAATAAGAATTTTTATAGTTCTGCAGCAGGAGCGATAGCGAATATCCACTTTTGACGCTAAATTCACACAGCCAAACCTGCAATATGAAAAGACTCCTTTTGCTCGTCACACTCACCTGCCTGTCGGTTTCCCTGCTATCACAGGATTTCTTCAGGGGCGATTTCAGCAGGGACAAAAAGTATGTAATCCTTATGAATCCCACAGCCGAAAATATCGGTGTGGTAACCTTCCTGCTGAAAAAAGGTATCCTTGATACCGATCCGGGAAAGACTGAATTCGTAGGCGTCTACCATTCAAGCCAGGAATATGACTTCACAAAATCATCGGAATATATCGTAGCAAATGGGATGACCCGCTTTCATCTGCACAAGGTGCAGGGTCCCCTGACTCAAGATATGGTCTATAAAGAGAACCCGTGCAGTGATGATTTCAGGAAGATCTTCAGCAACTCCGTGGGCATCATATTTTTCGGCGGGCAGGATATTCCTCCGGCAGTTTACGGACAGGAGAACTGGTATTCCGTGTCCACTGACCCGGGCAGGCATTATTTCGAGGTCAGCTTCCTATTTCACCTGCTTGGCAGCACCCGCAACACAGCCTTCACCCCCCTTCTTGAGACTAACCCGGGCTACATGGTCACAGGCTTCTGTCTCGGCCTGCAGTCGATGAACGTTGCAGCAGGCGGTACCCTGTTGCAGGATATCCCCGCACAGGTGTATGATAGTAGGAGCCCGGAGACACACATACTTATAGACCGTAAAAACCTGCACCGGAACTACTGGCAGATTAACAGGGATGACAAAGATTTCATAGGAAACAGCATGCATCCCGTCAGATTCACCGACAACGGGTTCTTCGGAAAAACCGTGAAGGTCTCAAAAAAGTGGCAGCCGGTTGTATACAGCCATCATCACCAGGCAATAGGTGATGTTGCACCGGCCTTTGCGGTGACGGCCCTCTCGGACGACGGCAAGATAGTTGAAGGAATAGCTCATAAAAAATACCCCAACGTGTTTTCAGTGCAGTTTCACCCGGAGGTTTCGGCACTATACGAAGATGGTGCCCTGGTCAGATTCGCACCTGATGACACTCCTGCCACACTGCACTCCATGCTGGACAAGAAGAGCCTTAAGTTCCACCTGAAGTACTGGGGGCATATCTCTTCCATTATAAGGCAGCAGGCAGTAGGCAATAGGCAATAGAGGAATAAGCGTTAAAATATGACTCGATGAGTCATATTAGCGATGTCGCCAGATAGCAGCCGAAGAACAAGCATTAGCGAAAGTATTGCCAATAAACGCGGGCACTGCCTGTAACATGGCATCACTGCTGCCTACTGCCTATTTCCTATTGCCTACAATGCCTTCACCTCATTGACGAGTGCCTGCAGTGTTGATTTGGCATCGCCGAACAGCATGCGAGTCTTGTCATTAAAGAAGAGCATATTCTCTATTGCTGCATACCCCTTGCCCATACCGCGTTTCATGACGATAACATTCCGGGCATCGCGGGCTTTGACGATAGGCATCCCGTAGATCGGGCTTGAGGGATCATCCTCTGCGGCGGGGTTGACAACGTCATTTGCCCCGATGACAACCAGCACATCTGTGTTTGGCAGATCGGGATTGATCTCATCGCTCTCTATAAGCTGTTCATAGGGCACGTCAGCCTCGGCAAGCAGCACATTCATGTGCCCGGGCATACGACCAGCAACAGGGTGAATGGCATACTTAACCTCTACCCCTTTCTCCTCCAGAAGCTTGTCGAGCTCATGGCATATATGCTGCGCTTGTGCCACTGCAAGGCCGTAGCCCGGTACAATGACCACCTTCTTTGAATAGCTCAGCAGTACAGCCGCATCCGGTACTGATATCTCCCTGATGCTGCCGGCGGCATTGACAGCAGCCTGGCCGCCGCCACCGAACACCCCTACAATGACATTGAGGAGGGAGCGGTTCATGGCCCGGCACATCAGCACGGTAAGTATCGTTCCTGCAGAGCCCACGAGGATCCCCCCGGTGAGCATCGCCTGGTTGCTGTAAAGAAACCCGCCCATTGCTGCAGCCACGCCCGTGAATGAATTAAGCAGTGAAATCACCACCGGCATATCAGCACCGCCGATGGGCATGACAAACAGCACACCGTAAGCCACCGAGATCACAAACAGAATTATTATCAGAGGCATCAGTTCGGCTGAAGCCTGAACGTCGCGCGTCATAATGTATGCCACAAACACAACGATTCCTGCAAGTATGGTCAGATTGACAAATTTCATTGCCTTGACCCTCATGTCGCCTATTCGGCCATCGAGCTTGCCGAAGGCTATCATGCTTCCCGCCCATGAAACTGACCCTATCACCAGTCCCAGCAGTATGGCCAGCACGTGCCCGTTGGCCATGCCGGTCCTGGCAATCAATTCACTGCTTACGTGAGGAAATTCCATAATGGATATGAGCGCAGCTGCTGCTCCTCCCATCCCGTTAAAGAATGAGACCAGTTGAGGCATCGCTGTCATCTTTACCTTTTTGGCAATGACCCATCCTATGGCGGTCCCAATGGCTATTGCAATTAATATCCATCCAATATTGCCTATCTTCTCCCCATCCTTGCTGTGAAAAAGAATGGTTGCAACAATGGCCATTATCATGCCGGCTGCTGCGAGGGTGTTTCCCCTCCTGGCGGTGAGAGGGTGGCTTAACATCTTTAATCCCAGGATGAAAAGTACAGAAGCCAGGATATAGGTTATCTCAAGAACCGATATTCCTGCTGAAAACTGAGAGACATCATTCATGGTGCTGTTTTTTTTTGTATCAAACCCTTACTTTTTCTTTTTGAACATCTCCAGCATCCTGTCTGTGACGACGAACCCGCCGACAACATTAAGAGTCCCCAGGATAACTGCCAGGAAACCCAATATCATTGCTCCCGTTGTATCGGCATGTCCCATAACTATAATCGCCCCGATTATTACCACCCCGTGGATGGCATTTGCGCCTGACATCAGGGGTGTGTGAAGTATTGCCGGCACGTGACTAATCACCTCAATACCCAGGAATACCGAGAGGATCACCATATATATGATACCTCTGTTGGCCATAAAGTATTCGAAAAATCCTTCCATTATACAGTCTGTTTTATTTCAAGCATTTGTATTACTCTGGGGCTGACATATTCCATTCCATGAACGGCTGTTGTTCCCTTTATTATTTCATCGGCCATATCGGGTATCACGCGACCCTCCTTATTGACCATTATCTTCAGGAGATTGATGATGTTGCTCCCGAACATCTTGCTGGCGTCAGCCGGCATTGCTGAGGGGTAATCTGATTTGCCAATTATTTTTACGCCATGAACCACTTCGGTGGTACCGTTTACAGTCAACTCGCAGTTGCCTCCCGAGGATGCGGCCAGGTCAATTATCACTGATCCGGGTTTCATCTTTGCTACCGTCTCTTTCACTATCAGTACGGGAGCCTTTCTTCCCGGAATCTGGGCAGTGGCGATGACCACATCAGCTGCCACCGCGCGTTGTTGTATAAGTTCCTGCTGCCTCTTTTTGAAGTCGAGGGTCTGTTCAACAGCATAACCACCAGCGGCGGCATCCTCCACGGCGCCCTCCACCTCTATGAATTTGCCGCCGAGGCTTTTGACCTCCTCCTTCACTGCAGACCTTACGTCAAACACCTCGACCACTGCGCCCAGTTTTCTTGCAACGGCTATTGCCTGCAGACCTGCAACCCCTGCGCCAAGGATCAGAACGCGGGCCGGCTTGATGGTCCCGGCAGCCGTCATAAACATCGGGAAGAACCGTGGCAGCATTGATGCGGCCTCCAGTACAGCCTTGTATCCTGAAACAGTTGCCATCGAGGAGAGTATGTCCATAGACTGTGCCCTTGTGATCCTCGGAACAAGGTCAAGTGCTAAGACAGTGACGCCCCTGAGACGAATTCTCTCAAGCCACTCCCTGTTCTCAACCGGATCAAGAACAGTGAAGATCATCTGTCCTTCCCTGAACGAGCTGATATCATCGTGCAGCGGCGGATTGACGGTAAGAAGCAGGTCGGCCCGGGATATGACATCAGCTCTTGCGGCAGTGGAGGCGCCTGCCGCACGGTAGTCGTCGTTGCTTGCAAAGGCTTTTTCGCCTGCGTCATCTTCCACGAGAACATCAAGCCCGAGTTTTCGCAGGGCTGCTGTTTCGCCGGGAAGAATGGCTACCCTGTTTTCATTTCCTGTTTCCCTGAGAATTCCTGTGATCATACCTGGAGTTTTTCTTGTGTTTTTGATTTTATAACTTCAATAATGCTGCAGCTTCCTTGTCGAGCATCCATACCAGATGACCTGAGGCCGGTTTTACACGAGAGGCCGGATACTGGTCCGAACCGCTCTTCCCTTCGATGATCTTTGATACTATGGATGCCTTCCCCTTTCCGGTTACAATAAAATATACCTTGGAGGCATTGTTTATAAGCCTGCCTGTTACGGTAATCCTTTTCTGACCGGTATCAGGCTTGACTGCCACCTCATATAGCTTCGAAGAAGTAAAAAGGTCCGGCCTGTCGGGAAAAATAGAGGCAGTGTGTCCGTCATCACCCAGCCCAAGGAGCATAAGGTCAAATTGCGGGATACCATTATAGAAAGGCACCACGCTGCTCACCAGTTCGGCATACTGGCGGGCTTCATCAGCAGGGTCATCCTCGCCCCGGATCCTGAATACGTTAGCATCAGGGATGGGAACATTCTGTAGGAGACTCTCATAAGACATCCTGTAATTGCTCTCCGTGTCCTCCGGGGGCACACACCTCTCGTCGCCCCAGAAGACAAGCAGTTTCTCCCAACTGATCCTTTCGGAATAATTATCAGACAGGTAGCTGAATATATACTCTGGTGTTGAGCCGCCGGAGAGAGCTAAAGTGTAGTAATGATCAGGCTCTATTCGGTCAAGGTCCTTGATAAGTATCGCCGCAAAGCTTTGAGCGAGGGCTTCGCGGTTAGGGAATACTCTGGCTGAAGGTGGCATAACAGATAGTAATCTGAATATAAAACTAATTATAATTCGCAATAAACACCATCATCGGCAAGATTTTTACACGGATATCTCCATGTAAGCTCCGGTTCCTCAATCAGGTCATCGGCATTCTCAGGTCCCCATGTCCCGGCAGGATAGCCATAAACCGGGATCGAATGATCGTTCTTCCATGCCTCTATCACCGGATCAAGGAATTTCCAGGCAGCCAGAACGGCGTCTGATCTTGTGTAAAGGGTGGAGTCGCCATTCATGCAGTCATACAGCAGCCTCTCGTAAGCATCGGGTATCCTATCGACCACAAGGTCGGAGTAATGGAAGTCCATGTTGACATTCTTGACATTGAAACCGGCGCCCGGGATCTTCATTCCGAACTTTAGCAGCATCCCCTCGTCGGGCTGTATTCTTATTATCAGCTGGTTGCACCCTTCGCATGCATCCTTGGCTGAAAAGAGTGAGTGTGGCGTAGGCTTGAAGTGTATCACTGCCTCTGTGACACGTGTGGGAAGCCGCTTACCGGTACGTATATAGAAAGGTACTCCTCCCCACCGCCAGTTGTCGATATGGAACCTGAGCGCCGCGAAGGTCTCGGTCTTTGATCCGGGGTCAACATTCTCCTCCTCACGGTATCCCTTGAAGGATTCTTGCCTGACATGCGAGCTGGTATACTGGCCCCGGATGGCAATACTTCCAACCTCTTCAATCTTTATCGGCCTCAGCGATTCAAAGACCTTCACAAGTTCATTCCTTATGGATGTAGAATCTATTGATGAGGGCGGTTCCATGGCTATGAAACCGACAAGATGCAAAAGGTGGTTCTGCACCATATCACGTAGCGCCCCTGCACGCTCGTAATAAGCCCCCCTCATCTCAACACCGAGGCTCTCTGATGAGGTTATTTCAACGTGGTGCACAAAGTTTCTGTTCCACAGTGGCTCAAAGATTCCGTTTGAGAACCTCGTTACAAGTATATTCTGCACTGTCTCCTTTCCCAGGTAATGGTCAATGCGGTAAATCTGACTTTCAGCCCAGCTCTCAAGTACGGCCTTGTTGAGCTTTGTGGCGCTGGCAAAATCATACCCGAAGGGCTTTTCTATGATCATTCTTTTCCATCCGTCGCCCTCATTGTTCAGACCCTGCAGAGCAAGGTTGCGGGGAATGACAGCATAGAGTTCCGGTGGTACAGAGAGATAGAACAGGGTGTTTGCGCCTCTGCCGATTCGCTGCCTTATCATCTCAAGCTTATCAGGCAGCCGGTTGTAGTGTTCCCTGACTGAAGGGTCGAGGTCAGTGTAATAAAATGACATGATAAAATCATTGCCAGCCCGCTCCTCCTTTTTGCTGATCAGCTCCTTGAGGGCCTCGCGCACCTCCTCACGGTAGTCCTCGTCAGCGACTTTGCTTCTGCCTGTAGCCAAAACTGCAAACTTTTCAGGCATGATACCCTGCGTATAAAGGGCATAGAGAGCCGGGACTATCTTACGCATGGCAAGGTCACCCCTGCCGCCAAAGATCACTATTATTTGATTATCAGGCTTGTTCATCATCTGGTTATTTGTCTTGTAGAACGGGTACCGCCAGACCTTACATATTTTTAGTGAAAGGAGCCATGCTGTGACAGTCTTATCCACAGTCAATGGCAGTCAGCTTTAACAAATATAATTAAAGGAGCGATCACGACAATCGGCTAAATCAAATTTGACGAAAGAGGATGACTCCGGTTCTCTTAAATTATTGTATTGCATTGATATATAGTTATATAATGATTTACATAAGAGATAAGTGTTGAATTTCTCAATAGGTGCATATAATTTAATCACTGACATATGTGTCTCATCTTATGCTTCTTATGAATTGTTCTAAGGAAATATGTATATTTTATCAACAGTCCTGAGTGCAATAAAATTGGTATCTGCTATTTATATATCTCATTATACGTACGTTACAAGAATTGGCACGTTAATTGGCCAGTCACTTTTAGTTAACGGAACAGCAATCAACAATCAGAGATATGAAAAGAATAATATTACTTGCATTCTGCCTGGGGCTTATTCAGTCCGGCATTGCATCAGGGCAGAAGGATGGGAGAGAGACTACAGGAAAAGATGCTAACACTGTCACCGTTTCAACAGTTCCTGAGACAGAATCATTGACAGCCAAGTGGATAGAGGGTTTCCGTAATGGAAATCCCGGCACGGAGGTGAGAATTGTGCCTTCTGGACAAAATGCAGATGCTGAAATCCGCTTCCTGACAGACCACTCTGCCGGTTCCGCAGGAGAAAAAGCTGACTGGCATGTAATTGTCGGCCGCGAGGTGATAGTCCCGGTAACCGGTACCGCCAACCGCTATCTTACAGAGATTCAAAGTGCAGGTTTCTCTCCTGAGAAATTCCTTATGATATTATCCTCTGAGGGGAATCTCTACTGGGGCCAGCTCCTCTACAGTGAAAACAATGTCCCGGTCTCAGCCTGGATGCTCGATGATGAATCGGTCTCACAAGCTCTTTCACGTTTCACAGGCACAGAGCCCGGCCTTATTAAAGCATCTATAGTCGAATCACCTGATGAGCTGATTGCTCAAGTGAAAAGTAACCCTGATGCCATGGCCTTCTGCAGGCTGTCAGATATTACTGACGCGACCGGAATGTCAATTTTGCCTGGTATAGCCATTATACCTGTTGACATTAATAACAATGGCCTGTCAGAATATTTTGAACAGTTCTATTCCGACTACAGCAGCTTTAGCCGGGGCGTTTACATTGGCAAATACCCGAAAGCACTCTGCAACAACATTTATGCTGTCGCGGAAACAGTTCCGGCACCGGGAGCTCAGTCGGACCTTGTCAGGTATATCCTTGCCGATGGTCAGCGATACGTGGCAGGCGCGGGCTTTAGCCCACTTGCCCGCGGGGAAGGCATTGCCAGGAGTGAAACCATGGTGACTGATCAGACCATAATCACTGCCGGCAGCGATGGAACTTCGCCACTCAGGGGATGGCTTTGGGTGATTGCGGTAATTGTGGCGGTATCAGCTGTTGCGATTGCCATGTACTACATTACCCGTGCAGTTGCAGAAGTGCCCGTTGCCCCGGTCAGGTCTCATATGTCTGCCTTCAGCCTGAAATCGCTCGTTACCCCGGCCGGGATCCTTTTTGATAAAGGCCATACATGGGCTTTCATGGAGCGAAACGGAATCGTAAAGGTTGGAATTGATGATTTCCTTCAGCATATCACAGGCCCCATAACAAGAGTGAAAATGAAGTCGCCCGGTGAGAAAGTCCGCAAGGGAGAATATGTCCTCTCCCTCATCCAGAAGGGTAAGCAGCTGAATATTAAATCCCCGGTCAGCGGAACGATAGTAACCAGGAATGAACGACTCCTGGGCGATAGTGACATTGTAAACAGCTCGCCGTATGATGAGGGCTGGATTTACGCCATCGAACCTGAGAACTGGGAGAAAGATTCCCGCCTCCTGAACTTAGCCGGTAAATACGCTGACTACCTGAAGGAGGAATTTGCCAGAATCAGGGACCTCCTGTCAGTGATGCCCGGAATCAATGATGTCAGATATGCCCATGTGGTTCTCCAGGACGGTGGTGAGTTAAAGGACGGGCTGCTGGAGGAGTTCGGACCTGAAATATGGGAGGAGTTCCAGGCGAGGTTCCTTGAGATGCCGCGCTGACCGGGCAACGGTTACAGAGTCATTATCGCTTCTTTCTCTGAATAGCAGTATTTTTTGTACATTGTAGAAAATTTACACACTCTTTGCCTCTCTCCTCTCCGGTACGAGTTGGGAAATGCAAAGAGTTGTTTTACAACTAAACGCGCCTGCTATGGCAAGATCCGGTGACAATAAGGCTCCCGGCAGAAGGTGGTTGACACGCTTTCCCGGGTTCCTCAGGCTCAGATCAACTATCTACGGAAGAGTGGTAGGCATAATCACACTCTCGGCCGTAGTCCTGTTTATCGCCTTCAGTTTGATCTTCAGAACCGTATATGTTAATTATTTCAACACTGTCCTCAGACAGAACGGTAATAATGTTGGAGCCATAGTTGAGGGATCCCTTTACAAATCCATGCTTGAGAATGACAAAAGCACACTGCATAGCACTCTGGACATCATCAATAACATGCCCGGGATTGACGACGTGAATCTGTATGATCAGAATGAGAACCTGGCATATTCGTCCTTCGCCGCTGAAACAGAAAGCCACAGCAATCCCGACTGCATATCATGCCACACCAATCTCAGCGAGATGTTCTCCAGGAAAGAGCGAAGCTACATGATTATCGATGAGAAGAGCGATTGCAGCATGAATCCCAACAGGCCTGGACAGAGGCACATGCTCATCAGGAGACCCATCCTCAATGAAATGTCATGTTATACCGCCTCATGCCATGCCCACAGTGAGAATGACGAAGTTCTGGGTTCACTGATAATCAGGATGCCCCTTAAAGACCTCGACAATGCCCTGCACAAATCATCCGTCGAATTTCTCCTGATGGCCATGATACTTACAGCCATAGTTGTCTCAATGCTTATATTCTTTACCCGGAAGCGGATAAAGGACCCCCTTAACAGCATTATTAAAGCCAGTGAGGCAGTCTCTGCCGGTGAGATAAGCACAAGACTTGATATTAAGCCGGACCTGCTTGATGATATGAAGATGGTCTCGCAGGCTTTCAACAACATGCTTGACCACATTGACAGGGCCGCCGATGAGCTTGAAAACTGGTCTAAACAACTTGAATACAAGGTGCAGAAAAAGTCAGAAGAGCTCTCTGAAGCTCAGAATGAACTGATCAACGTTGAAAGGATCGCTTCCCTCGGCAAGCTGTCGGCTTCTGTGGCCCATGAGATAAATAACCCCCTGTCCGGCATATTAATCTACACAAAACTCGTATACAAACAACTTGACAATCAAGATATCACCACTGAAAAGAGGGAAAATATGCTCAGGCAGCTTAAGGTGATTGAGACCGAGACCAAACGGTGCGGCGACATAGTGAAAGGTCTTCTTGACTTCTCCCGCAAAGACCAGGATGACTTTGAAGAGAAGCACCTTCATGAGGTACTGCAGGGGACTTATGACCTGATGATGCACCATATCAGGATTGCCAATATCACCTTTCTCACAGACCTCTCAGCCCGGGCTGACATTATATTCTGCAGTCCCAACCAGATAAAGCAGGCATGCATCGCTCTGCTGGTGAATGCATCAGAGGCGGTAACCGAAAATGGTGAGATAATGATGAGAACCGTAAATCCCGACAGCGACACCATACGGATCGAGATAACCGACAATGGTTCAGGCATTTCTCCCGATGACATTCCACATATATTCGAGCCCTTCTTCTCTACAAAGCGTGAGGCCAGGGGGATTGGGCTGGGCCTCCCCATCGTTCACGGAATTGTACAGAACCACAATGGAAAGGTAGAGATAGACTCCGTGGTAGGCAGGGGAACAACTATATCAATGATTTTTCCTTTAAGAAAAGTATAAGTCGAAGCCATGGCAGAAAAGATTTCCATACTTATAGTAGACGATGAGGAATCCGTCAGGGATTCCCTGCTGAACTGGTTCATCGAGGACGGATATCATGTGGAGTGCGCCGAAAATGCCAAAAAGGCACTGCACCTTCTGGAGGACCGGGAGTTTGATATTATCCTTGCAGACATCAAGATGCCGGGTATGGACGGGATGGAGATGCACAGGCGGATAAAAGCCCTGAACAGGGATTCCATTGTGATCATCATGACCGCCTTCGCCTCCGTTGACACTGCGGTACAGGCACTGAAAGACGGAGCCTTTGATTACGTCACCAAGCCATTTGACCCTGATGATCTGTCGCACCTGATACGCAACGCTGCGGCCCAGATATCACTCAGAACAGAAAATGAAGCCCTCAAAAGCAGGGTCATAACACTTGAGGATATAGATGACCTCATCGGTAAAAGTGAGGCTATAAAAAACGTACTGAAGCAAGTTGAGAGTGTAGCCCAGTCAAACTCATCGGTAATCATTACTGGTGAAAGCGGCACCGGTAAAGAGCTTGTAGCCAGGGCCATTCACTCAAACTCCTCACGTAAATATTTCCCTCTGATAAGTGTACACTGCGGCGCCCTGACCGAAAGTCTGCTCGAGAGCGAATTGTTCGGGCATGAAAAAGGGGCATTTACAGGGGCCACCTTTAACCGCAAGGGCAGGTTTGAAATGGCCGACGGGGGCACAATCTTCCTTGACGAGATAGCCACCATATCACCGAAGATGCAGATTGAACTGCTGAGGGTACTGGAGACGAAGAGCTTTGTAAGGGTTGGCGGAAACAGGGAGATATCATCCGATTTCAGGGTCATTTGTGCAACCAACAGGGATCTTAAGAGTATGGTTCAGAGCGGCACCTTCCGTGAGGATCTTTATTACAGGCTGAATGTTGTAAACATTACCGTGCCTCCGTTGCGTGAGCGTACTGACGACATACCTCTGCTTGTCAACCACTTCATCAGAAAATACTGCACCTCTATGAGTCGTGACATGATCACCATTGAGCCGGCGGCACTTAAACAGCTTGAACAGTTTGAGTTTCCGGGAAATGTACGTGAGCTCGAGAACATGATTGAGCGTGCCATTGTCATTGGTAACGGTAAGGAGATAAAACTAAAGGACCTCCCTATGGGTAAAGAGGCCATTAGTAATTCGGTTGAGAGCCTTGAGGAACTTGAAAAGAGGCATATTGAGCTGATTCTCAAAAAGTATGAATGGAATATTTCACGCACGGCCAGGGCCCTGAACATCGACAGAGTTACACTCTACAACAAAATCAGGAAGTATAATCTGAAGCAGAAGGAGTAACTGCCAAAGGTTTCCGGCTCATTGAAAGAGAACAGCATCATATTGCTTTCGTGCGGTTCATTCGAGAAGAAATTTCTTGGAAGGATCGTGCTATCAGCCGAGGCGGAATTCCGTCTCCCGGTAACCACAGAGGAGTGCCGGATGGATATTGATCCCTATTACAATCCGGGAAGGAGACAGTATGACGGCAACAGGCTGCTTCATGATCTGCCGCTCTGTACCGCGGGCGAATACAGAAAACTGCTGGGTCTGTTCACCGTTGACCTCTTTATTCCCATTCTCACCTACATATTCGGACAGGCCATGCTGAACCATCAGGCCGCAATTGTCTCTGTTTATCGTCTCAGGAACGAACTGTACGGCATGAAGCAGGATGAAGATCTGCTTATTTCAAGGACGGTCAAGGAGGTTATTCATGAACTCGGCCACACATTCGGACTGATTCACTGTCATGTACCGACATGTGTCATGCGGTCAAGCACCTACGTTGAAGACATTGACCAGAAGAGTAGTAACCTCTGTGCCCGATGCCGGTCCCTGTTTGAAGAGCTGCAAAAATGAAAAAGGGTGCTCATAATGGTAATGAGTCACCCTAATCATAAAATTATCAGGTCTCTACTTTGCCTTGAACCCAAACATGATAGCTACACATCCGCTGGCGGGGAGCTGATCACGTGTGCCAAAGGTTGTCACCTTGACAACAATCTTCAGCTGCTGGCTCGACTCCAGTTTGAAGTCCCAGATGTTGGTAAGCGCCCCCTCTTTGTTTGAATAGAGCACCTTCCCGGTGGCATCCATTACCGTAAACTCTACCGGTGGCAGGCCGTCAGCTCCGCATATGGCAAGACGGTAATCAAGATCTGAATAGAAGGTCTTGTAGAGCTCAGCCTCCTCGCCTTCAACAAGCACGGCAGCATGATAGTTGCCGTCATGGAGATAGGCGCCCAGCTCTTTCTTGCAGAGCGATTTGGCAAATCCCTTGCACTGTGCGGCTGCTTCACCCGGACCCAGCAGGGAGAGGAGCACTGTTATCAGTAAAGTCTGTATAAGCTGTCTCATCGGTATCTATTTTACATAAATGTTTCTGATCTCTGCCACCTTATCCTTGATAGCAAGGAAGGTTTCCGGCTTCAGTTCACTCCTTGCCGAACCAGTAATCTCTGTCACTCCGGTTGTCTCATCATACTCTGCCGATGAGGGAGTCGAGGAACGTTCAATCCTGTCAAAAAGGGTCTTCAGCTCACGGATGGGCCCTATAAGCTCACGGATGGCTGTGTTGTCATTGTACGTCTCCAGGAGCCGTATTAGGTCATCGACTGACATCTTCTGGTCAGCAATGGTTCCCACAAGCTTATTGCCCTTAAAGTTCTTCATTTCAACCATGTTGGTGGAGATGTAAAGCCCCTCAATGAATCCGCCCGTAATAATCGTAGCTGCAACTGCATGCTGCTCATCATCTTCCAGGTAGGCCTGTGAATTAAGGAAGGTCTCCGAAACAATCTCCATTATCACGTCACGGTTGTTGATATTCTGCTCAAGTCTCTCTATGGTAGTTTCATCAATGGCATCAATTATCCCCAGTCCGGTAGCCATGTCTTCGGCAGCCTCCATGTAGTTGATCAGCAGTGATGTCTCATCATACATACTTGCAAAGCTGAGATCACAGACAAAAATCCCGAGGTTCAGGGCCATGCTCTTGCTTGTGGTGTAATTGCTTTTATTCTCCACCGGGTTCAGCAGCATAGCATCAAACTTTGCCCCTGCTTCCTTGATCAGCTGAGCTACCTCAAGCGGGGTGGGCAGGGCATTGAACACCTTCTCAGCATTCTTTATCTGCTCCATCGTCTGCTCATCGGCACTGACGGTCTCCTCCGTGTCCTTTGTCCCTTCTCCCTTGGTTTTACCTTTACAGGATGTTGCAACCAGACAGATCGAGAGTGCTGACACTCCCAGGATCAGTGGCAGAATTTTAAGCTTACTGTTCATAATGATTGTTTTTTTTAGAGTTCACAGGCATACATCCGACCAAATTACCACTTTTTTTTTTATAATCAAATGTGCCCTTAAGTTATTATTAGACATAATTTTGTTCCAAATTTTCCAACATGATAAAGTCAGATAAAAAACTTGCGGAGCTTAATAAAATACTCACCAACGGAAAGTATAACGAGATTAATGCCCGTATTAGTATACTCAGGGCCGAAGAACCTTTTAAGGGAGCAATCAGGTTGCTGGCCCGTTTCTATGATGAGACCGGGAAAGACGAACTGAAACTCATCATTTCGGCTTTCTTCAATGATCTAAAGGAGAGATCAGGCCAGGCTGAAGTGATTGAGGCCTTAGGCTCTGTCGTCAACCCTGCATCCAAAGCCATGCTTGCCTCCTCCTGCTGGCAGTCGGGACTCGATTACTCCGGGTACGCCGTGGAGCTGGCCGATACCTTTATAGCTGGCGACTATCTTACATCACTCGAATGTTTCACCGTGCTCGATAACTGCTCTGCATCTCTGAATGACAGAGACAGGGCAGAGATTATCTTTCGCCTTCAGAATGAAAAAGTGAAATTTGACCCTCCCAAACAGAAACTGGCTATGGAACTGATTACTGTAATGAAAGGATGACCAGGATGTTAGATGTAGGAGCTGTAGTGCTTCATGAACTGAGACCTCTCAAACAGTGAGGGGTTTTCAATATTCCTGTAATTGAGTCTGCCTCTAAAATCGTCCAGGGATTTGAATTCCTTGCCATCCATCCACCGGTGTATTGCCTCGTTGATCTCCGTTATCACAGTAAAGCCCCGTTTGTATAGTGCTGAGCAGACCTGCACGGTTGTTGCTCCGGCAAGGAGGTACTTGATGGCGTCCTCCCCCGTGTAAACGCCTGTTGAAGCGGAGATATCCATCTTCATATCCTGCGCACTGACCATACCCACCCAGCGCAGTACATAACGCTGTTCCACAGGATTTGACAGGACCGATGCCGGCACCACATTCAGGTTGTTTATATCAAAGTCAGGCTCATAGAACCTGTTGAACATAACAATCCCGGAGGCACCATGACTATACATCTGCCAGGTAAAATTGAGAAGGTTGGAGAACCGCAGTCCTATCTTCACGCTAACGGGTATCGTAAGTTTCTTCCGGAGGTTGTCTATGATCTTAAAGTACACAGCCTCAGAATCATTGCTGCTCTGATGCTTATCCACCGGAATGAAGAATATGTTTACCTCCAGGGCGCTTGCTCCGGCCTTCTCTATCTCTACGGCAAAATCGATCCATCCCTTGGGCGAAAAGCAGTTAATGCTTGCAATAACAGGTATCTTTACGCTCCTGCGTGCCTTTGCCACCAGGTCAAGGTAGGTCTCCACACTGTTGGTCCGCGTATAATAATGAAGATAGTCATCGGCCTCCGGGTAAGACTCTTTTGCCGCCATTGAATGGGCCATGGATACGATCTGTTCTTCGAACAGGGACTTAAGCACCACGGCACCCGCCCCGGCCGCCTCCGCTTCAACTATTGACTCAACCTTGGAAGTGAAATTTGAACTTCCGGCTATAACGGGACTGCTTAGGTTGAGCCCCAGGTAACGTGTGTTTATTGTACTCATTTTATCTTTTTGTTCGTTCGCCAAATATAAGTGTTCCAACCCGTATCATTGTGCTTCCCTCCTCAACTGCCACCCGCCAGTCGCCTGACATGCCCATTGAGATCTCCCTGAAATGTCTGCTGCCGGCAAAGTGCGCCTCACGCATCTGTCTGAAAGTCGCGGCCAGGGTTTTAAATTCAGCCCTCACCCTGACCATGTCATCGGTGAAGGAGGCCATTCCCATTAAACCGCAGATAGTTACTGAACTTAATGAAGCTGCAACAGCGGCCCAGTCTGTCTGCATAACTTCGTTCAGCCCGAACCCGGTTTTGGTCTCTTCAGTAGCTATATGGATCTGCAGCAGGCAACCAACCTCCCTCTCCTGTGCAACCGCCTCACGGTCAATCAACCGGAGCAGCTTAAGTGTGTCTACTGATTCAATGACCGAGGCTGCGGCCACAGCCTGTTTTACCTTGTTCGACTGCAGGTGGCCTATCAGATGCCATGAAATTCCGGGGGGCATCAGGTTCTTTTTTATTGCCATCTCCTGTACACGGTTCTCTCCTAAAATGCGAAGACCGGCATTATATGCCTCAAGAGCCTCCTCAGTGGTCCGGGTCTTTGTCACCCCGACAACTTTAACCTCCGGGGGCAGTTCGGCAAGCAGCTTTTGTATGTTTTCCGCGATGGTATTCATCAGGGCGTTCCCCTGTATTTCAGTCGAGTTTATGTATCACCAGCCCGCTCCTCAGTTTAGGCTCGAACCAGGTGGACTTGGGCGGCATAATATTACCTGTATCAGCTATCGTTATCAGCTGCTTCATCGAGACCGGATAAAGCGCAAAAGCCACTTTCATCTCTCCGCTGTCGACCCTTCTCTTCAGCTCGCCAAGACCCCTGATACCACCAACAAAGTCAATTCGCTTTGACCTTCTGAGATCCAGGATGTCAAGCAGTGGCATAAGTACTTTGTCTGTAAGTATGGTTACATCAAGAACACCGATGGGATCAGCGTCATCATAGGTGCCTTTTCTGGCAGTAAGACTGTACCACTTGCCATCAAGATACATACCGAAGTTGTGAAGCTTACGCGGTCTGAAGTTTTTTGTTCCTTTCTCTTTAATTTCGAAAGATTCATTCAGTCTGGCAAGAAACTGACCGGCCGTCATCCCGTTCAGATCCTTCACCACACGGTTATAATCGATAATACTAAGCTGGTTGTCAGGGAAGTGAACTGCCAGGAAGAAGTTATACTCCTCATCTCCCTTATGTGCGGGGTTCTTCTCCCTCTTTTCCTTCCCGACAAGTGCAGCTGCGGCAGTGCGGTGATGGCCGTCGGCAACGTACATGCAGGGTACCTTCTCTGAAAAAATCTTCTCAATAGATGCATTCGTCTTAGCTTCCCAAACTACCCAGAAGTGATGACCGATGCCATCTTCAGCAACGAAATCATATTCCGGCTTCACTTTTTTTACTATCCGCTCAACTATTTTATCAAGTTCCCTGACAGCAGGATATGCGAAAAACACGGGTTCAATATTGGCATTATTGGCTCGTACGTGTATCATGCGGTCCTCCTCCTTGTCAGGCCGTGTGAGCTCATGCTTCTTAATCACCCCTGACAGGTAGTCACTCACTGATGCTGCGCCAACTATTCCGTACTGAGTACGGCCTTTCATTGTCTGGGCATAAATGTAATAATGCGATTCTCTGTCCTGCACCAGCCATCCCCGCTTCTGCCATTCGTTGAAGTTCTCTACAGCTTTGCTGTAGACCTCTTCAGAATGCACGTCAGTACCTTCTGGCAGGTCTATCTCCGATTTGGTTATATGAAGCAACGACTTTTCCTTGCCCTGCGCCATCACGGCGGCCTCTTCGGAATTCATTACATCATAGGGCAGACAGGCGATCTCCGACGCCATACCGGCCGGAGGTCTCAGCCCACGGAAAGGTTTAACAACAGCCATATTCAAATATCCTGTTTTCTATTTAGGTTTGTTTACTCTGAAGGTTTCGTCACCTGTTGCAAAGAAAGCAACAATCTGCCTGGCTGCAGCCACTCCTGAATTTATATTTGCCTCTTCCGTCTGGGCTCCCATCTTCTTCGGTGTGAAGAAAAAGCGTCCGGGGAATCTGGCTGCAAAAATATCCGCATTGTCCGGGGCGATGTCTGAAAGGTACTTCATATCACTCCTCTTCTCCATTATCTCAATAACCGAGGCTTCATTGATGACCTCCTTACGGGCGGTATTAACCAACACGGCTCCATGAGGCATGAGTGAGAGCAAATTTTCCCCAATGGAGTTTTTTGTCTTGTCGTTGGCCGGAATGTGCAGGGAGATATACTGGCAGGCGGAGTATAGCTCTTCCAGCGTCTTAACGGGAGTCACTCCTGCATCCAGCATTACTTTCCCGTCGACGAACGGATCAAAGGCATAGCATTTCATGCCGAAACCTGAGGCAATCCGCGCCATACATTTCCCTACGTTGCCAAAGGCGTGAATGCCAAGACTCTTTCCGTAAAGCTCTGATCCTGTCTTACCGTCAAATCCTCCGCGGGCTGAATAAACCATCATGCCGAATGCCAACTCGGCAACGGCATTGGAGTTCTGCCCGGGTGTATTCATTGCCACAACTTTGCTTGCCGTGCAGGCATTGAGGTCAAGGTTGTCATAACCTGCGCCGGCTCTTACTACAATTCTGAGTTTGGGTGCCGCAGCTATCACTGCCGCATCAATGATATCTGAACGGACTATCATGGCATCGGCATCTGCTGCCGCATCGTGGAGCTCCTGCGGAGTCTTGTATTTCTCGAGCAGGACCAGTGTATGCCCACCTTTCTCAGCCACCTCGCGTATCTGGGTGATGGCTACAGGTGCAAACGGTTTGTCTGTGGCTACAAGAATTTTCATGGTCTATTCATTTAATATTTATTCGCGAACTCCTTCATGCAATCAACCAGCGCCCTGACGCTTTCCAACGGCATAGCGTTGTAGAGAGAGGCACGGAATCCGCCCACGGAGCGGTGTCCTTCAATACCTATCATACCCTTTGATTTGGCAAATGCGGCGAACTCCTTCTCAAGCTCAGTATAGCTGTCAGCCATAACGAAACATACATTCATAATGGACCTGTCCTCATGATCAGGTACGGTGGCCTTGAACAGCTTGCTGCGCTCAATCTCGTCATAAAGAAGAGCGGCCTTCTCAAGGTTGATCTTATGCATTGCCCCTACTCCACCCTTATGCTTCAGCCACTCAAGGGTCTTAAGAGCTGCAAACACCGGAAGAACAGGTGGTGTATTGAACATTGACTCTTTTTCGATATGAGTCTTGTAGTTTAGCATCGTCGGGATGGGGCGGGTGACTTTACCGAGGACAGAGTCTTTGATAATAACGAAGGTGACACCGGCAGGTGCAAGGTTCTTCTGAGCGCCGCCATAGATGATTGCATATTTGGAGACATCGATTGGACGGCTGAAAATATCCGATGACATGTCTGCCACAACCGGGATGGCGATATCGGGATCCTTCTTCCATTCGGTTCCGAAGATGGTGTTGTTGGTGGTCATGTGAAAATAGTCGGCATCAGACGGAACAACATAGTTCTTCGGAATATAGTTGAAGTTACGGTCCTTTGACGAAGCCACCTCTACCACCTCACCGAAAATTTTGGCCTCTTTCAGGGCTTTGCCTGCCCATTCGCCAGTGTTGATGTATGCGGCCTTCTTCTCAAGCATATTCATCGGCACCATGGCAAACTGGAGGCTTGCTCCTCCACCTATGAAGATAACCGAATATCCGGCCGGGACTTCAAGAAGCTCCTTAACGTGCGCTACAGCGCTGTCCATTACGGCCACAAACTCCTTACTGCGGTGAGAAACCTCCATGATAGAGAGTCCTGTTCCTTCGAAATCCCTGATCGCTTCAATCACCTTCTCATTAGTATACTGAGGCATGATTGAAGGCCCTGCGTAAAAATTGTGCTTTTTCATGTTCTAAAAGTTTATTTTGTTTAGTTTGTTTACGTCATTACCATCCCCGCGGAGAGAAGGTCTCTCAACACTGTGCGGCCCTGGGTGCATGGCCACCAGTCTGCCATTCCGCAGGACCGGTATAACATCCGTCACATCAAAAGTATGACAATATTCCAGACAGTCATCCAGCCCTTTGTCTCTCAGCCTTGATCTCTGCGCGGCCTTCTCAATATAGCCCAACAGGTCGGCCTTTGCAACCCTCCACAGATCGGTTGCAGCATGCACCGAGTCGCAGACAGTGGCGAACCTGCCGCCTGTAAGCAGCCTTTCAGCCATGGCTCCGGCACAGACAGTATCCTCAAGGCTGAATCGGGTCTTCCACCCGGCACAGACAATCACCACTTTCCGATCCTGTTTATCCAGCCACATACACAGCGAAGTGAAATTGAGATATGAGCCTATGACCACATCATGGCACTCAGAGGCCCGTTTCATTATTCCTGTACCGTTGGTGGTGCTGTAAGCCACAGTTCGCCCGCTTACCTTCTCGGCGCTGAAATTAAACGGTGAGTTCCCGAAATCGGCAAAGTCAAGTACAAAACCGTCACGTTCGGCTGCGAGGAGATAACCCTTTGCCTTCATCTCCCTCGCCTCCTCCACGGTTGCAACAGGAATGATCTCACTTACGCCGTTGGCAAAGGCAGTGCAGATGGAGCTTGTGGCGCGAAGGACGTCAACAACGACCACGACAGCATCACTGTCAGCATGCGCATCGAAAATCGCCGGAGTAAAGCATATTTCAAGGCTCCTTTCTGTCATCACGCGAACGGTTGTAAACTGGTGATCACTGTTTGTAGAACGGGAGTGTAACCACCTTAGCCTTCAGATCCCTGCCCCTGACACGGATAAATATTTCAGTATCTGTTTTCCAAAATCCCCTGGCCAGGTAAGCCATGCCAATGCCCTGTTTCAGCATCGGAGACATGGTGCCTGAAGTGACCTCCCCTATAATATTTCCGGCCCCATCCGCAACCTCATAATGCTGCCTTGGGATGCCCTTGTCGATCATGACAAAGGCTTTCAGCCGTCTCTCAGTTCCCTCCTCCTTATGTTTAAGAAGCAGATCCCTGTCGATGAAGTCCTTTCCGGGCACAAACTTGGTAATCCAGCCCAGGCCGGCTTCAATAGGCGATGTTGTATCATTGATGTCATGGCCGTAGAGGCAGAAACCCATCTCAAGACGCAGGGTATCCCTTGCGCCAAGGCCTACCGGCCTGATGCCAAACTCTTCTCCTGCCCTGAAGACCTCCTCCCACAGACGTGCCGCCTCTTCGTTTCTGACATATATCTCGCAGCCTCCTGAGCCTGTATACCCTGTTGTGGAAAATATAACGTTTTCTATTCCTGCAAATTTCAGTACCTTGAAGGTGTAGTATTCCATATCCGTAACACGCTCATCTGTAAGCTTCTGCATGGCATTAAGAGCCAGCGGGCCCTGTACTGCCAGCTGTGCGGTCCATTCGGATGCATTATGCATTGCCTTGCCGGGCCCGGTCTCAATACCGAACCGGCCAGCATGCTTAACACACCACTCCCAATCCTTTTCAATGTTTGCCGCATTGACCACAAGAAGATACTTTTCGGCCGTCAGGCGGTAAACAAGGAGGTCATCAACAATGCCCCCTTTTCCATTCGGGAAGCATGTATATTGTACCTTGCCGTCGGTCAGCGCTGAAACGTCATTGGATGTGATATACTGAAGGAAATCGAGGGCACGCGGACCGTTGACCCAGAATTCACCCATATGTGAAACATCGAAAACCCCCACTTTCTCACGCACCGTGATGTGCTCTTCGGTTATTCCTGTATACTCAACCGGCATGTTATAGCCGGCAAACGGAATGATTCTGGCCCCCAGAGCCTGATGGTACCTAAGAAACGGAGTATTTTTCATCTTAAAAGGTTTTGGATTCAGAGCAAAAGTAGGATTTTTCGGCTGATAAAAACCTGCAATAAATCATTTTTGACTGACCCTTTCAGACATAAGTCATAGTCTGATGGGCTCAATGTTTATATATTTGTACCCATAATCAAATCCTGGCAGATGGAATATACAACATTCAACCCGGAGTACCTGGTGAATATTACCGGCGGAGACAAGGCCACTATGGAAGAGATTGCCGGTATCTTCACCGGTCAGATCCCGGAATTCGTTACAGAGATGAAGAAGCTCTACGGGGAAGGCCGTTATTATGACCTGGGGCTTCTGGCACACAAAGCCAAGGGTTCAGTTACTGTCATGGGGATGGACTCTACTTCAAAGATGCTCAAGGAGTTCGAGCTTCTTGCCAAATCCGGTGACCAAAAAGAGCGTTTTGAAGGTTTCATTGCCAATTTTGAGGAAGACGCCAACAGGGTAATAACTGAGATAAACGATTATCTCAGCAAAAACAGGTGATCTGACATGGTTAATTCTGAAAAGCTAGACGGGGTTGAGATAATCAGCTTCAACACAGACAGGATTAATGCGCTCAATGTTGATGCCATCAGGCCTGCCATTATAAAGATGTTTGATCTGCCCTACACAAGGGTGGTGATTGATCTTGGCGGGGTCACCATGCTTGACAGCACGGCTTTTGCCATGATCCTCCATTTTCTTCGGGTGGCGAGGTCAAATTACTGCACTTTCCGTTTGTGCGGGCTTACCCCTCGCGCCAGGGAGCTGTTTGAGCTTCTCCAGCTTCACAAGTCGCTTGACATCTATCCTGACCGTGCCAGCTGCGTAGAGAGTTTCAGCCACAGCGGCCCCTCCTAGAGGTTCGTCATAACCAGTCCGCCCGCCTTCACATCAATCCTGATGGTTTTCTCCTTATCAATGTTACCTGCAATTATCTCCTTTGAGAGCTCATTGACTATCTCCTTCTGAATAATTCGTTTCACAGGCCTTGCACCAAACAGCGGATCATATCCCCTGTCAGCAAGCCATGACACCGCCGCGGGGGTGATCTCACTCCTGATCCCCTTCTCTTCAAGCATCTGAGACACCCTTCCGAACTGCATCATCACCACCTCCCTGATCTGCTCAAGTGTCAGCGGTCTGAACAATACTATTTCATCAACGCGGTTGACAAACTCCGGTCTCAGGGTGCCCCTGAGCATCTGTACCAGTTCCTCCCTGAGCTTATCAGCCTGCTCATCTGACAGAACGCCATCACTATCCCCTATACTTTCGCGGATGAGTGATGAGCCCAGATTAGAGGTCATAATCACTATTGTATTACGGAAGTTGACCGTACGGCCCTTATTATCAGTGAGTCTGCCGTCGTCAAGGAGCTGCAACAGGATATTAAATACATCCGGATGTGCCTTTTCAATCTCATCAAGGAGAACGACGGAGTAAGGCTTGTGTCTGATGGCCTCGGTAAGCTGTCCGCCCTCATCATAGCCAATGTATCCGGGAGGGGCTCCTATCAGTCGTGAGACGCTGTGCCGCTCCTGGTACTCGGTCATGTCAATGCGGGTCATCAGGTTCTCATTATTGAACAGGTATTCTGCCAGGGCTCGAGCCAGTTCTGTCTTACCCACTCCAGTTGTGCCGAGGAAGATGAATGACCCCACCGGACGCTTCTCATCCTGAAGGCCTGCTCTTGATCGGCGCACGGCATCGGAGACGGCTGCTATTGCCTCGTCCTGTCCAACCACTCTCTTATGCAGTTCCTCCTCCAGTCTCAGAAGCTTCTCCTTTTCGCTCTCAAGCATACGTGAAACAGGAATGCCTGTCCAGCGTGCCACTATCTCAGCAATATCATCGGATCGCACATCATCGCGCACCATTGAGCCTGTGTTGCGCTTCTCATCTATCTCCTTCTGTAGCGCAGCCACCGCTGTCTCATTCTCCACAAGCCTGCCGTAACGTATCTCAGCCACCCTGCCATAGTCTCCGCTTCTCTCGGCCCGCTCGGCCTCAAACCGGAGTTCCTCTGCCTCCTGCTTTCTTTTCTGCATGCTCTCCACCAGCTCCTTCTCCGAGCGCCAGCGCGCCTTAAGCGCGTCACGTCCTGCCGCCAGGTCGGCTATCTCACGCGAGAGCTCCTGCTCCTTGGCAGTATCACCATCACGGCGAACCGCTTCACGCTCTATCTCCAGCTGCCTTATCTGCCTGTCGGCGGTGTCAATCTCCTCGGGCACGGAGTTCATCTCCAGCCTGAGCCTGGCCGCTGCCTCATCGATTAGGTCAATAGCCTTGTCAGGAAGAAATCTGTCAGTAATGTACCGGTATGAGAGGTCCACGGCCGAGATGATGGCCTCGTCCCTTATTATTACCTTGTGATGCGTCTCATACTTCTCGCGCAGCCCTCTCAGGATTGAGATTGCATCTGCCCTGTCCGGTTCGCTGATAAGCACAACCTGGAATCGCCGTTCAAGTGCCTTGTCTGTCTCAAAGTACTTCTGGTATTCATTCAGGGTGGTCGCTCCAATGGCTCGCAGTTCACCCCTGGCGAGTGCAGGCTTGAGGATGTTGGCGGCATCCATGGCGCCCTCACCCTTGCCGGCGCCAACGAGGGTATGTATCTCATCTATGAACAAGATAACATCACCGTTCGAGGCAATAACCTCATTAACAACTGATTTAAGTCTCTCCTCAAACTCCCCCTTATATTTTGCCCCGGCTATCAGGGCTCCCATATCGAGTGAATAGATCCGCTTCTGCATGAGATCCTCCGGCACATCACCCCGCACGATCCTGTGCGCCAGTCCCTCGGCAATTGCAGTCTTGCCAACACCTGGTTCACCGACCAGTATCGGGTTATTTTTTGTTCGCCTTGAGAGTATCTGCAGCACGCGCCTGATCTCCTCATCCCTTCCTATTACAGGGTCAAGCTTACCTGCCCTGGCACGGTCATTAAGGTCAATTGCATAACGGTTCAGAGAGTCGTATGTCTCCTCAGAGGTCGGGCTGTTGACCTTCGCCCCCTTACGCAGGTCATTGACAGCGGCCTGTATGACTTCAGCGGTCAGGCCGTGCTCCTTCATCAGCCCCGAGACCTTGTCTGATGCACCAGACAATGCAAGCAGTATGTGCTCAACAGAAACGAACCTGTCCTGCATCTTCGCAGCATAGTCTGCAGCACGTGTCAGTACCGATGAAGACCCGGACGATAGATAGGGCTCTCCTCCACTGACCCGGGGATAGCTCTCAATGATGCCGTCAACTGCCTTGCTGAACACCGCGGCGTTGACACCGCCCTTTGACAGGATAAATGAAACAATGCTCTCAGCCTCAGTCATGATTCCCTTGAGCAGATGACCACTCTCAATCGCCTGTTGACCCTTGCCCCCGGCAACGGTCAACGCCTTCTGCACCGATTCCTGTGCCTTTATGGTAAAATTCTCAAAATTCATCTTACTGGTTTATCCCTTACTGTACAATTTTTTTGCCACAACACTCATACCCTGAAATTCATGTCATATTGACAGAAACCGGATAATATAGGGCATCGCGCTTCGTTATTATACATTCAGATACTGTGATACAAGTTCAACAAACCGCTGCGGGATGAATGAGAAGATCCTTAATACCCTGATGCATCTTTTTGCCATCATTGCACCTGCACAGGGCAATGAGTCAGACAGGCGCAGGGTTGTTGAAGCCTTTCTCAGGCCACAGCTTAACCAGGAGGGTGTTGAAGCATATCTGAGGATCTTTGATGCCTATTACAACGAAGCCCAGCAAAGGCTGAAAAAAGGCAACGAAGCCCGCCGGAATGCAGCCATCTCCGTAAGAATCATCAAGATATGTTTTGACATTGGGGCTCAGCTCACTCTTAACCAGAAGATCATCGTGCTGGTACAGCTCCTTGAATATTGCCGCTCTGACGGGTCTGAGGTGAGCGGTACGGAGCTTGAATTCATCATCACTGCCGCAGAGGGATTCAATGTTAACCCGGACGACTACCAGCTTATCCAGCAGTTCGTATTATCTAAACGATCGGAAGTACCTGAATCATCGCAGGTGCTGGTCATCGACAGCGACCGCACCAGCCGGTATCAAAAGACGCATCACATTGTCAATAACACATTCAGGGGCCAGGTCAGGGTTCTGAACCTGCTCCAGGCGGACATGCTCTTCGTCAGGTCATTCGGCACCGGCGAGCTGCTCCTGAGCGGCCAGCTGAGGCATGAAGATAAGGTCTATCTATTTGAACGGGGGGCCTCTCTCAAGTTCATGAGCAGCAAGCCCATATACTACTCCGAAGTGATACGCCAGTTCCTTGATGAGAGTGTCCTGGCCTCACGGGTTGTCTATGAGGTAAAAGACCTTGAATACAAGTTCAAGGGAGGCCAGGTGGGACTGCACCGCATGAGCTTCGCCGAAGAATCAGGCAGGCTGGTTGGTATAATGGGAGCCTCAGGCGCCGGAAAATCGACACTGCTGAGTGTTCTGAACGGCACAAACAGGCCCGACAGCGGCGAGGTGCTCATCAACAAGATCAACATTCACAATGAGGCCGATAAGGTCAAGGGGCTTATCGGATACGTATCGCAGGACGACCTCCTGATAGAGGAACTGACTGTCTTTGAAAACCTGTTCTATAATGCGAAACTATGCTTTGGCAACCTGAGAGATGAGGAGATAACCATCAGGGTGGAGAATGTGCTGCACAGCCTCGGGCTTTACGATATCAAGGACATGAAGGTGGGTACTCCTCTCAACAAGAAGATTTCGGGAGGCCAGCGCAAGAGACTGAACATCTCCCTGGAACTGATTAGAGAACCATCGATCCTCTTCCTTGATGAACCTACATCAGGCCTGTCATCACTCGACTCGGAGAATATTCTTGACCTGCTCAACGACCTCAAGCTTAAAGGTAAGCTGATCTTCGTGGTAATACACCAGCCCTCCTCGGATATCTTCAAGATGTTTGACAGGCTCATCTTCCTTGACACAGGGGGATACATGATCTACTATGGCATACCGGTAGGCTCAATCGGATATTTCAAGGACAGGATGCAGCTTCCCAAGTACAATGACAGCGAGTGCCATTCCTGTGGAAATGTAAACCCTGAGCAGATCTTCAGTATTGTGGAATCAAAGGTGCTGGACGAATTCGGGCGGCCGACCTCCATCCGCAAGGTCTCTCCGGCTGAATGGAGCGTTTTCTACAACTCCCGCAAGGAGGATGCTCCTCCACACCCCGGGCCTGGCAACGGCATCCCGGAGATAACATTGAAGACACCCGGCAAACTGAAACAGTTCCTTGTATTCGTCACACGCGACATTCTGGCCAAGCTCTCGGATAAACAATACCTTGCCATAACACTGCTCGAGGCTCCGGTGCTGGCTCTCTTCCTCGCATTTATAATACGCTATTTTGATGAGAGCGTCAGCATTCCTTCCTACACACTACTCCAGAACAGCAACCTGCCGGTATATATCTTCATGTCAGTCATTGTTGCCATCTTCATGGGGCTGACCGTCAGTGCGGAAGAGATAATCAAGGACAGAAAGATACTCCGGCGTGAAGCCTTTCTCAACCTGAGCTGGAACAGTTACCTCCTTTCTAAAATAGGAGTGCAGTTTCTCATATCTGCCATCCAGGCCGCCACCTTCGTTGCCGTGGGCAACTCCATCTTCGGAATCAGGGGGATGTGGTTCGAATACTGGCTGGTACTCTTCAGCTGCTGGGCCACATCAAATATGATGGGGCTGCTTATCTCCGACAGCTTCAAGACCGTTGTTACAATATATATTCTTATTCCCTTCCTGGTCATACCCCAGATCATACTGAGCGGCATCATTGTCAAGTATGACAAGCTCAATCCAAACATATCCTCACCGGTATCAATTCCGGTGTACGGCGAGATCATTGCAGCCCGATGGGGTTACGAGGCACTGGCGGTGGACCAGTTCATGAATAACAGGTTTGAGAGACAGTTCTACCAGTATGACAAGGTCATAAGCATCGCCAAGTTCAAGAAGGACATATGGTATAACGAGATGAAGAGCATTCTTTCAAGGCTCGAAAGCAATATTGACAGGGAGAGGATTAATGATGCCGACAGGCGTGATATGACGCTTATCCGGAATGAAATTGAGGAGGAACTTGGATTTACACCCTCCATTGACTTTGATATTAACCTTATTTACCCGGGAGTTATCTCCCCGGAGACTATCGGGGAAGCACGAGATTATACTGATCGGGTACGGAGGTATTACATCGAAGTATCAAAGAATGCTGTAGAAGCACGTGACCAGGTGATCATGGCCTATGAGGCTGCCGACAGGGATGGCTTTATCCGGATGAAGAAGCAGTATACAAATGAATCACTGGAAGAGTTCGTCAGGAATGACAATGAGAAGAACAAGATCAAAAGATACAAGGAGAGGCTTTACCAGAACTATGACCAGATATTCTTTGACCCGGTCAACCCTCTTGTCAAGGCACACTTCTATGCTCCGCAAAAACAGCTCTTCGGTTTTTACGCCAGCACTCTGGCGGTGAACACCGGAGTCATCTGGTTCATGACAATCGTTTTGTACATATTATTGTATTTCAGAGTTTTGCACAAGATACTCGAATCTTCGCACAAGGCCAGGATGGTAATGCGATACAAGCGGGGCATCTGAGCAAAAGGCCGTAATACGCACAAATAACAGAGGGTGCCCCCCATCCGGCGGGCACCCTCTGCTGTTTCATTAACCGATCTCTCTGCTACAGGCAAGGGATCATTCTACTATCTCAATCATTTTAAACGGGACTTTTATAATTGAGTCATAGTCTTCGCCTGCCTCCAGCATATCCTCATCATCCTCTTCATAGAACCAGTTTATCTCCACGTCATGCTTCGACCTGTGAATAGCCTCAAGGCGTTTGAAGACGTCCAGAATGCATTTGGAGGAGCTGGTATTGAAATACTCCAGCCTGATATTTACCACTGTCTTGTCAAGGGGTACCTGCATATAGGAATCCAGCCACTCATTCAGCGGCTTATAAAACTCAACTGAATTCTCAGGAATGGATCTGCCTTTAATCTCAAATACTCCATCCCTGGTGTCAAATTTTATTGACGGTGTTTTTGGTGTTCCTTCAATGATGATCGGTTCCATAGTTATCTGTTTTTTGTTAATTGTCTTATGCCGGAGCTACTACTGCACTGAGTCGGAAAGCTGTATTCAGGTCGTCATATCTTTTAAACCTGAAATCAATCCTGTGGCCGGTCTTTCTTGCGATATCAAGCAACCCCAGACCACCGAGCCCCTTCTCCGTAATCTCCTGGTGATTAAGGATTTCTTTGTAATGTTCCTTGATCTCCTCGGGCGTGGAGCGGTTTATCCTCGTCAGTTTCTCCTCAAGCTCTCTAACTCTCACAGCTGCCACAAAATTGCATGTCGTGATCCTGTAACCTTTCCCAAGTTTCTCCAGCACCACCAACCCGAACCTGTCAGGCCTGGACGCATGGTAACCTCTCGGGATGTTGTCGGCATGGTGGTAAAGATTCTGAAGGCTCTCCACCAGCACGTTGTAAACCTTTTTTCTGAGTCTTGGGGTTTCACGCGTTGTGAAAAGCTTTCCTTCCACCATGTCGAGAGCCTTATTGATAACCTCTGAGTCAACATTTCCTTTAAAATAAAGGACCGCTCCCCTGATATCAAGGTCACTCACAAGATTTTCAAGATCAAAGCTCATCGGGCTTCTGTGCAAGTATCCAAAGCTAAAACAAGTAACAAAAATAGAGGTTTGTTGTTAATAGGCAACATACTGATATTATTATTTTAAGCTATGACAGGCTTTTTTTGACCAAGGTTGCATGATGAACGGCAAATACCCGATTAATGTACATCTGAGGCATTCTTTTTCCTGCTTCCGCCGTAGAGTTCATAGCCCAGGAAGCGGCATTCGATATCGCCGTTGAGAAGGTCAAATTTGCGGAACGGTTTCAGTGCCACCAGTTTGACGTTTACCTGGTCACCTGAGAGTATCCATGCAGTATAACCCATATAATGATGTTTAAGGACTGATCCTATGGCTCCGTAAAACTCCCCCATGTCAGGCGTGCCCATGCGGTGACCGTAGGGCGGGTTGATGATCAGCGTCCCCTCCTCTGCCGGAGGCGGAGTATTGAAAAAATCTCTCTCAAATATCTCCACTACCTCAGACAGACCGGCCGCTCTTGTGTTTGCAACTGCCGTTGCACACGCCTCCGGAGATATGTCTCCGCCATAGATTTTCACCGGAGACCTCCTCTCTTTCTTCTCTGCCTCAAATTTCACCGATCTGAACAGGGCAGGATCGTAATCCTTCCATTTCATGAAGCCATAACTCTTCCTGAATTTCCCGGGAGCAACGTTACGGGCTATCAGTCCGGCCTCAGCAACAATAGTCCCTGAACCGCACATCCCGTCAACCAGGGGAGTCTCCGCTCTCCATCCGGCCAGAGCTATCATGCCTGCTGCCAGGACTTCACTCAATGGCGCCTCTGACTGTCCATGGCGGTAGCCTCTTTTATACAGTGGGGTTACCGTGGAGTCAAGTGAGATAGTTACCTTATCATTGCTGATATGTACATTCACGAGGAGGTCTGGCGACTTCTGGTCTACCGAAGGCCTCTTGAGAGTGAGCCTGCGGAAGAAATCGGCAATAGCATCCTTCACAACCAGGGCCGGGTATCCTGAGTGGGTGAAATGTCCGGAGTTGACTACGGCTGTCACAGCATAGGTCTTGTCCGGATCCAGGTAATGGTCCCAGTCAACTGACACAGCCCCGTTATACAGGTCTTTCTGGGAGGCGATATTAAATGTGGCTACAGGCACCAGTACTGACAACGCAAGCCGGCTTCTGTAGTTGGCAGTATAGAGGAGCGACTTGGGCCCATCGAAAGCCACAGCCCTGTTAAGGATTGTGACACCGCCGGCACCCATCTCCCTGAGCTCGGCAGCCAGCACCTCCTCAAGGCCGAAGAGGGTCTTCGCCAGCAGTTTCATGGCATCTCCTTCCTGTAACCGAGCAGCCGTTCGTATAGCGCCGGATCAGTGAGGATAGAAAGCGCCCTGCTGATTGCATAGTCATCCTCATTGACAACAATGTAATACTCGTTCATGTCCCACAGGTCACGTGCAACCAGCCCCTTCATCACCCTCTTCATCTCCGGGGCTGAAACATCATACTGCGCCTGGTCAAACTTTACCTTGTTCTTCTCCCCTGCTGCCTTCAGGGCTTCAAGGGTCTCATCATCAAAGGTGAACTCCTTGCTGAAACGATCGAATGACTTGTACTTGCGCGACAGATCCTTACGGTTTCCGTCAGTGTAGGCAACCATAAAACTGGTCAAGGTGGAGGTCCGGATAAGATCACGGTAATAGTCTGAATAGTAGGTTGTGTCGAAAGGGATAAAGATATCGGGGGTGATACCGCCGCCACCGTAAACAACTCTTTTATTGGTGATTGTATTGGCCCTGAGGGAATCGGGAAGATTAATGCTGTCCGGATGGATAAGCTCTCCGTTGAAATACCTGCTGTAGTAGGTCTGGAAATACTTGTCAAACCCTTCGTTATACGGCGTCTGTATCGAACGCCCTGAGGGAGTGAAATAGCGTGCTATGGTGAGTCTTATCTCTGACCCGTCAGGCAGTTGGAATCCATTCTGCACCAACCCCTTGCCGAAGCTCCTGCGACCTATCACCACTCCCCTGTCCCAGTCCTGTATCGCTCCCGCAAGTATCTCGCTGGCAGAGGCTGACCCTTCGTCAATAAGAACGGCTATCCTTGCCCTTGTCAGGGTACCTGACGGTCTTGACCTGTACTCTTGCCTCGATGTATGCAGGCCCTCTATATAAACTATCAGCTCCTCCGCAGGCAGGAGCTCATCAGCTATCTGTACCGCAGGCACCATATAGCCTCCGGAGTTGCCGCGAAGGTCAATAATCAGGTTTTCCATCCTCTGAAGCTGCAGCTTCTTAACAGCCTCTTCAAATTCCACGGCAGTCTGTTCAGAGAACCGGCTTAGCTTTATGTATCCCACACCACCGGAGATCATGTATGCAGCATCGAGGCTGGTGACCGGAATCTTGTCACGTATGATGTTGAACTCAAGCAGTTCATCCTCTCCCTTTCTGAAGATGCTGACAATGACTTTTGTGCCTTTGGGGCCTCTCAGCCTTTTCTGCACCCCGGTGGTTGAGATAGCAATCCCCGTCACCTTCTCTCCGTCGATGGATATGATCCGGTCGCCGGCCAGTATGCCAACCTTTTCAGAGGGACCTCCGGGAGTGGGTGATATAATAATAATTGTATCATTGAGCAGGTTGAACTGAATACCTACCCCCTCAAAGTTTCCCTGAAGCGGTTCATTCTCCTCCTGCACATCCTTGGCGGGAATATATACCGAATGCGGATCAAGGTTGCGTAACGTTGTGATTATCATCTGCTCGGTAATTGATGATATATCAACGCTGTCAACATATATAGCCTCAAGCAGAGCCAGTGTCTTGCCTATTTTGAAGGTCTCCTGTGTCAGTCCCTGTGACCTGAGCCATAAGCCCGGAACAAATGCAAGAACCGTTATAATTACTATAAATCTCTTTACCATGTCTGTGTCTCCTGATTCTTAATTGATGCACCTTACTCCCATTCAATAGTTGAGGGAGGTTTGGAACTGATGTCATAAACTACCCTGTTTATTCCCTTCACCCTGTTTATGATCTGATTTGATATCTCCGCCAGAAATTCATGGGGAAGATGACTCCAGTCGGCCGTCATGCCGTCAGTAGAGGTCACCGCCCTGAGTACCACTGCATTCTCATAGGTCCTCTCATCACCCATTACACCTACTGACTGCACGGGGAGGAGGATGACGGCGGCCTGCCATACCTCTTCATAGTATCCGCTCTTTTTCAGTCCCGATATGAATATGTCATCCGCTTCGCGAAGGGTATCCAGCTTCACCGGAGTGACATCTCCCACTATCCTGATTGCCAGTCCCGGCCCCGGGAAGGGGTGCCTGTTGAGAATCTCGTCAGGCATGTTAAGTGCCCGCCCCACTCTCCGCACCTCATCCTTAAAGAGCAGGCGGAGGGGTTCTACAACCTTGAGGTTCATCTTATCAGGCAGTCCGCCTACATTATGGTGAGATTTGATGGTAGCCGACGGACCGTTAACCGATACTGACTCGATGACATCAGGATAGATGGTACCCTGTGCCAGCCACTTCACGTTCTGCACCCGGTGTGCCTCGCGGTCAAACACCTCTATGAAGACACGGCCTATTATCTTGCGCTTCTTTTCAGGGTCATTCACTCCGGCAAGCCCTCCCACAAATGCTGCCGAAGCATCGACACCCAGAACGTTCAGGCCCATCCTTTTGTATGCATCCAGAACAGACTGATACTCATTCTTCCTCAGCAGGCCGTTATCGACGAAGATGGATGTCAGTTGCGGGCCGATGGCCCTGTCAAGCAATATTGCAGCTACAGATGAGTCAACCCCGCCTGAAAGGCCAAGCACAACCCTGTCGTCACCGATCTGTTCCCTGAGCGACCTCACCGTCATGTCAACGAAGGACTCAGGGGTCCAGTCGGCGCGGCATCCGCAGATGCCCCTTACAAAATTCCCCAGGATCTTCAATCCTTCAGTAGTGTGGTATACCTCCGGATGAAACTGAATACCCCAGCTTTTTTCAGTTTCGATCCTGAATGCCGCTACTCTTACATCCTCTGTTGACCCGGTGATCGCATACCCTTCAGGGATGCGTGCTATTGTGTCGCCGTGCGACATCCATACCTGTGTTCCGGGCGTTACTCCGGCGAAGAGTGCGTCATCAGAATCAACTTTTACCAGCTTTGCCCGGCCGTATTCACGTGTGTTTGAAGGTAACACCTCCCCGCCAAAATTATGGGTCAGGTGCTGTGCACCGTAACATACACCCAGCAGCGGCAACCTTCCCTTGATGGATGAAAGGTCGGGAAAGGGAGCGCCGGCATCACGTACCGAGAATGGACTGCCGGAGAGGATGACACCCTTCACCGTCTCGTCCGGCGCCGGGAAATGGTTGAAAGGATATATTTCACAATAGACGTTAAGTTCTCTGACACGCCTTGCGATCAGCTGCGTATACTGAGACCCGAAATCGAGGATCAGAATCTTTTCCTGCACGAGGGGATAATTAAATATTAAAATTCGGGGCAAAGATAATCATTCTCCGGCTACGACAGCATCAGCCTATATCATAAGTAGCCCCTTCGATGGCGGCTTCAGCTGCCGGAAATACCTGGCGGGCCTCTTCCTCGAGTATCGCCGGTGATTTATACCGGGCGGAGAAATGACCCAGAATCAGTCTGCCTGCTCCGGCGTCGAGGGCCACGGTGGCTGCATGCCTTGCCGTGGAATGGCCGGTTCTGGCAGCCAGCGCCTCACTCTCGTCACTGAAGGTGGCCTCATGATAAAGCAGGTCCACTCCCCTGACATATGTTGCTAGCTTCGGAAACCATCCGGTATCACTGCAAAAGGCGTAGGAGACCGGCTTTCGCGGCTTGAGCGTAACCTCAACGGCCATGATCACTTCTCCACCCTCCCTGTTGACATCCTCTCCCTTCTTGAGCCTGGCTATCTCCGCAATGGTCAGGTTAAACTCCGCAATCTTATCACGGATTATATTCCGGTCAGGCGTCTTCTCCCGAAAGAGAAAGCCGTATGACTTCACCCTGTGTTTAAGGGGGAAGGAGAAGACCTCTACTCTCTTGTCATCAAGCACCGGCCTCAACGTTTTTCCTGAGAGGGTGTGGACAACCAGTTCATAGGCCAGGTTAATGTCAAAATCTTTAAGATGACGCGTTATAAGCTCTTCTGAGGGAGCAGGGGCATAAACATGCATGGGGGTCTTACGGCCCATAAGGTTAAATGTGGAAAGCAGCGGGTAGAGTCCGAAGAAATGGTCACCGTGGAGGTGACTTATGAATATGTGGTTGATCCGGCCAAAACGAATCCGGTAGCGGCGCATCTGCATCTGTGTGCCCTCACCGCAGTCTATTAAATACAACCGCTCATGTACATTGAGTACATGAGCGGTTGGATATCGGTCTGAGGTGGGCAGAGCAGAGCTTGTGCCAAGTATGGTCAGCCTGAAGGCCATGCCGCCACTGTTCCTCAGGAGATCAGCTTCTCAGCCTCCTCAGTATCAGCGGTTATGGACAGTACTGTATCAAGCTGAGAGATGGTAATAAGACGCTCTACAGCTTCATTGAGGCCGCAAAGGACGAAGGTCCCGCCTGCGTTCTTACAGAGCCTGTTAGCAACCAATATGGCACTGAGTCCTGAAGAATCGCAATACTGGCACCTCTTCAGATCAAGAATAATGTTCCTTTCTCCTTTACCAGAGATGAGCACCAACTCAGATTTAAGCGAGGGCGCTATATGCGTATCAAGCTTCTCAGTCTCAATGCTGATGACCGTACACTGGCTTTTGTTTTGGATATTGAAGTCCATGGCTGATTATTTTGGCAACTAAAAATAAGGTTATTTTTTCTTTTTACCTACACTTCTTGCCTCTTTTTCTTCCATCTCATCCTTTAGAGCCTGTAGTCCGGTGATGTCACCAAGGGTGGTTTTTTCAAGACTCGACTTAAGTTTGCGGGCTGCCTTCTTGGTGTTATCAGACTCCGAACGCTTCGTGGCAGTGTCAGAACCCTTTCTCTCATCCTCAAAGACGCGGCTGTGAGACACAATGATCTTCTTCGCTCCCTTATTGAATTCGATGACCTTGAAGTTCAGCTTGTCTTCAACTGCTGCCGAGGTACCGTCCTCCTTAACAAGATGCTTGGGAGTGGCAAAACCTTCAACACCGTATGGCAGAGCAATGATAGCGCCCTTGTCAAAGACCTCTATTACCGTACCCTCATGTATCGAATCTACAGTGAAGAGATCTTCAAACACATCCCACGGGTTCTCTTCAAGCTGCTTGTGTCCGAGGCTCAACCTTCTGTTATCCTTGTCAATCTCAAGGACCACGACATCAATCTCGGCATCTATTGCGGTGAACTCAGCCGGATGCTTGATCTTCTTGGTCCATGACAGATCAGATATATGTATCAGGCCGTCAACACCCTCTTCTATCTCAACGAATACGCCAAAGTTGGTGAAGTTGCGGACGCGTGCCTTGTGGCGCGAATTAAGGCTGTATTTCTGGTCGATATTCTGCCATGGATCAGCCTTGAGCTGTTTGATGCCGAGAGACATTTTGCGTTCCTCACGGTCAAGGGTGAGTATCACTGCATCAACCTCATCACCAACCTTCATGAACTCCTGAGCACTGCGGAGGTGCTGTGACCATGACATCTCTGATACATGGATAAGTCCTTCCACACCGGCGGTTATCTCAACAAATGCGCCATAGTCAGCCATGACTACAACCTTGCCTTTGACCTGGTCTCCAACCTTGAGGGTCTCGCTGAGCGAATCCCACGGATGGGGCGTCAGCTGCTTGAGGCCGAGGGCAATCCTCTTCTTGTCATCATCAAAGTCAAGGATCACTACATTGAGCTTCTGATCAAGCTGAACGATCTCCTCGGGATGGTTGACCCTGCCCCATGAGAGATCAGTGATGTGAATGAGTCCGTCAACACCGCCGAGATCAATAAATACACCATATGAAGTGATGTTCTTAACGGTTCCTTCAAGTACCTGGCCCTTCTCAAGCTTGGAGATGATCTCCTTCTTCTGTTGCTCAAGCTCGGCCTCGATGAGAGCCTTGTGCGACACAACCACGTTCTTGAACTCCTGGTTGATCTTAACAACACGGAACTCCATGGTCTTACCCACGTATACGTCATAATCACGTATAGGTTTGACGTCAATCTGCGATCCGGGCAGGAATGATTCGATGCCGAAGACATCGACAATCATACCGCCTTTGGTACGGCACTTGATGTACCCGGTGATAATCTCATTGTTCTCAAGGGCAGAGTTAACCCTGTCCCATGAGTTGTAAGCCCTGGCTTTCTTGTGTGAAAGAACCAGCTGACCTTTCTTGTCCTCCTGGCTCTCTACATATACCTCAACCGTGTCACCTACCTTCATATCGGGGTTATACCGGAATTCGTTAAGGCTGACAACACCTTCAGACTTCTGCCCGATGTTGATAACCACTTCACGGCTGTTCATTGAGATAACTTTTCCTTCAACCACCTCATCCACGGCAACGGTTGAAAGTGTCTCTTCATACAGCTTCTCCTGTACTGCAAAAGTTGACTGGGTAAGAAAGCCATCTTTTTCATATGACTCCCAGTCGAACTCTTCAGGTGGTACTGCTTTGGCTGCAGCTCTTGCTGCACTCTCTTCAGATCTTACCTTTTTTTCTTTTTTCTCCTTGAGAATTGGTTTTTCTTCAGCAACCATCTCACCTGCTGATTCTGTAACAACCTCAGCTGGTTTTACATCTTCGGCACCGGTTCCGGCCGCATTAAGGTCTTCATTCACGATGTTGTCGACCTTTTCGTTGTTTTCACTCATCTTAAATAAATTAATTGAAAATTAATAAGTTAGACATTATGTTGTTCAAAAATCGGTTGCAAAGATAGTGTTTTTTTTATTTCAGACATGAACAAGCAGCAGATTTTCAGACTGTAAGAATTAAAAGAGGCAGTTGGCGTTGTATCGCTGTTTAGATCGATGGATTTTTCTATTTTTGTCCTCTGTACAACTAAATTTTTTATTTATGAACCACCCATGGTTACGTAAAGCACTGCAAGTGGCAAAATATACAAAAACATGGGTGCTCTACCGCTCTGCGGGACAAGCTATCATACCTTAAATAACTAACGCTCTATATGATGAAAGGCATAATCCTGGCCGGCGGGTCCGGCACCAGGCTTCACCCGATAACGGAGGCTATCTCCAAGCAGCTTCTTCCCGTTTACGACAAGCCGATGATCTATTATCCGCTCTCAGCCCTTATGCTTGCAGGCATTCGCGAAGTGCTGATAATCTCCACACCGCGTGACCTGCCAAGTTTCCGCGCCCTGCTCGGCGACGGCAGCAGGCTTGGGATGACGTTCTCATACCGCGAGCAGCCTTCACCTGACGGACTGGCACAGGCATTTATCATTGGTGAAGATTTCATAGGCGACGATAATGTATGCATGATACTTGGCGACAATATCTTTTACGGCCAGGGCTTCGGTACCATTCTCAGGGAGGCAGCCGCCCTTGAGAAGGGGGCGGTGGTCTTCGGATATGCCGTCAATGACCCCGAACGCTACGGCGTGGTTGAATTTGATGATAAGCACAGAGCTGTCAGTCTTGAAGAGAAGCCCCTCAAGCCAAAATCGAACTATGCTGTCACAGGTCTCTACTTCTATGATAACACCGTAGCCTCAAGGGCACGTCACCTGAAACCATCTACCCGTGGTGAATTGGAGATTACCGACCTGAACAGGCTCTATCTTGATGAAGGCCAGTTGGATGTGAAGCTTCTCAGCAGAGGCATGGCTTGGCTGGACACGGGCACCTTCGACAGCCTGCTGCAGGCATCCAACTTCATAGCCACCCTTGAACAGAGGCAGGGTCTGAGCGCCTCATGCATAGAGGAAATTGCCTATTTAAACGGATTCATTACCAGGGAACAGCTGGTTGCTCTCGCCAAACCGCTGGCAAAGAGCCAGTACGGTCAGTATCTCCTGAAAGTAGCAAACGAACAGGCCTGACCATGAAAGTACACCAGACAGAGTTTCCAGGAATGCTTATCATTGAACCCGATGTATTCACTGATGCACGCGGATATTTCTTTGAAAGTTATAACAAGCTTAAATACAATAACAGTGACATCGTGTATGAACCGGTGCAGGACAATGAGTCAAGCTCCTCCAAAGGCGTGATTCGCGGCCTGCATTTCCAGGAGGAACCGTTTGCACAGGCTAAACTGATACGGGTTATCGAGGGGCGCATCTACGATGTTGCCCTCGATATACGCAAAGGCTCCCCGACGTTCGGCAAGTGGTTCGGACTGATCATTGACTCAGAAAAGAAACTCCAGTTCCTTATACCTAAGGGATTCGCACACGGCTTATCGGTGCTCAGCGAGAGGGCCATCGTACTCTACAAGTGTGACAACAACTACTCGGTGGCGCATGAGAGGGGCGTCAATGCGCTGGACCCAGCCCTCGGAATAGACTGGATGATTGAAAAGGGAAGTGAGATACTTAGTCCAAAGGATCTTGCTCAACCGCTTTTCAGGGATATCAGTACTAATTTCAGATTTACCGTATGACAGCCATACTGGTTACAGGTGCATCCGGACAGCTCGGAAGTGAGATCAGGGAGCGGTCAGCCCGCTACAACGGATACAGTTTTGTATTCACTGATGCCGCAGAGCTTGATATTACCGATGCCCGGGCTACAAAGGCATTTATTGCGGACCTCGCTCCCTCATGGATAATCAACTGTGCTGCCTATACGGCAGTAGACAAAGCCGAGGATGAGGAGGAGCTGGCAACACTGATCAACGGAATGGGCGTTGAAAACATCGTGAGCGCCATGGAGGGATCCGACTGCAGACTCATTCATATTTCAACTGATTACATCTTTGACGGCAACAATCCCGTTCCCTACACTGAGGATGACATACCATCCCCCGCCTCCGCCTACGGCCGAAGCAAGCTCGCCGGAGAAAAGGCTGCGATGCGATGGCCTATGACCATGACAATACGCACATCATGGCTCTATTCATCCTATGGCAATAATTTTGTCAAAACAATTCTCCGCAAGGCAGGATCAGCTGAGAGTATCAACGTGGTCTTTGATCAGGCCGGATCACCTACATACGCTGCCGATCTGGCTGCTGCAATACTCGAAGTGATAAGCGGAGTTATTCAGAACAGGCATCTCTTTGTTCCCGGGCTCTTCAACTACTCCAATGAGGGTGTGTGCAGCTGGTTTGACCTTGCAACGGAAATTATGGCTGTGGCGGGCTCATCATGTTCCGTGGTTCCCGTCAGAAGCTCAGCTTACCCATCAAAAGTGAAACGACCGGCATACAGCGTACTTGACAAAACCCGGATCAGGGAACATTATAACCTGGACATACCACACTGGCGTACAAGCCTCATCAATTGCATCTCAAAAATCAACAGGATATGATCAACATTGACGACATCAGGAAAAGAGCCGGAACATGGCTGGGCGAGGAGTTTGACGAACCGACACGCAGGGAGGTTCAGAACCTGCTTGAGAACGATGAGAAAGGCCTCATCGATGCATTCTACCAGGATCTTGAGTTTGGCACCGGAGGTCTGCGTGGAATCATGGGCGCAGGAACAAACAGGATGAACCGCTATACCCTGGGTATGGCAACACAGGGACTGGCAAACTACCTCAAGAAACATGCTGTCAATCCTGCATCCATAAAAGTGGCCATAGCACACGACTGCCGCAATAACAGCAGCTATTTCGCACGGGTAGCAGCTGATATCTTCACTGCAAACGGATTCACTGCATGCCTGTTCGAGGCCCTGCGGCCCACACCTGAACTCTCTTACGCCATAAGGCTTTACGGGTGTGATGCGGGGGTTAACATAACCGCTTCGCACAACCCGAAGGAGTATAACGGTTATAAGGTATCATGGAACGACGGCGGACAGGTGGTATCACCCCATGACAAGGGCATCATTGATGAGGTTCGCAGCATTAAATCCGTCACGGAGATTATGACCGGCGGCGATGATTCAAAAATAATCATTCTGGGCGCTGAGACGGATGAAAAATACCTTGCAGAGGTTAAAGCCCTCAGCATAAACCCCGATGTCATAAAAAGAAACCATGATATAGGCATAGTCTATACCCCGCTTCACGGAACAGGCTACAAAATTGTTCCGGATGCACTTGCCCTTTACGGATTCACAAACGTGCATACGGTAAAAGAACAGTCAGTCCCTGACGGCAACTTCCCCACCATACACTCCCCTAACCCCGAGGATCCGGATGCACTCTCAATGGCTGTTGCACTGGCCAAAGAGAAGGGAGCCGACCTTGTCATGGCAACTGACCCCGACGGCGACAGGCTGGGTGTGGCAATCAGGAAGCCTTCCGGCGAATTCGTGCTGCTCAACGGCAATCAGACCGGCGCGCTGCTGACATGGTACATCCTCTCGCAGAAAAAACAAAACGGTGAACTCAGGGGGAATGAATATATTATTTATACGATTGTGACATCCGACCTGCTCGAGAGCATAGCGAACAAGAACGGGGTCAAATGCTACAAGGTCCTTACAGGCTTCAAATATTTCGCGGAGCTGATGCGCGACCTTGAGGGCAAGGAAAAATATATCGGCGGTGGCGAGGAGAGCTTCGGATACCTGGCAGGCGACTATGTGCGCGACAAGGACGGGGTGTCTGCCATTGCGCTGGTAGCTGAGGCTGCGGCATGGGCACGTGACAGGGGAAAGACGCTCTGGGAACTGCTGCTCGACATCTATGCTGAATACGGACTCTACCGCGAGAAGCTTATCAATGTTGTAAGAAAGGGTGCCGAGGGTGCTGCCGAGATACAGAAGATGATGGCGGGGTATCGCACCAGCCCGCCTGCCGGGATTGCCGGCAGCAAGGTCATAAAGATGGACGATTACCTGACACTATTATCAACTGACCTCCTGACGGGAAAGAAAGAGCCTTTGCACCTGGAGAAATCAAACGTGCTGCAGTTCTTCCTGGCAAACGGAACGAAAATATCCGTCCGCCCGTCCGGTACCGAGCCGAAGATCAAGTTCTACTTCAGCGCCAGCACTAAGATGACTGACACACCTCAGTTTGAGAATCTCTGGAAGGGGCTGGAGGATAGGATTGATGACGTTATCAGGGATTTGGGACTGTAGACTGAAGGTCTGAGGTCCCGATACACTTCGTTATCGGGATTAAGTCTCCACCAATGGTGGAGCCTCAATCTGAAGGTCCAAAAGATTTGCGATTTGCGAATTTCGATTAAATCGACAATCGACAATCGACAATTCCCAATATTGCCTAATCTCCAATTATCTTCACGAGTACGCGCTTGCGCCGCATACCGTCATATTCGCCATAGAAGATCTGTTCCCACGGCCCGAAGTCGAGCCTGCCTGCGGTGATTGCCGCCACCACCTCGCGCCCCATCAGCTGACGCTTCATGTGGGCATCGGCATTATCCTCGAACCCGTTATGACGGTATTGTGAGTGTGGCTTCTCTGGCGCCAGCTTCTCAAGCCACACCTCGAAATCGTGATGCAGTCCGCTCTCATCATCATTGATGAAAACACTGCTGGTGATGTGCATCGCATTGACAAGCACAAGTCCTTCAGTAATTCCGCTATCGGCTATGCACTGTTCCACCTGACCGGTGATGTTTATATAATCCCGCCTGTGTGGCGTCTCCATCCAAAGTTCTTTCCGGTATGTTTTCATGATAGTATGCGATTCAGCGTGATTAACTATGAATTTTATGCTGTAAAATTAATGAATTTATGGGTCTGCATACCGGCCTTTGACTTCCATCCTTTCACAACAGCATATTGCCTTGGCGCAAGGTAAAGAGTCGACATACCCTTGCCAACAGTAAAAGCGATAGCAGCTGAAACTACTCCCGGGAGCTTCAGAAATACAACACACACCAGCAACACTGCAATTATTGTAACAAGCTCCACTGCCGTTGCTGCTGATATGGGGCCTGTGGTTCCGTTAACCAACAACAGCGACCTCTGGAAATTCAGCAGGACCGTCAATGCCGGCAGAAGGATCATAATCTTAAGCGGAAGATATGATAGATCTGCAAGCTCCTTACTCAGCCCGGAGATATTTACAAACCACAGATCAGCCAGGGGGGTAAATGCCAGTATTGAAACAAGAACCGTTACCGCGATACCCATGTATACCG
>JFJP01024461.1_pt1 | contig 51499 bp, 60 predicted proteins | sample 431651 | NCBI WGS metagenome assembly JFJP01 (sample SAMN02602958, study PRJNA72255) | Microbial mat metagenome, whole genome shotgun sequencing project. | biome: fresh water; feature: sink hole; material: water; isolation source: purple microbial (photo- and chemosynthetic) mats found in... | reverse complement strand
TTTTAACAAATTTTATAAATACTAACCAAAAGGGCTTTAAATAGAGGCTTTACCGCTCGCTTGTTATAATAGAGTAAAAACCAAGGGCATTTTATGAAACAGAAGATGTGGGACGGAAGATTTGAAGAGGGTAGTAGCGAGCTATTGGAGGAGTTTAACGCCTCTATATTTTTTGATAAGAAGCTTCACTCCATAGGGATACTAACGACACAGGAGCTAGAGTCTATTAGAAATGGACTGCATCAGGTGCTGGGCGAGATAGAGAGCGGGGTTTTTGAGTTTTCTATCAAACAAGAAGATATACACATGGCGGTCGAGGGTAGGCTAACGGAGCTTATCGGCGAGGCGGGCAAGAAGCTACATACCGCGAGGAGCCGAAACGACCAAGTTGCTACTGATTTTAGGCTCTACTGCCAAAACCAAAACCAAAATATCCAAAAACTGATAAAAACGCTCATTTCCACGCTCATCGGCATATCAAAAGAGCATACGGATACGCTAATACCGGGTATGACGCATCTACAACATGCGCAACCCGTCAGCTTTGCTTTCCAACTGCTTGCATATTGCGCCATGTTTAAAAGAGATTTTGAGAGGTTTGAATCATCTTTTGTGCGTAATAACTACTGCCCTCTAGGCTCCGCCGCTCTTGCGGGTACGCCGCACGCCATAGATAGACATCTGACTGCCAAGGAGCTAGGTTTTGATGCTCCGACTATCAATGCTATGGATAGTGTCTCCGATAGGGATTTTGCGCTTGAGATGCTCTTTAATATCTCCGTACTCTTTACACATATCTCTAGGCTTTCCGAGGAGCTTATACTTTGGAGCAGCTATGAGTTTAAGTGGATTACGATGAGCGACAAGTTTTCCACCGGAAGCTCCATAATGCCGCAAAAGAAAAATCCAGATGTGGCGGAGCTACTACGAGGCAAGACGGGTAGGGTGTACGGCAACTTAATGGGGCTACTAACCGTCATGAAAGGCTTGCCTCTGGCGTACAACAAAGATATGCAAGAGGATAAAGAGGGGGTGTTTGACTCCGTGGAGACCGCTACCGCTTCACTGGTAATACTATCCGAAATGCTTCGCACGATGAAAGTAGAAAAGGTAAATATGCTAAAAGCTTGCGAGACGGGGCATTTGACGGCTACGGACTTGGCGGATTATCTAGTCAAAAAAGGCGTACCGTTTCGAGAGACGCATCATATATCAGGGCGTGCGGTATCGCTTGCGGAGAAAAAAGGGATAGACCTCTCAAAGCTGAGTCTTGAGGAGCTAAAAAGCATAGATGAGAGAATAGAAGAGGACGCTTTGGAGGTTATCAAGCATATAAACTCCATGAACGCTAGAAATAGCTTTGGTGGAACGGCAAAAAGGCAAGTAGAGGCGCAAATAGCCTTTTTTGATGGGTTTTTGGCTGAGAGCTAAAATAGCTCCAGCTCTTCCTCTCCCTCTATCTGCGAATCGTTGAAAATAAGCTCCACTTGCAAGCAAGAGCTAAGAAGTGAGCTATCAAGATAGTGAATATCTTCTGTACTTTGGTCTATAAAGACTGTTTTTCGCCAGTTTGTAAGGTCGGCAAAAATATTTCTAATTATTAGTCCCAATTTTTGCGTTTTTCGCACATCCACGCTCTCTTCTTTGAGCCCTTTGATGAATGTGCTAAGGCTGGATAGGGCATAGCTTAGATTTTTGAATTCATATAATGCGTCTATTTCGGCGGCGTATATCTCTATTTCGGCGGCTATTTTGGCAAGTGTTTCAAACTCTTTTTGCATCTCAAATTCATACACGAGGCTATCCAAAATCTCTTCGTTTGCTTCTAGTTTTTCCAGTTTATCTACGATGTCCGGCTCTAGCTCTGCGGCAAAATTTCTTGCCGATATTTTTTCGATATGAGTCATTCTGAGTATCTCTTTATCGCTAGCATCAAGCATCATTTTCTCTTTTTCGACAACTTGTGGTAGAGATAGAACCTTCGGAATACTGATTGATATTTCGTCGCTTTTTATGGCTAATGAGACGAAAGAACTCTCTTTTGTAAAAATATCCCGTACATCTTGCGTGATAAAATTCTTGATACCGACTACGGAGAAAAATATCGTATCGTCATTTTCTTCGCTAACAATCTGAAAACTACTATTTGCCTTTAATAGGTGCAATCCTAGGTGATATACAGCCCTTATTGCATCGCACAAGTTGTCGTTTTGGCTTGGCGGCATTTCTTGTTCCCAAAACTCCGCAAGTCCAGCCTCGTCGTTTATCATAAAAGCTATTTTTTTGAGATATATATCTTTTGAAAAAAGATTGACGGCTCCTCTGTTTCTCTCTCTGCTGCGTCTGTGTTCGAGTATGAGGATGTAGTTATTCATTCTCGCTTTGAAAAGCTCTTCGTTTATCGGCTTTGTTATGTAGTCCTCTGCGCCCGCCTTTAAAATCTCTGTTTTGTTTTCATCGTCATTTAGTGCAGAGAGCGCAATAATCATCACGCTTTTATCAAGCTTTCTTATCTCTCTTGTGGCCTCTATGCCGTCTACTACCGGCATCATGACATCCATAAAGATTATGTCCGGATTTGCGAGTTTGACCGTCTCTATTGCTTTTTTCCCGTTATCTGCTTCAAATATAGATAGCTCTTCATAATCTTCTAGAAAAAGCCTTAGCGTTAGTCTATTATCTTTATTGTCGTCCACGATGAGCACTTTTATCATCTATTTCTCCACTTTTGTTGTCGTTGGTCCACTAACGCAAAAACGAGCTCCCGATAGCTTGTTTGCATCGCTTACAGTTATTTCAAACCCAAATTCATCGCACAGCATTTTTGCAAAATAAAGTCCAATGCCGGTACCTTTTGATGCCCTCGTAGTATCCGATCCGCTAGAGGCGAAAAGCTCGAATAGCGACTCTTTGTTTTTTACGCCGATACCGTTATCCTCTATGCATAGCACAAATCGTTCCTCTGCGGAGCCAAGAGTTATTGCTATCTCCCCATTGCCGTATTTTATTGCGTTTGAAATAATATTAGATACTATCTGTTCAACTCTTAGTCTATCGCTTTTTATGAAGATGTCGCTTTGTATATTTGTTTCGCATTTGATGTCTGATGGCGGTAAAATCTTTTGCTTTACATCCTCCAGTAGCATGCCAAGTTCAAAAACGGAGTTTGCAAACACCATCTTTTTGCTTGTCAGCTTGGCGGTATCTAGCATATTAGTAACCGAAAACAGCATATCTTCGCCGTTTTGCTTGACGCTGCTTAGAAGGTCCAGCAGTCTATTTTTGTCCTCTATATCCTCTTTTTCTATTCTTTTTTTGACAAAAGAGCTGAAGTTGATTATTGCGTTTAACGGGGTTTTTAGCTCATGCGTAAAAATGAGCAAAAATGACTCTTTTGCGCGGTTTAGCTCCTCTTTGTAGCTCTCCTCTTGCTCTTTTGCGGTTTTTTCTAGAATGCTTTTTTCGAGTAGCGTCTCTTTTGTAACATCAAACATAATAGCTATAAACTCTTCTACCTCATTGTCGCTGTCTAGTATCGGCGTGATTGTGGCTTCGACAAAAAAAGTTCTACCTTGCTTGTCAATATTTTGTATTTTGCCGTGATATGTTTTTTTTGATAGTAGCTTTAGCCACATCGTATGAAAAGTTCTTCTATCGTTATCGGGGTGCCGTACTAGTTTGTGTGTTTTGCCGATAAGCTCCTCTTTAGAGTACCCTGTAACTTCGCAAAATCTTTGATTTACATATGTGATAATACCGTTTTTATCCGTTTTCGAGACTATGGCGCTTTTGTCTATGGCATCTTTGTACTCTTTTAAGAGCATCTCTTCATCCGCCAGCTTTTCGGATATATCCTCTATAGTGGTTTTGTATAGCTGTTCTTTTTTTGCTCCGTACTCACGAAGAAGCGAAATCTCTGTTTTTCTGAGTAGCATTGCAAGAACCAGTATGACGCATATAACGGCAATACGAAAAGGTATGATACTGATAGCGTGCTCCGTGCGCATGATATGGCTCACGAGAGTGTATATTTCAGAGGCAAGTACTACCGCAATAGCGAATATCAAAAGATTGGTTATAATTTCGCTCTTTTTTACAAAGTCGGGTTTTTTGAACATTTTATACGCTTTATTACAAGGTTACTTATTTGAATTATATATCATTATTACGCCAAAGCCAAGCTGTTCGCATTCTGACTACCGTTCAAATTATTGCATATTTTGGCTCCTGGTTTAGTCAGGTTGCCATTCTTACGCTTTTGGTTCAGCTAGGCGCTAGCGCTTTTATTATCTCTCTTGCCGTCGCTTTTGCCTTTTTACCGGCTCTTATCCAAGGTCCTTTTACGGGGGCGCTTATCGATAGAATGGAGCCAAAACGGCTCATGAATACTCTTTTGTTTGTAGAGGCGATATGTACTTTTTTGTTTATTTTTATCGAGGGCGGGGAGCATATATGGCTTCTTTTGGCGCTTGTGTATATCAAGATGAGCGCTGCCGGATTTTATTTTACCTCCGAGATGTCTTTGATGCCAAAAATCCTAAAGCCTTCAGAGCTAAAGCTTGCCAACGAGATTCACTCTATCGTCTGGTCGGTTAGCTTTACGCTTGGAATGGCTCTTGGCGGTCTCTCTGTGCAGTATCTTGGTATTAAAGCCGCCTTTATTATTGATGCGTCACTGTTTATAGCCGCAATATTTACATTCAACAGACTTACTGTTTCGGTGGCAAAAAGCGAGCAGATGGGCAGTTATTTGGACTCTTTTAGAGATGGACTAAAATATATATTTCGCCAAAACCCGAAACTACTTTTTATTATAGCCCTACACGCAAGCGTAGGCTTGACCGTATTTGACGGGGTGGTGACGGTATTGGCAGAGAGTAGATACAAAAGCGTCATATCGGTGGCTCTCGCCATAGGCTTTATAGGTGCTATTCGTTCCGTCGCCCTCGTGATAGGTCCTTTTTTATTTTCTAAATACATTAACAAAGAGAGACTCTTTTATCTCTTTTTGGCGCAAGGTGTTGCGATTATGCTCTGGGGTTTTTTGAGTCACGACTTTTGGCTCTCTCTTATCGGGGCGTTTTGTTGCGGACTTTTTACGACTACGATTTGGTCGTATACGATGACAATGTTGCAAGACTCTATTGACAAAGAGTTTTACGGCAGAGTGGTGGCTATTAACGATATGTTTTTTACGGCTACCGCTACCGTAACATCGGTAGCGCTTGGTATTATGATGGATTCCGGCATTAGCGGCGGCAGTTCGCTTTTTGCGCTTGGCGTGCTGTATATAGTGATAGCGCTCATTTATAAGTTTGCTAGACCTTTGCTTGTCTCAAAATTTCAAAAATAGCCTCGTAAGTTTTATTGACAGACTCTATCTCCACCCGTTCTTTTAGACCGTGCGGGTTTTCGATATTTGGACCTACCGAAGCAAAAGATGCGTGCGGGAAGTGTTTTTTGAGGGCGGCGCACTCCAGTCCTGCGTGTATCGCTTTGAAATTGGAGTTGAAAAAATATTTTTTGTAAATGCCTTTGACAAAGATACAAAACTCATCCTCGCTCCACTCCCACGGCTCGTAAAAATCCTGTAAAGTAGCCTTAAATCCGAAGCCCTCAAAATGCTCGCCTATCTCTTCGGTGATATTTTTGAGCGCCCTTTCGTTCATTGAACGAGACGAGATGCGCACTTCGCAGATTCCGTCTCGCAAGGATAGTATCCCGATATTTGAGCTACTCTCCACAACACCCAAATCGATATTATAATCCAGTACGCCGTTTTGGCAGGATAGCAGGGCATCCAAAAATCCGCCTGAGTCTTTGAGCACATATTTTGCCTCCGTCTTTACTAGCTTGAAGCCGCCCATGTTTGCCGTATCTTTTAGCATGACAACCGCTTTTGCGGAGGCGGGAATAGAGTTTCGCTTCTCTCCGCCTACAAATGAAGAGATAACGGCGTTTTTCTCCTTTAGTTTTTTGGCTAGCTCCAGTATGGCGTTTGGTATTTTTTTGTCTATATCCACCCCTGAGTGTCCGCCGGGTAGCCCATCAAGCGATACCTCCCAAAACTCTTCCGAGGTCTGCATAAGCTCATAATTTTTCACGCACAGCGTATCCGTACCACCTGCACAAGCTACATATACGGCGCCTTCCTCTTCGGAATCGAGATTTAGCACCTTGTTTGATGCTATTTTTAGCTCCATATTTTTAGCCCCCACAAGCCCTATCTCCTCATCCGCCGTAAACAAAAATTCTACATCGTTAAAGTGTGACATAAAGACGAGCATCATAGCGACGCCGATACCGTTATCGGCTCCAAGAGAGGAGTTTTTGGCTCTCATCCATCCGTTTTCAACTATCGGTTCTATGTTTGCCGTGTCGCCTACGCAGACCATATCGTAGTGGGATTGGAGGCAGATTTTCGGTGCGTCTTTTTGGCAGAGTATATTGCCTGTTTTGTCCGTCTCTACCCTGTACCCTGCTTTTTTTGCCCAACTTTCGATAAAATCTTTCATCTTGTCCGCATTTTTGGAACATCTTGGAATATCTTTTGCTATTTTTTCGAACAGTTCTATTGGTGTTTGCATCATTACTCCGAAAGGTTTTTTGTGTTTAGAATATTTTTGCTAATTATCCCTTTGTTTTTTGCTGGCTGCTACTCAAAATGCGGTATAACTAACGACTATTATTGCGACTGCAAAGAGTATTACGATGTGGAGGGAAACTTTCACAGAGAGTGTCCGGATAGCTTCATAGACATCAATATAGGCGCAAAGAGAAAATAAAATTGGATAAAAAACTACAAGCAAAAAATATAAAGCCGCTCTACGAACAAATAGTCGCAATGGATGCGTACCCGTCAAAAATAGAGTACGGCAATGCTCTGGCTATCGATACCGGTCTTGGAATTGACGAGGGCAGCGAGGTCTATTCGCTAGCAAGAGCGCTTATGCCTTGGCGCAAAGGGCCTTTTAGTATCGATAAGTTCAAAATAGAGAGCGAGTGGAATAGCAATATAAAGTTTGACATCCTTGCGCCGCATATCGATATTGATGGTAAAACGGTCGTTGATATAGGGTGCAACAACGGATATTACTCGTTTCGGATGCTGCCGTACAATCCCGCAAAGATAATAGCGATAGACCCGTGGACTATTTTTTATCTTCAATATCTATTTATCAACAAATTTGTACAAACGGACAAAATAGATTTCAAGCTTATCGGCATGGAGGATATGGCCTCAGAGGGTATCAAAGCCGATACGGTCTTTTGTCTGGGTGTGTTATATCACCGTAGCGACCCGATAGCCGCGCTAAAAGAGATAAAAGCCGCGCTAAACGAGGGCGGAGAGCTGATAATAGACAATCTTGTGATAATGCAAGATGGCTGCTACGCTCTCTGCCCGCCTTCAAGTTACGCCAAAATGAGTAACGCATATTTTATACCTAGCATTGATACGATGATAGGTTGGCTTGGGCGCGCGGGTTTTGTAGATATAGAGCTTATCGGCACGAAAAAAACAGAGCTAAGTGAGCAGCGAAAGACTGATTGGATAGAGGGGCTTAGCCTGAATAATTTCCTTGACCCAAATGATGACACGAAGACGATAGAGGGGTATGACGCCCCTGTGAGAGCGTATTTCAAGTGCAAACGCAAATAAAAAAGGAATAAAAGTGGCAAAAGAAAAAGAAAAAGAAAAAGCGATAGACGCTCAGCTAGAGAGAGAAATTTTAAAGACACATCTTGCGATTGATAAGACTTTTTCGGGAGAGGTAATAGGGCTAGAAAAAGGAAAATGCACGCTTACGCTCGTGACCACAAAAGAGATGAAGGTGGATGACCTCGGTCTAGTGCATGGCGGCTTTACATTTGGTGCCGCTGATTTTGCCGCTATGGCTGCCGTCAACGATCCAAATGTAGTGCTAGCGGAGGCTAGCGTGAAGTTTTTGGCTCCTGTCGAGATTGGAAAAACTATAACATTTGAGGCTGTAGCCAACCACCTTAGCACTAGAACTAGAGATGTCAAAGTGGTCGGCATGATGGGTGAAATAAAAGTATTTGAAGGCGTCTTTAAGGCTGTAGTGCTAGATAAACACCCTTTGAGACTAAAGTTGACAGACTAGAGATAGGCAAGCCACCCCTGCGCATTTGATTTTTCCCTTGATACGGTCGTTTTGTCGCCGTGTCCCGGGTATATCGTAAGCTCCTGCGTAAAATCCAAAAACTTTTGAAGACTTTTTTTCATCTCCTCCGGACTTGAGTACGGAAAGTCTACTCTGCCGATAGAGCCTTTAAAGATAAAATCCCCGCTAAAAAGAGCATCCCCTATCTGAATAGCAGAACATCCAGGCGTGTGCCCCGGAAAATCCCAGTATTTAAAGCGTACTCCTCCGACCTCATACCAATTCTCATTCGTTTCGACATCGGCGCTACTTGGCGGCATATTAAAGCCGAAAACATCGCCTTTGAGCATAAAAGCGTCATTTTTTGGCGCAAATATAGGGATATTAAACGCCTCTTTAGTTTTTTGATTGTCCCAGATATGGTCGAAGTGCCCGTGTGTATTGAGTATAGCAAGAGGTTTTTTGACAACGCTTTTTATCCACTCAAACGCCCCTTCTCCAGGGTCTACAATAAGCTCTCCATCGTCTGTAGCCACGATATAACAGTTGGTTTCGTATGCGCCGAAAGCTTTTGATAAAATTTGCATATAATAATCCTATGGTTAGAAAAAATCTAAAACTATCCAAAATATCCCAAAATCTAGTGGATGCAAATTATATTGCAGGGTTTTTAGGGATTAGCTTAAATGCGCTATATCTGCGGATGCACTTTGAGAACTTTCCAAAGGCTCTCAAGATAAACGGCAAACTTTATTTTGACATTAATGATGTGTTGGCTTATTTTGCCAAAGAGAGTGAAGATGAGGCGTTTTGTTTTTTGGTGCAAGATGAGATAAGGGCGCTGCTTGAGTGCGGTAGACTCGGCAGGCTAGAGATAGGCGAGTATCTAGGCGGTAAAAATCCGCTTACGGTCGGCGGCGCCGTCTATTCTAGGGCGATAAGTATGCAAAGGGCATTAAAGCTATTTGAATATCTAAAACAGAGGCGCTTTGCCGTAGATATAGATGAGAGCAGAAGCTTTGCCGAACAGAAAAAAGAGCGGATAGTTTATATATCTGAAGTATGGGAGAGCATAACTGCGCTTGTGGATGCAGGCAAGATAGATTTTTTGTTTTTGGCAAAGATACCCAATATTGCAAACAATCAAGGAGTCGGGCGCTCGATATACAAGCTTTCCCCGTCTTATAAAACGGCAAAATTAATAAAACTTCGGCTTCTCCAAAAAGAGTTGATATAGACGATATAATAGGAAAACATCAAAAATAAGGCAGTGAGTGATGAATAGTAGTTCTTTGGGGTATGCAAGTTCTGCAAATATGGGATTTTCTTTTCAGACAAGTAGCGGGGATAAAATAGATTTACAACTTTATTCAAAAAAAGAGCTTGGATATGAAAAAAAAGAGGATAGTGAATCGCTCTCTTTCGCCGCAAAAGAGGGGTATAAGTTTCGATTTGAAACGAATGGGCTTAGTGAGCAGGATAAGGTTGAAATAGCCGATGCGATGAAAAAAATAGAGCCGATGATAGATAAGTTTATGAAAGAAAACAGTTCCGACTCTTTTATGAAAGAACCGCTTGATATGGTGGCCGCAAATATTAGCAATGAAATGCCAAAACCAAAAGATGAAAATGCGAAAAACGCTCTTGGCGCATCTACGGTCGGATTGTTTGATAATCTGCTAAAAAAGTCGAATAAGCCAAAAGATATTTTCGAAGATATTCAAAAATTGCTTGATAAGGTTCTCAAAAATCTTCAAAATCCGCAAACTATTTTGTATGCGTAAGATGGGTAAAAAATAGTTTGAAGGCGCATTTTTCAAAAATAGGATTTATACTTGCCGCCGCTGGTTCGGCGATAGGGCTTGGCAATATTTGGAAGTTTCCGTATATTGCCGGAGAGTACGGCGGTGGCGCTTTTGTGCTCGCTTATATCGTTGCGGTTGTGCTTATAGGAATTCCGCTCTTGATAGGCGAAATGGCAATAGGTGCGATAGCAAAAAAAGACCCATTGGGCTCCTATGAAGCTCTTGCATTCAAATTTCCAAGAGTTTGGCGAAACGCCGGTTTTTCAATGCTCACGGGGCTTGTTATCCTCTCTTTTTACTCTATCGTCATCGGCTGGATACTCTACTATATATTTTTGACGCTCTCCTCCTTGCCCTCTACCGTTGAAGAGGCGAAAGCCGTTTTTGAAACAATGCTGCTCACCGACATCAAGACGCAACTACTGTTTCATACCGTCTCAATGGCACTTACCGTATATATAGTACTTCTTGGAGTAGAAAAAGGAATAGAGCGAGCAAATGTGATACTTCTGCCGCTTTTATTTGCGATACTTTTCTTTTTGTTTTTTTACTCGATGAGTTTTGATTCATTCGCTTTGGCAACTAATTTTATGTTTACGCCAAACTTTGAAAGCTTAACACCAAAAGCTCTTCTAGTAGCCGTCGGACACGCCTTTTTTACGCTCTCTCTAGGTATGGCAACGATGCTTACATACGCTTCATACACAGACAAAGAGACAAACTATGTAAAATCAGCTGTTATCGTCTCGGTTATGGAGATTTTTGTGGCAATTTTTGTTGGCATTACGCTTTTTGCGTTTTTGATAAATTTCGGCTTTGAGACAAAACAGGGTCCAGGACTTGTCTTTGTAACAATGCCGGCTCTTTTTTATAACTTTGGATTTTTCGGCAACATTTTGGCGCTTCTTTTTTTTATTGCGCTTACATTTGCTTCTATCACTTCCGCTATTTCTATTTTGGAGCCGACTACGGCGTATCTTATCGGACAAAAAGGGTGGAGCCGCAAAAAATCGGTAACTATATTCGGCGCTATCGTGTGGGCTGTGGGTATTTTTTTGTTGCTTTCAAATACGACGGAATATTCAAAACTTCTATCTTTTGGCTCAAAATCTCTTTTCGATTGGTTCGATTTTGTATCTAGTGCGATACTTTTGATAATAGGCGGTCTTGCAACGGCTCTATTCATAGGTTTTGGAATGGATAAAAACTTTTTAAAAACACATCTTACTACGCATATTTCGTCTTTTACTTTTGAGTTGTGGTATATCTGTGTGAAGTATTTTATCCCGCCTATTTTGATAGCTTTGATGATATATATGTTTCGCTCTTAAGTTTTGGAACCAAGTTTGCTTTAATAGCAAAAACCAAGCTTAAGGCGTTTTATGAAAAAAGCTTATTTATGCGGTGTGGCGTGTGCGACATTGTTTATCACTGGGTGTTCTACGCATCCGATGGATGCGAAGGTGGAGATGCAGCCGCCGAAATATGTAGAGCAGATGGAACCAAAAGAAGAGAACGGTAATGTTCCAAATGCCGGAAGTTTATTCGGTCAAGGCGAAAACCCGCTCTATTCGGATAGAAAAGCGATGCGAGTCAACGATATAGTTAGGGTTGTCATCAAAGAGAGCGCCACAAGCTCTTCATCCTCTTCCAAAAAACTCTCCAGAAATCAGGCCGACCAGCTTGGCGGGGGATTGATGGCATCTACAAACGGCGCACTCGGCGCCCCGATGAGCGCATTGGCAAACAAAATTAACGGCGTAATGGACATCGGACTTACGACCGGCTCTAGCTATACATTTGACGGAAGCGGCAAGGGGAGCAGACAAGAGAGTTTCTCAACTACCGTGTCCGCTAGAGTTATAAAAGTAATGAGCAACAATACCTACTTCATAGATGGTGCAAGAGAGGTAATGATAGACGGCGAAAAACAGATAATGAGAGTAAGCGGAGTTATTAGGGCTGACGATATAGGCAAAGATAACTCGATAGGCTCTGAATATATCTCTGACGCAAAAATCATATACGATACACAGGGCGAAATCAAAAGAGCCTCATCACAACCGTGGGGCGCAAAAGCGCTAGAGGCTATTTGGCCGTTTTGATGTTTAATATAGTACTCGTATCCCCAAAAATCCCGCAAAATACAGGCAGTATAGGTCGCACCTGTGTTGCTCTCGGCCTGCGACTGCATATTGTCAAGCCGATTCCTTATGAGCTTGACGATACGAAGATAAAAAGAGCAGGGCTTGACTATTGGCCCCATCTAGACCTTGCCGTATGGGAGAGTCTGGAAGAGTTTCAAGCTGCAAATCCTATAAGTGAGAGACATTTTTTTCTGACGACAAAGACAAAAAGCTCTTATCTAGATGCTTCTTTTGAACCCGGAGATTATCTATATTTTGGTTCCGAGGATGCTGGGTTGCCGCTGGAATTAATGGGGCAAAGAGAAGAGGGGATGCTTACAATCGATATGAGAGAAGAGTTTAGAAGCTTGAACCTTGCGACAGCTGTGAGCATAGTCTCTTATGAGGCGTTTAGACAAAACAAGGGGGCTTTTGCATGGGCGAAGTGATAGATGTATTGGCAATCAGTGTAATGATTTATATTTTGTTTTATATGACTAGGGCATTTGTAAAATCAAGAGTCAAAAAATAAGTCACCGTTTTTTGTTTTACTTTGGCTAAAATAGCCGAAAAACATTTTAAGGCTTATAGAGATGAGAACCGATTATGCTAATATTGAAGCAAGTTTAGTTGCATTTTTAAAAGAAGAAGTAGCAAAAGCGGGATTTGAGAGGGTTGTATTCGGACTTTCCGGCGGTGTAGACTCTGCAGTGGTCGCCACGCTTAGCAAAAAAGCGTTTGGAGCAAATATGCTTGCGGTTATGATACCAAGCGATACGACAAACCCCGTACATATGAGTCATGCGCTTATGCTTTGCGAAAAATTCGACATAGAGGCTGAGCATGTCTCCATCAAAAATATGCTACACGCCTATCCGCTAGAACTTCGCACTCCACTCAGAAAAGGCAATCTTGCGGCAAGACTAAGAATGTCGGTGCTTTACGATATATCTGCCAGAGACAAGGCGATAGTAGTAGGTACAAGCAACAAAAGTGAGATAATCCTAGGATACGGCACGATGTATGGTGACACCGCATGCGGCATAAATCCGATAGGTTCACTATACAAAACCCAGATTTTTGGACTTGCGGCGCACCTCGGCGTCATAGAAGAGATAATTGTCAAAGCCCCTAGCGCTGATCTTTGGGAGGGGCAGAGCGACGAAGAGGAGCTAGGCTATAGATATAAAGACCTTGACGCAGCTATGTATGCAATATTTGACGGAGGCTTGTCTAGGGATGAGGCTATAAAAGAGGGGCATGATGCCGAAATGGTTGATTTTATTACTGCTAGATATGAGGCAAATCTCTTCAAAGGCAGACCTCCAAAAATAGCTGGACTGTAGTGATTCATAAAATTGAGGATATGTTTTTTCGGTTTGATTTACCGTGGCATAGAGTAGTTGCATATCTTTTGTTGCCGTTTAGCGCTATTTATTGCGCCGTATCTATGTCTAAAAAACTCCTATCGACACCTAAGCATTTCGGTATTCCAATAATTTCAATCGGCAATCTAACGGTTGGTGGAAGCGGTAAAACCCCTTTTGCTATTGAGCTTTGCAAAAAGTTTAAACGACCTTGCGTGGTGATGCGCGGATACGGTAGGCGTTCAAACGGACTTATCGTTGTTAGTCGATTCGGCAAAATAGAGTGTGATGTCGTGGAGAGTGGCGATGAGGCGGCTTTGATAGCAAAAAAAGCCGAGAACGCCTCCGTTATAGTAAGCGAAGATAGAAAAAAAGGGATAGATGTAGCAAAGAAGATGGGGTGCGACATTGTAATCCTTGATGACGGTTTTGGAAAGTTTGATATAGCGAAGCTAGACATCCTTCTTTCTCAAAAAACAGCTCCAAAAAACAGTTTTTGTCTACCTAGCGGCCCTTTTCGATTTCCATCTTTTTTTGTTAAATTTGCTGATATTTCGGCGGTTGAAGATGTTGATTTTATTAGAGAAGTTAACACTGTTGCGATTGATGGCAAATTTGTACTTGTTAGCGCTATTGCAAATCCGAAAAGGCTGGACAAATATCTGCCTGATGGCGTAATAGCCAAATACTATTTCGGTGACCATCACTATTTTACAAAAAATGAAATAGACGAGATATTGGTAAAACATCCAAATGTGACTATACTGTGCACCCAAAAAGACGGGGTAAAGCTGGATGCCCTAAAAATACCGCATATCGCTATGGGATTAAGTCTCAGGTTTGAAGATGGTTTTGTGCGTTTATTGGATGCAAAATTAAATGAGCGTTTCGGCTTTTCAAGCTAGTTGGTGTAAAATCAAAACAAAATGAAAACAGGGGTTTGAATGAGCTTACAAGAGGATATAAACGGAGTAAAGCAGGAGATTGATAATGAAGAGAAGTTCCTGTCCGCTTTTGTTAAAACCGAAAAATTTGTTAAAAAATATAAAATACTCGTTGTATCTCTAGTGTCTGTTGCCGTTTTGGGCGGTATCGGCTATAAAGCTTACGGGTACTATGAGGAGCATAGAATTATCGGGGCTAATGAGGCTTATTCGAAGCTTATGAAAAATCCGAATGATAAAGATGCGCTAGCTGCGCTAAAAGCCAAAAGCTCTCATTTGTATGATGCATTTGTTTTTCAAAGCTCACTTAAAGACGGCAACAAAGCGGGACTTGACGGCGCTACACTCTCCAAAAATAGAGTGATAGCTGATATGGCTACTTACGAGTCTGCTTTAGCATCTGCAAATATCGACAAACTTAGCGCATACGGCTCAAATAAAGAGTCTATTTATAAAGATTTGGCGTTGTTTGTTGTTGCAAATAAGCATATAGAAAAAGGCGACTACAAAAAAGCGAGAGAGACGCTAAATAAAATACCCGCAACCTCTGAACTAAAAGAGTATGCAAGCTATCTTTTCCACTCGATAGTTACATTGAATTAGAAAATGTTAGAAAGCGCCTTTATTCAGAATAGTTTTATTGCAATAATTCTAGGGTTTATTATCGGCATCCAAAGAGAGATGCGCAATTATAGTATCGGTACAAAAGATTTTGGCGGTAGCAGAACATTTGCGATTATCTCGTTTATAGGGTTTTTATCTGCTTTTTTAAGCGGATTCAGCGCCTTTTTTTTGTTAGCTGCATTTTTGGCGATTACATTGATGCTGGTGGCCTCAAATATTGTTAGCGGCATCAACGAAAAACAGAGAGGAACCACTACGGAGTTTTCGGCTCTTGCGGCTTTCTTACTCGGCGCATTACTGAATTATTTAGAACCAAAATTTGTAATATTTTGTGCCATAGCCCTACTGCTTCTTTTGAATCTTAAAGATAAAATACAAGAACTAGAAAAATATATCGGCAAAGAAGACCTTAATGCCGCCGTTCTTTTTCTTACTATGACCTTTGTTGTCTTGCCCGTACTTCCGGATAGAGCAATCGATAGTCTCGGGCTTTTTGTTCCGTACAATGTATGGCTGATGGTTGTGCTTATAGCCGGTTTATCGTTTGCCGGTTATATTGCCGTAAGGGTATTTGGCGCAGGCAAGGGTATAGTGCTTACCGGGTTGCTTGGCGGATTAGTCTCCTCTACTGCCGTAACAATATCGTTATCAAGAAAAGCTGCCGCAAATAACAGTGTCTCGCAAAAAGTGGCGGTAGGTATCATGCTTGCCTCAACCGTAATGTTGGCTCGCGCTTTATTGCTTGTGTTTTTATTTAATCAAGCGTTGATGTATAAAGTCATAATGGCTTTTGTTATAGCGTTTATAGCCTCTCTTGTTGTTGCTGGATATTTTTATTTTCGTAGCAAGCGGGAGAGTTTTGAGAGTGTGGATATAGAGTATAAAAATCCGTTTGAGCTTAAAGAGGCGATGATACTAGGGCTTTTCTTCGGAGTTGTTATTGCGCTTATAAAACTCTCAAAAGAGTTTGTCGGTGATAGTGGGGTATATATTGTCAGTTTTTTATCCGGCGTATCGGATGTTGACGCCGTCATACTATCTATCTCCCAGATAGCCGGACAAAGCTTGGATTTACAGGCGGCAAGCTACGGTATAGTGATAGCGGTTATAACAAATAACATATCAAAATTAGCCGTCTGTTATTTTATGGGAACCAAAGAGCTTGCAAAAACAGCGGGGATTTACTACCTTACAGCATGCGTCACTCTCGCCGCACTCATTTTCTAAAAGCAAGCAATGATGGTGTAAAATTTGAGAGATTTAAGAAACGGAGAAAATATATGAAAAAAGCCCATCTCGCTATCGCAGGCTTATTAATAGTCACGCTTTTTGGAGGTTGTTCCTCAAAGAGTTATTTTGAGCCTAAAAAGATTGACGGGAAGGTTGATTTTGACTCAAAAATTAGCTCCAAACTAGTAGTCGTAAATGCTCAAGGCGCTACAATGGAAAATGGGCAGTTTGTCGCAAAAGACGGTATCGGCAAGTTTTCGCTCCCAAGCGGTTATTCGCTTTTATCAAAAAGCGGCCCTTTTGTAACGGCAGGAAATGACCTTGGGGATGTTGTTGTTTTTGATGAGCTGGGCAAAGAGCTTGCCAAACACAATTTTGACTCAAAGGTGGCTACCGCTAGCGCAAGAGAGGCTCTAATAGCCCTTGTTACGGCAGATAATACCTCTGTTTTGTTTGACGCTAAAGAGTCAAAAATACTTTTTAAGCAAAAAAACGAGACCGCTATGGCGATAGACGCCAAGATAGCGGCTCCATACTTTTTGAATGAACTTGTTATCTTTCCGACGCTTGACGGTAAATTGCTTGTTGTGGATATAAATGAAAAAAAAGTAGTTAAAGATGTTGTTATTAGCAGTGAAAAGAATTTTAACAATGTAATATTTTTTGACATTATAGACAATAAACTTGTTGCGGCAACACCGACAAAAATAGTATCTATAAACCCTAAGTTCGCAAACTTTCTTGAAGCTGATATTGCGGATATTATCTTTATCAAAGACGGTATTTATATCTTTACCAAAGACGGCAAGATAATACTTACTGATACCGATTTGAAAGTGCTAAAAGAGAAGAAGTTTCCGTTTGCTAGATTTGTCGGCGTGATATACGGCAAATATATATATGCGATAGAAAAAGAGGGATATTTGATAGCTACGGATGTAAATATAGCAACTACAAATGTCTTTCAATTCTCTTCTCCTTTTTATGGAATGGGAAGTAGGTTTGAGGGGTTTTTGTACACTAGTGGCGACTCCGTATTTTATGACAATAAGCAGTTTAAACTGGCAAAATAGTGAAAAGCTCCGAGCTTGAAGCTTTTTTGGAGCATATTACCATCATAAAGGCGCTCAGCAAAAATACGCTTTTGGCATACGCAAATGACCTCTATGAGTTTGAAGAGTTTCTTGGAGCCCCTTGTATCGAGGCGGATACGAAATCCGTTTTAGCTTTTTTGGCGAGATTTAATAATAGCTATACACTAAATAGAAAGCTATCGACTATAAACTCTTTTTTTGAGTATTGCTCTTCCCAAAACTGGGCGGAAGATAAACCGTTAGTTAAGCACTCTAAGCTTCCAATGGCTCTGCCGAAATTTTTAGAGTATGACTTTATAATTAGTAGATTGGAAATGCTTGAGAAAGATGGCTGGCTTGGAGCTAGAGATAGAGCCTTTATTCTATTTTTGTATGCTTCCGGTTGCAGGGTTAGTGAGGCGCTTAACGCAAAGTATTCCGATATAGAAGACGGTTGGCTTAAAATTCGCTCGGCAAAAGGCGAAAAAGAGCGAATGGTTCCGATAGCCGCAAAAGCGTTAGCATCCATAAACGACTATCTGTCGGTACGAAAATTTAAAAGCGATTTTTTATGGCTAAACTACAAAGGCAGTAAGCTTAGCAGAATAAGCGCATTTAAAATTACGCATGAATATTTGGGCGTATCGCCGCATGTATTGCGGCACTCCTTTGCAAGCTCTCTTGTTATCGGCGGAGCTGATATTGTCGTCGTGCAGGAGCTTTTGGGGCATTCGTCGATTAGTACGACGCAGATTTACACGCATATCAAAAAACAAAATTTGCAAGATACGATTTTTGCGTATCATCCGCTAAGGGGTGAAATCAGAATATGATACTATGTGACATAGGAAATAGCTTTTATCATTTTTATCAAGATGGGAAACTTTGGAAACAAAGTGTTAAATCTGTTCCAACACTCGATGAGAACGAAGAGATATATGTGGTTAGTGTAAATGAAGACGCCTTGGCTAGGCTATCAAAAAAATACTACACCATAGACCTCTCCGATACGCTCTGTCTTGATTCGGAATATGTCGGACTGGGAGCCGACAGGGCATTTGCCTGTTATGCTGCGAACGACGGAGCCGTGGTAGATGCCGGAAGTGCAATTACGGTAGATGTGATGCAGGGCGGATTACATCTCGGAGGCTTCATACTGCCCGGTTTGTCAACCGTTGTTGAATCATATGCGAAAATATCAACAAGGCTTGATGTCGGTTTCAATATGGGCGTTAACCTAAAAGAGTTGCCGCAAAACACAAAAGATGCTATCAGTTACGGCGCTCTCGTGTCAATAATCGGTGCAATCAAAGAGGCGTCAAAGAATAAATTTATATATTTTACGGGCGGTGATGGCAAGTTTTTGTCGAGATTTTTTGAAGATAGGTCTGCGGTAGATGATACGCTAATTTTCAAGGGAATGTTAAAACTTATAGAGAGGGATTTTGTATGTTAACGATTGCGTTGCCAAAAGGTAGAATAGCGGATGAGACGCTTAGTTTATTTTCAAAAATATTTAATAGTGATTTTAAATTTGAAGATAGAAAGCTTATACTTGAAAAAGACGGTTTTAGATTTTTGCTTGTGCGAAATCAAGATGTTCCGACATATGTTTATTACGGTTCGTGCGACATAGGCGTTGTCGGCTTTGATGTGTTAGAAGAAAAAGGGCTTGACTTGGCGCAACTCTTGGATCTTGGTCTAGGGAAGTGTAAAGTTGTTATTGGTATGAAAAATACGGAGAAACTTGATTATACGAAGCATAAAATCAGCATAGCTACAAAAATGGAGAATATTACAAAAAACTTTTTTGCCAAGAAAGCGATGGCGGTAGAAGTCATCAAGCTGTACGGCTCCATAGAGTTGGCGCCGCTTGTCGGGCTAGCCGATGCAATAGTAGATATAGTGGAGACCGGGGCGACAATGAAGCAAAACGGACTTCATGAGGTTGAGACCATTATGCACTCCTCAGCTAGACTTGTGGCAAACAAGAACAGCTTTGTAACTAGAAAAAAAGATATTTTAAAACTGACGGAACTAATTAAAAATGAAATCGAACGGGCTTGAGCTATACGCAAAAATTGAGGATATGCTCGATTTTACGGATGCTATAGAGACTCTTTATGGTGCTTTTTATGCCAAGCTAAAGACGCTTGATGTCAAAAATATAGTTGATGTTGGGTGTGGAAGCGGTGCATTCGGTCTTGGGCTTGTTAAGAACGGATACAGTGTGCTGGGCGTGGATATTAGCGAACAGATGGTGGAAAACGCAAAAAAGGCCGGACTGGATGCTAGGCATATAGATATTTGTCAACTTAACGAGAAGTTTGATGCTGCAACGGCTGTATTTGATGTTTTAAATTATATGGACAAAAAAGCGCTGGAGAAGTTTTTCGGTTGCATCAAAAATGTTTTGCACGATGGTGGATATTTTGTTGCAGACATAAACAGTTATTACGGTTTTGACGAAGTAGCACAAGGCGTTATATCAGTTGAAAAAGAGAGTAGATTTGCAGTTATTGAGGCGGAGTTTGACGAAAAAATACTAACAACGAGCATTAAGCTTTTTTCAAAACAAGAAGATGGGTTTTATAAAAGAGAAGAGGGTGAGATAATACAATATTACCACGATAAAAAAAGTATGGAAAAACTATCTGGAATGAAAGTGGTAGATATAGTGGAGCTCTCGCTTTACGGCGAGAACCCCGATAAGTACCTATATGTATTTAAAAACGATTAGTCTTGAAAAGCGCTAACAGCGTTTTTTCTGTCTACAATGTAAGGGATAAGAGCCATATGTCTTGCTCTTTTGATTGCTAGACCTACCATATCTTGAGCGTCTTTGCTATTTCCCGTTAGTCTTCTTGGCATAATTTTATATCTTTCAGATAGCGTATGCTTAAGAAGTTTTACATCTTTATAGTCTATGTACTCTAGTTTTAGCTCAGAGTATTTGCAATGTTTTTTTGCATATTTTCTTTTTTCAGCCACTTTATTTTCCTTTGTTAAAACGGTATTTCATCGTCTTGAATATCTATTTCAGGTACTCTCGGCGCTGCGCTATTTGCAGGTTTAGAGTATCCTACCTCTTTGCTTGTTTCAAAGTCGTTTTCAGAGCCGCCGTCATATCCGCCTTCAGATGATTTTGAATCCAAAAATTGGAAGCTTTCAACCGATAGAACATGCTTACTTCTCTTTTGTCCGCTTTGATCCATCCACTGCTCAAGAACAAGTCTACCCTCAACGAGTACTTTTTTGCCCTTTAGTAGATATTGATTGGCTATTTCCGCAGATTTTCCGTAGATAACTATGTCGATAAACATAGTTTCGTCTTTTTTCTCTCCGGTATTTTTATCTTTCCAAGTCCTATTAACGGCCAAACCTGTCTTTGCGACAGCCGAACCGGATGGTAAATACCGAAGCTCCATTGCTCTTGTAGTATTGCCGATTAGTAGAACCTTGTTAAGCATTTTTTAGCCTTCTTGTTTTTTAGAGAGCTTTGCGTTGGCTTTTTCAACCATACCGTTCCAAGCTTTCACTTCTGCCTGTTTTGCATATTTTAGCGTCATAAACTTCATAACATCTTCAGTAATCGTATAGATTCTCTCAAGCTCAAGAAGCGATTTACCTTCAGCTTTGAAGTATGCTATATAGTAATAGCCTCTATCAAATTTTTCTACTTTGTAAGCTAGTTTTTTAGTGCCCCAATCTTCTACGGCTACTATTTCACCGCCTTGTGAAGTGATAACATCTTTTATGAATGCGATTCTTGCCTGTGTTTCTTCAGGTGTAAGAGTTGGTTTGAGAACAAACATTGTCTCATAGTGGTTTTGTGCCATGAAAGCTCCTTCTGGATTTAACCCAAGACTTATCTCAGGTAAGGATTTTGGGAGTCGAATTCTACTATAAGTTATTTTGAAGTTTTATTAAATAGTGAATGAGGGTTGCTTTTTTATCCGAATTTTTTGACATCTTCAGATTCAAATCAGCTTCCAAAAGTATTTCAAATATCTTTGCGTATGTGCCGTACTTTATTTTTATCGCTTTTGCGGCTTTAGCTTTTGCTACAAAATCAGGAAGCGGCTTGCCTGTTATTTTCCGTGCGTCATAACTGCCGTAAGCCTTTGAATAGAGTAAAAATAAAAATAGCTCATGTATATAATATTCAAAAAACAGCACTACTCTTACCTCGTCAAGCTCCGCCTTTTCTAAAATCCTATGCAAATCCCTATAAAACTCTTTTTTATCCAAAATTGCATCAAAAAACTTCTCCAAGGCAACATCGTCAGACTCGTCCACAAACTCTCTAACTTCTTTTAGCGTTATATCTTTTTCTATGAGTGCGAATTTATCAAACTCTTTTACTGCCGCTTCAATATCCATGTTCTTTAGTACAAGTAGCTCTTCTATGGCGTCTTTTCCTATATTTATAGCTCTTTTGTCAGCTTCGTTTCTTAGGTAACCAAAAGCTTCCGGCATAGAGTTTGGAGCAAAAAATCTGACATATAATGAGTTGTGCGATGTTGAAAATAGTTCGTAATAGTCCTTATCTTTACTTGTCATATCCCCAAAAAACCTAAACACAAATAGGGCATCGTTTTTGTCTGCGAGTGCAATTAGCTCTTTTACCTCTATTTTTGGAATTTTTTTGTCGCTTTTTATAAGTAAAACCAACTTATCACCAAAGAGTGAGTTTTGAGAGATAAAATTTTTAGCTTCGGCAAACGAGTATTCGTCAAAATACATTTTTAATATATCAAAACCTTCGCCGACAGACTGTAATATACTTTTCATGTATAGCTCGGCTAGGTAATCGCACGCTCCGAAAAGCATGGCGGAGCTTATTTTTTTGTTTGATTTTAAGTGTGAGTCTAGTTCTCTTTTGTCCATGAGGTGATTGTACTAAAAAAGTTGTAAATAATTTTGTCGGCATTTTTATATAAAAATTTAGTCAAAAAGCTTGACAAGCCATATAAAATTTACTATAATCGGTGCATGGTGTTTAAAAGCAAAAATTTACTCAAATTTTACATTCTGTCTTTCTTCGCGGCAAGCTCGTTGATGGCGGCTCCTTCCGTTACGCAACCAGAAGAACCTGAGAACAATTTTATAGTTCTCAAATCAAAAGAAGATACCGAAATATCGGCACAAGACAAGAAAGACACAGACTTCCTATCTGCAAGATTTGAAAAAATATCTAAAATAGCAAAAGAGTTAATCGGTATCAGATATAAAATTGGCGGCTCAAGTCCAAAAACAGGATTTGATTGTAGCGGTTTTGTGGGCTATGTATTTAATGAAGGTGCCGGCATTAAATTACCTAGAAGCTCAAGAGAGATGAGAAGCGTAGGTAATGCAGTTGACTTAAAATCTCTAAAGCCGGGCGACCTTATATTTTTCAAACTAAACACATCTCATGTCGGCATCTATATAGGCGACAATAAGTTTGTTCACGCCCCAAGTACCGGCAGATCTGTGGCCATAGACAATCTTATGAGTTCATTTTTCCAAAATAGAGTTATAGGCGCTAGAAGAGTTATTAGCGAATAATCCACGCATCACCACTCGGTAAAAACTTCACATTATGCTCACAATTATAAGCCACTGATATATTTAACTTCATTTTTTTTTAATTTTAAAGTTTCTTTTAGTTTTGTTAGCATAAGATAGTATTTACAAAAATAAAAGGAGATACTAAACTGTGAAAAAGTTACTATTTTTGGGCGCTTGCGCCGCTGTTCTAGCTATGAGTGCGAATGCAGGCGTAGATAAAGGACAAAAACTTTACCTAAAAGCTTGTAAGTCTTGCCACGGCAATGGCGTAAAAGGCGCTGCTATGAATACACAAGCTGGATGGGATAAAGCGTTTGCTAATGGAGCTAAAACTCTTATAGACAAACACCAAAAAGACCCTAAAGCTGCACCGTATTTCAATGGCGCATTTAAAGGTCATGCTGGCGATCTTCACGATTTCTTGAAAGAATACGGTTCTGACAGCGGCAATGTGCCTGCTTGCGGTTGATTTGAAGATTTGAATTAACAAAGTTAAAAGCCTCGTCCTTTGGGCGAGGTTTTTTTATGCCTAAAATTGTCGGTATATTTTATTTTCTGCCGCAAATGCGGCTAGCTTCAGTGGCTTAGCGCCTAGCGTAGCTAGAAGGAGCCTTGCTTCTTCTAGTGTTCTTTTTATTACAGGTAGTTCTCTTTTATGAATTTTGCAACTCTATTGATACCTTCTTGAATGGTTGCTTCGTCTGTTGCAAATGAAAATCTAAAATATCCCTCTACGCCAAAACCAACGCCAGGCACTACGGCTACACCTTCTTTTTCTAGTAGTTCTTTGCAGAATTTCATTGAGTCTTTCTCTATTTTTGAGATATTAACAAATAGATAGAACGCTCCGTCCGGTTTTAGAACGCTTAAGCCATCAATTGCATTAAATCCTGCTGCGCCTATATTGCGTCTTTTTTCAAACTCTACCCTCATAGCTTCTATTTCGCTGTCCACATCGCCTTTTAGTGCGACTATTGCTGCTTTTTGGGTGATAGAGTTTATGTTTGATGTGCTCTGGCTTTGAAGGTTATTCATCGCTTTGATCAGCTCTTTATTTGGGCTTGCAAGATAACCAAATCTCCAGCCTGTCATTGCAACGGATTTACTTAGTCCGTTTATCGTAACAGTTCGTTGATACATATCGTCGCTAATTGCTGCTGCCGATGTAAATTTTTTGCCGTCATAAACTAGTTTTTCATACATTTCATCGCTTGCTACGATGATATTTGTGCTCTTAAGGACATCACCTATTGCCGTTAGCTCGTCTTTTGCATATACACTTCCTGTTGGATTTGACGGAGAGGTAAGTACTATCATTTTTGTTTTCGGCGTGATTAGTTTTTTTAGTGCTTCAGCTGTTAATTTAAACTCCGTAGATTCGTCAGTTTTTGGCTCTACGACTACGCCGCCGTTTAGTCTTGCAAGCTCCGGATATGTCACCCAATACGGTGCGGGGATAATAACCTCATCGCCTTCGTCTATTACTGCCGCAAATAGATTAAATAACGACTGCTTTGCGCCGTTTGAGGTGATAATATCTTTTGGCGAGTATGTAAGGTTATTCTCTCGTTTTAGTTTGTCTGCTATTGCTTGGAGCAGGGGGGCTATACCTTCAACGGCCGTGTATTTGGTAAAACCGTCATCAAGCGCTTTTTTAGCTTCATCTTTTATTTTTTGCGGCGTATCAAAATCAGGCTCGCCTGCGCCGAAGTTTAGAACATCTTTACCTTCTTCTTTTAGTCTTTTGGCAAGTGTAGAGATGGCTATCGTGATTGATTCTTGTAGTACAGTAATTCTTTTTGAAAGCACGCAAAACTCCTTATTTTTCTAGTGATTTTATAAAGTCTTCATATAGGCGGCTCAGGTCTTTGTCTTTTGTAATTATATCTTTATCGCCTGTAACTAGAGCATTTTCAAGTACCTCAAGGCGCTTTAGGAGATATATAAACATCTCCGTGTCGATATTTGGCAATTTGTCATGGCTGTACGGGCTTTTATCTGGACCTTTTTTGATAACTCTTGCGGGGATACCAACGGCCGTGGAGTCTGCCGGTACATTTTTGATTACGACCGAATTTGCTCCTATTTTGGCGTTTGCTCCTATCGTAATATTGCCAAGTATCTTTGCGCCGGAGCCTATAACTACATTGTTTTCTATTGTTGGATGGCGTTTGCCTTTTGAGAGGCTGACTCCTCCTAGCGTGACTCCTTGGTATATTGTCACATCGTCGCCGACTACGGCCGTTTCTCCTATTACGATTCCTATGCCGTGGTCTATAAATACCCGTCTTCCTATTCTGGCCGCCGGATGAATATCTATATTTGTAAGAATTTGGCTTAGCCCCATTATTACCCGCGCCAGTACTTTGAAGTTGCCAAGATAGAGTCTATGCGTTATTCGATGCCAAAAGATTGCCCAAAGCCCCGGATAGTTAAAGAAAAGCTCAAGTTTTGAGGCGATAGCAGGGTCTTTTTCCAGGACCATTCCGAAATCTTCTCTTATTTGAGCCCAAAGCGTCATTAGAATTGAACCGTTCTAAGATAGTTGTTTTCGCTCATATATACATATAGTTCACCCATTATCTCTTTTTTCTTCTCTTCCGAGATAAGTCTAGAATCGGCTATGCGGTGCCTTAGTTTTATCTCTATCTCTTTGATGTCATAGTCCATATCGTCCAGAATATCTATAAGATTTTGAGCCTGAATAATGTCGTCTACCTCATAGTTTCCATCTTTATCGAATATTACGGTCGCCTCCGTCGGGTGCGTAAATAGATTGTGCTGCATTCCAAGCACCTCTTGATATGCTCCGACTTTGAAAAATGCAACAAAATAGTCCTCCGTCAGCAGGTCTACATCGTGCAGAAAGAGTGGATTTTTGATATTAAACTTTATCTCTCCGTCTGAGTCACAGGTAATATCCCAAATATTTGCGCTTCGTGTGGGCGTTTCGTCTAGTTTATGAATCGGCATAATAGGGAAGTTTTGACCGAGTCCCCAGTAGTCGGGAAGGCTTTGAAAGAGTGAGAAGTTTAGCAGATACTTTTCTTGCAGATTATCTTGAACGCTTTTTATCTCTTTGAGGTATGAACCGCCGCTTAAAGAGATGAATTTTTTAGTAATCAAATGAAGAAGTATCTCCGTGTTTGAGCGATCCTGAAGGTCTACATACCCAAGGTCAAACAGTGTAAGCAGGGATTCCATGTGGTCTATAGCATCATGCATATACTCGCTTGCGTTTTTTTCATTCATGCTATCTAGCAAATCAAGAAGCTCTTCGACGAGCGGCGGATTTTGTGGTTTTAGGCGAAGTTCTTTTGATTCGTATTCGTTTGAGAATAGCTCTAGTACAGGGGCTATTAGTACGGCGTGGTTTGCTGCGATAAATCTGCCGGACTCCGTATAAATATCCGGCTCATTAACGCCTTTTGCAGCTGCTATACCTTTCATTAAATATACGACATCGTTTGCAAACTCTTCAAGCTTATAGTTTCTGTCCATTTTTTTCGGTTGTTGAGAGTACTCTTCCGCTATACCGCCGCCAAGATTTATAGCGTTTAGATTAACTGCGCCGCTTTTTTTGAGCTCGGCATAGATATTTCCTGCCTCTCTTAGGGCTTTTTTGAGGGGGGCTATATCGCCCATTTGTGAGCCTATATGAAAGTGAATCATATTGAACCGCTCAAGCAGATTTGCTGTTTTTAGCATATCCATCGCCTCTATTAGCTCGGTAGAGGTAAGTCCGAATTTGGAGTTGATACCGCCGCTTTTTGCCCAAATCCCCATGCCTACGGAGTGAAGTCTGATTCTAAGACCTATATTTGGTACAGGGTCACCAAGTCTTTTGGCTACTTCGATGATGAGCTCTAACTCGTTAATACCCTCGATAGTAATGGTGATGTTATGTCCCATTTTTGCGGCGATAAAGCAAAGGCTTATCATCTCCATGTCTTTAAAACCGTTCACGGTAATGGGTGCACCGGTGTTGTTGTATGCCATCGCTATGATTATTTCGGCTTTTGAGCCTGCTTCAAGCCCATATCCATAAGGCTTGCCAAGCTTAACTACCTGTCCTATGAAATTTGGAAATTGGTTTACTTTTAACGGAAATACTGCGTTAAATTTGCCTTTATAGTCAAACTCTTTAAAAGCGGCGTTAAATTTATTAAAAATAAGGTCAATCTGATGTTCGATAAGATGTGGAAATCTCAAAAGTAGTGGACCTTTGTGCCCGTTTTCTCGTATCTCTCTGACTATGTCTACTAGTGACGGCTTATTGCCGTGATTTATTTTGACGCATCCTTCTTCGATGACAAAACTATCTTGCCCCCAAACATCTATACCATATTTTTGCACTTACCTGTCCTCTAAAATTTTTGCTTTTAGCTCTTGCCAAGAGAGGCTCAACTCTTCTTTTGTCTCTAGGTTTTTCAGCCACACACTCTTTGTTTGCATCTCGTTTTCGCCGATGCCCGCAAACCATACGGCATTGTGTCTATCGGCGGCTTTTAGATGATTTTTTGGAGATTTTGCACTATATCCTAGATAAGTTACCGTATTTTGTCGAAAATCTCTTGACATCTCAAAAGCTTGTAGTACCGCCTCATCACATAACGGGGCAAAATATATACCTTTTCTTAGAGGCTCGTCAAGCGGTATTAAATCCAGTATCCTCTCTATCCCAACCGCAAAGCCGACTGCAGGTGTCGCTTTACCGTCCAAGCTTTCAACGAGCTTATCGTATCTACCGCCACCCGCAATAGAGCTTTGCGCCCCAATCTCCGTAGAGACAAACTCAAACGCAGTTTTGGTGTAGTAGTCTAGTCCTCTTACTAGATTTTTGTCTATCTCGTAAGTTATGCCGATGCGCTCCAAAGCCGCTTTAACGCCGTCAAAATCACTCTCACACTCTTCGCATAGCGCATCCGTAATACGAGGAAGCGGGGTTAGAAGTTTTTGGCAAGCGTCGTTTTTGCAGTCAAATACTCTCATCGGGTTGGTCTCTATCCGTCTACCGCAATCCTCGCACAGATCCTGCTTCATTGCCGTTAGTTTGCCGACAAGCTCTGTTTTGTATTTTGGTATGCACTTTTCGCATCCGAGAGAGTTTAGCTTGAGCGTGTATTTTATACCCAAAGCGTCAAATATGCTTGCTGCCATGCTTATCATTGCCGCATCTTCGAGGTGGCTAGCTTCTCCGAAAGACTCTATACCAAACTGGTGAAACTGTCTTAGTCTGCCTTTTTGCGGTCTTTCGTAGCGGTACATCGGACCAAAGTAGTAAAATCTGTATTCGCCACCGGCTTTGTCTAGTTTTTTCTCTACAAAAGCCCGTACCACGCCAGCCGTACCCTCCGGTCTCATGCAGACATCGTTGTCGCCTTTGTCGGTAAATCTATACATCTCTTTACCGACGATGTCGCTACTCTCGCCGACGCTTCTTTTGAAAAGTCCGGTTTCTTCAAGTATCGGTGTCTCTATGTGTGAAAAACCGTGGTTTTTTGCTATATGCACGGCGATGTCCAAAAATTTTTCAAACTTTCTCGCATCCTCAAAGTGGATGTCCTTCATTCCTCTAAGGGCGCTAATCATTTCAGTTTTGCCTTTATAATATTGTGTATCTCTTCTATCGTTTTGGAAGCGTCTATTTTTTCGTATTTTATGTCAAGGTTGTCGCAAATTTGCGGCATAGCCTCTTGTATTTCGAGCAGTCTTTTTATGCCCTGTTTTTCTATCTCGTCCGCCGCCTTTGTAGACAGTCTAGCCTCTATCGTGGCTTCATCTAGCCAAAGAATAATAACCAAATTGGGGAGTATATTATCAACCGCAAAAAGAGACATTGTTTTTGCCTGCTCAAACCACTTTGGCGAAGAGTATGCGAGTCCTGATATTACAGACCTATCCGATATTATCGTACTGTTAATGTTCGGACGGATTACTTTTGCTATATGCTCGCTTCTATCTGCCAAAAATAGAAATAGTCTGCTTTTTTCATCGATGTTTGGATGGTGCAGGGCAAGCTCTCGTACTTTGATGCCAAGCTCTGTGCCTCCCGGCTCTTTGGTAAATACAAACTGCGGATACGCTTTTTGCAGTAGCCCGATTTGCGTGGTCTTGCCGCAGGTATCTACGCCCTCAAACGCAATGTACAAAATCTTTGCCTTCAATAAATTTTTTGACCGCTTTTGGCAGAAGATGCGATGCGTCTCCGCCGTGTTTTAGGATGGAACGCACTACGGAGGAGCTAATAAATGCATACTCCAAAGACGGCATTAGATATACGGTTTCTATGTTTGGGTTTAGGCTTTGGTTGGCGTATCCTAGTTGAAGTTCGTACTCAAAGTCGCTTATCGCACGAAGTCCCCTGATGATGTTCGGAGTCTCTTGTTGTGCCGCAAAATCCACTAGTAGCGTATCGTATGACTCTATTTTGATGTTACCTAGCTCCTTGAAGCACTCTTTTGCCATTTCCACCCGTTCCTCCAGACCAAACAGAGGCTTTTTGTCGCTAGAGAGCGCAACCGCTACGGTTATTTCATCAAACACCTTGAGAGCTCTTTTGACTATATCCAAATGCCCCAGTGTCAGCGGGTCGAAAGTACCGGGATATATCGCTTTTTTTATTTTAATCATCGCCCCATCTTTTGTATAAGCTGTTTTTGATTCCCGCAAGGTCTAGCCATCTGCCGACGATAAAATTCTCCATCTCTTCAAGGCTTTGTTGTTTGCTGTAGTAGGCTAGCATCGGAGGCGCTATTGTTACTCCGATTTGTGACAACTTTAACATATTTTCGAGAGCTATCGGCGAAAGCGGCATTTCACGAGGGGCTAAAAGTAGTTTTTTGCGCTCTTTTATCGCTACCGCTGCCGCTCTTGTCGTTAGGTTATCCGCAATACCGTGCGCTATTTTTGCTAGAGTATTCATGCTGCAAGGTGTTATAAATGTAGCGTCAACACCAAATGACCCAGAGGAGGGTGGAGCATCTATGTTCTCGTCGTTGTAGCCGTTTTCTAGTGAAAGAACCTTTTTTGCGGCATCGGAAATTACTAGAAAAGATTCATGCTCTTTTCTTAGCTCTTTATAAAGCTTTAGCCCCAGCTCTGCCCCGCTTGCTCCAGATATACAGACTAGGCTTTTCACTGTATCTCAAGTCTATTATTTGTAGTTATGAAAGCTTTCATTATTGTTCCGTTTTTTGCTTTTACGCTTATTGTTTCACCGCAATTACCGTCTTGCATTGCTGCTACCTCTAGCTCTATCTCAAGTCCTTTTTGACGCATTAGCGCGCCATGTAAAGAGTTTTTTTTGATGACAGGAGGCTTTGTGGCGTCTTTTTGGGTCAGTACCGTTCCAAGCGCAATAAATCTTTTTGTCGCAAGTCCTTGAACTGTGCTCTCGGACAACGGTTTTGAGTAAAAGTTGTTAAATCTTATGCTTTCCGTCATTATGTCTTCGGAGGTGATAATTTTATCTTTTTGGAGGTTATATTTTGCTTTTACGACAGTTAGCAGAGCCTCTATTTTGTAGCGTACGAATACTCTTTTTGTGCTATTTTTGTCACTCTCAAAAACAGCCAAAATTACTCCGCTATCTCTTTGCAGATTTTGTCTTTGCATCTCAAGTCCGACATATCTTAGATTTTGCCTCTCTTCTTTTACCATGTCTTCTATTTTTACGATTGATATTACGATTGTTGGATACTCTTTTTGGTACTCTATTTTTATCGCTTCTTCTAGTTTTTTCTCATTTTCGGGCGTAAAGCCAAATAGTGAGACCCCAAAGACAAAAACCGCAAAAGAGCTAACTAATAATTTTCTCAAGTTCTTCGCCGGACCATATACCTATTTTTTTACCGTTTCTATACTCGCCGCTACTGTTTAATTCGCCGCTTTCAAAATACTCTTTCCATGCGCCGCTCTCTTGACCGTTTTTGTAGCTACCTTCTTCTTTTATAGCTCCGTGCTGATAATAAAATTTAGCATCTCCGTCTATGATGCTTTTTTTATAGTTTAGTACTTTTTTTCTGTTAGAGTTAGTGTAATACTCAACCCACTCGCCGTGTTTTTGACCGTTTTTGTAGTTTCCCTTTTCGCTCAGATTACCGTCTTCATCAAAAAAAAACCACTCCCCCTCTTCTTTGCCGTTTTTGAGATACCCCTGCCTACTGACTTTGCCGTTTGGGTGATAATATTTCCAGCCGCCTGTTTCGGCTCCGTCATCAAAACAGCACTCTATGACAAGCTTGGCGTCTTCGGCGTATATCTTGGCAGCCCCATCTCTTTTGCCGTTACTGTATGAGCCTTCTAGCATAAGCGTGCCGTCAGGATAAAAAGTCTTAGAGGGTCCGCTTCTTTTTTTGCTTTTAAATTCGCCTTCATATAGAAGGATCCCGTCATCGGCGTATATCTGTTCCATCTTTTTCCAACCGCTAATTTGGGTTATTTTAGTCTTTTTTTGGTAAAAAAGCGTCAAATTATAGTTATATATCGGGTTTTGATGACAAAAATATACACGGCCGACGGCAGTTATACGCTGTATGACGAAGATTTTGGGGAACACTATCACAGCTTAACATGCGGTGCACTCGGCGAAACGATGCAAAAGCATATTATTCCGGCTTTTAACGCTCTCGCAAAAGATGCCGATGAGCTAAATATTTTAGATATATGTTTTGGGCTCGGATTTAATACCTTGGCCTCTATATCTTACGCCAAACAACACTATCCCCGTCTAAAGCTAAATATTTTTTCACCGGAGCTAAACGCCGCTCTGGTAAAAAGACTTGTAAGTTTCTCGTATCCGGTCGAGATTGAAAATATAGAGCTAATCAAAAGCATCTCCGAGAGGTTTAGTTTTGAAGATGAGAGGTATAGCGTAACGGTTGCGATAGGTGATGCAAGAGAGAGCCTAAGAGATATAGATAGAAAGTTTGACATTGTTTATCAAGACGCATTTAGTCCAGCAAAAAATCCACGGCTTTGGAGTAGTGAGTATTTTTCGCAAATATCCGATTTGATGAGCAAAAAAGCGCTCATAACGACATACTCTCGTTCTATGGCCGTAAAAATTGCGATGTTTAACACAGGGCTAGGTATTTATGAGTTGGAGCATGATGGAATCAGGAGTTCGACTGTCGCTGCAAATTTTGAGCTTTCAAATTTAAAAAAAATTGATATGCTAATGAAGATGAAAAATTCACCAAACACAAAGCCTCTGCTTGATAAGGATATAGATGGAAAAAGATGACAAAATAGTAAGATTTAGCGTATCGCTTGAGCAGTCGATGTTTGATTATATAGAAAATGATGTGCTCAAAAGCGGCTATGCGTCTAGATCTGAATTTATCAGGGATTTAATCCGCCAAAAAATGGTGGAAAAAAAGTGGGAAAATGAGACGGAGTGCCTTGGCGTACTAACTATACTTTATGACCACCACTATAATGAACTTTCAGACAAGATGGTAGAGATTCAGCATGGACATCTTCTGAATGTTAGTTGTAGCCTTCATATGCATGTGACGCATCATGATTGTCTTGAGGTTATTGTTATCAAGGGAAGTCCTACCGAAATAGAGCGGATAGCGTCACAAATCTCAGGGCTAAAAGGGGTTAAGCACGCTCAACTATCCAAGACGGCGCTAGTTTAACGGCTTGCCGAAAATGCGGACAGTTCATTTTTGCTAACAGCGAATATTGAAGCTTGAAATTCGTTTAACATTTTTTCAATGAGCTCTTTATGAGCCTCATCTGTCTGCTCTTTAGCGTTTAGCTCTACTGTTTTTGTTGTTGTTTTTAGCTCTTCGCCGTTTGGCGAGTAGGCGGACATCGAGTATGATAGTCTGGCGATAGTTGCTCTTTCGTATGTTGGAAAAAAGTATAAGAAGCTTCCGTTTTTCTTTTTTGTATTCTCTATATGGGATGACAAAATTTTGAGTTTTAGTATCCCTTTTTTAAATTTTGTGAAGTAAATTGTTTCGTTTGCCCGTTTTTTTGCCTCTTCCGATAAGAGTAAGCTAAGTTTTTGCTCGCCGGTTATATGATTGTAACTACTCTCTATCGATAGGGAAGAGAGGTTGAAAAGCGGCTTTTTATCAATTATTGCTTGATTGTTCGGCGCTAAAGGTTTTGTAGAGCATCCTAGTAGTAGTAATGCTGTTAAGATTGTTTTTATAAATATATTCATACCCTTATGGTAACCATTTTTTATTTGAGGTTCAAAAATGCCGCAAAATAGCGCCCTACTTGCATTGGAAGCAAACGCATACGAAAAAGCGAATTTGGCTATTTGTATTACCGATGAGAATGGAGTATATGCAAGCGTCAACGATAAGTATGCCGAACTTTTCGAATATGAGGCAAGCGAGCTTATCGGTAACTCATTTTTGCTTGTTATGCCAAAAGATGATGCGGAGACTGTGCAAAGCGTCTATTTTGAAGCAATTAAAAATCCTTCATTTGAATCAAGCGCCGACACGGTACGCATCACAAAAAGCGGCAAAAATATATATATCCATGTGTCATATAGAGTAATAAAACAAAACGATAATTTTTATATGATAAGCGCCGTAAAGGATACAACAGAACAAAGAGCCGAAGACGAAAAGCGCCGCTTTGACCAGCAACTTCTTTTGCAACAAAGCAAAATAACGGCTTTGGGTGAGATGATTTCGGCTATAGCCCATCAGTGGCGTCAACCTCTAAATGCTCTAGGCATTATGATTCAAGATGTAAAAATAGCCAAAAAATTCAACGAACTAACGGATGAATATATCCAAAATTTTGACACAGGCGCAATGAGTCAAATCAAAACAATGTCTAAAACTATAGACGATTTTCGCAATTTATTTAGACCGGAGACTACAAAAGAGAGTTTTGCTCTAATAGGGGCTACGCTTGAGATTGTAAGTCTTATTGGTCCCCAGTTGGAACACCACAATATCAGTTCAAATGTCTATTCGCCTTTGGATATAGATGAGCCGGGAGAGGCCTTAATATACGGCTATCCCAATGAGTTTAAGCAACTTATCTCAAATATGCTCTCAAATAGCAAGGACTCTATTATTGAAAAACAAGAGAGAGACGGGGTTTTTGATGCTTTTATAAATATGGAGATAGGTATATCAAAAGATAACGGGCAACGGTATGCTTTTGTGCGGATTATAGATAACGGCACCGGAATCAAAGATGAGATTTTACCGAGAATATTTGAGCCGTATTTTACGACAAAAGAGCAGGGTAAAGGCACGGGGGTGGGGCTTTATATGACAAAGATGATAATAGAGCAAAATATGAACGGTACGATAGCGGCCTCAAATAGAAAAGGCGGAGGCGCCGTATTCGAGATAAGATTTGAAGAGGGCAAAGGAGTATTTGCCTAGTCGGCTGTTTTTTCTTTCTTTTCAAACCACCAGTAAAATGCAACTCCTATGCCTGGAGTTTTCGGCTTTTTGAGGTCAAATAAAAAGCTTTTTGCCTCACTTTTCATTATCCAAATCAGCTCTATCTCCTCTGTCTCATCCCCACCGCCATCATGAATAAGCATACTTTCGTCAATTTCGGCGTAAAAAAGTGTCTGATATGCCCCTGATATGCCAACACATGTATGAAACGCTGTTATCATCTCTATGTTTTTCGCATCTACTTTATAGCCGCACTCTTCGTCTATCTCTTCTGCCGTAGTCTCTTCCAGAGATTTATCTTTGTCGCAAATCCCGGCGCAAAGCTCATAAATATATGCGTCCTCGATCTGCCTTGCACTATTCAGGAGTATTGCCGGACGAAACTGCTTGACGAGCAAAAATGCATCTTTTGCTCTGTGGTACAAAAGCACAGCTACGCTATCAAAGCTTTTGACCGCCTCCCATGTTTTTTGAACACCGTTTTGCGTATATAGTATCGATGCCGGTTGTATGTATTTTTGCTCATTTAGCGGTTTTATTTGTAACTCTTTTATCATTTTTGTATATTATCGAAATGTAGTTTTATATGAAAAATATAATAAAAGTATGAATAAGTATTAATCTAATATTTAAAGTAATACTGATAAAGTCTTGTAAATTTATTTTTAACCATGGGGATAAAGTTATGAAAAACGGCTTACTGCTATCCACTGCAGCCTCTTTAGCGCTCCTATCACACTCCTTGTATGCTGAAAATTTAATGATGGACACGATAACTGTCGAATCAGACACCTTTGTTGGTGAGGCATTGTCCGGCGCTAAGGTGGATACAAAAAAAATCCAGACAGGCTCATCGCAGACGATAGCGGATGTTTTAAAAAGCGAGTCGCAAATAGATGTCAGAAAGCGCACCACTGTGGGCGATAATGGAGACATACTCTCTATTCGTGGACTCTCGGCAAACAGGATAATGCTAAATTTTGATGGCAGACCGCTGAATGCCGCAGGTATCAATGGTGGGCACTATATAGACTGGGGCACGATACCTCTTGAAAATATTTCAAAAATAGAGGTCATAAAAGGCGGTAGCTCGGTAGAGTATGGGCACAACGCACTTGGCGGCGTAATAAACATCATACCTAAAATGCCAAGCGCAAAACCGACATTTAGCGCTGAGGCTATAGCAGGGGCTTGGGATGGTGGCGACGGTTTTCAAAGCGCTAGATTTTCGCACTCCTATAAGCCTTCACGCCTTGGATATACAATCTCAGCAAGCGTCCAAAATGCAGATGCGTATCTGTGGAATAACAGCTTCAATGGAAAAAATCTCTATACGGGGCTCTATTATGATTTGACGGATAGCACAAAGCTCAACTTTGGCTTTACATATTCGTATTCAAAACGAGGATTTATAAAAGACAACAATCCTGACAGTGCCGGATACAATGATAGGATAAACAAAGATTATCCTATATCGTACGGCGATACGCTAGCTGGTGGCGGAAACAATCCCGTGCTTTTGAATGTCGGTGAGGGAGCGTTTTGGGAGAAGATAAAATATCTTCTTGATGCGGGTGTCGTTCAGGCTATCGGAGACGGATATGCGGAGCTGAAGCTATTTTCAAACTACGAAGATAGACACGAGGAGAATTTCTCGCCGATTGACGGGCGCAAGGTGATGGATAGGGATATTCAAAGCGATAGGACAATGGGCGGCGTGCTCAAATTCAAAATGCCTTACGAAAACCATGACTTTATGACAGGCGTTAGCTATACCAGAATGGGCGCGGGCAACTTCAAAATCAATAGTTACGACAGAGTGTTTAACAACAACACCGCATATCTATCACCAAATGTTAATACTTATATTTTACAGCAGGGCATTTTTGGCGGCGACAGCGTGGATTTGTTTGGCAAAGCAGTAAATGTGCACATAGGCGCAAGGTACGACAAGTTTGACATACATCCGTTTGACAATCTGCTCTACAAGAGGGTGGTAGGTAGCGGCTTCTCTCCTAAAATGACACTAACATATAGACCCGATGAGATAAATACGGTGGCGTTTGCCATTTATAAAAACTACCGAACCCCCGGAATTCCTGAGAGTTACTGGCATTTTAATGCGGCAAATCCTACAGTATCCATACAATCGGGCGTGCGAAGCTCTCCTTTGAAGGCGGAAGCCTCTGAGAATGCGGAAATATCGTATAAATATAAAATATCAAAAACCGAACCCATAGCGCTTAACGCATTTTATATGAAGATAAAAGACTATATCCAATGGAGAAGCGTTAGCGGTGTCGATAGAGCCGTATATAATGTTGATGCGGTCACGATAAAAGGCGTATCGGTGGATGCCTCCAAAAATATTACGGACTATGCAAAGGTGTCCGGCTCTGTCACTCATCAAAGCAGTAAAAAAACAGGCGATTTTTTGGATACGACAAATACCATGAGCTCTTTGGAGTATTTTCCAAAATACAAAGCAAATTTAGCATTTGACTTTAAACTGCCTGTTTTTGGCGCTACGCTTGGAACAAACACTAGGTATTACGCCGCTCAAAAAGCGTTCAATTACCAATCGAGAGTAGTGGATGTAAACTCCTATACCGTGACCGATATTAGCCTTAAAGCTCCGGTTTTTAAAGGCGCAAATCTGGAGATTTTCTCAGACAATGTACTTGACAAAGAGTATCAAGAAAAGTACGGCTACGCATCTTCCGGCAGAGTCATCGGAATGGCTCTTAGATATAACTACTAAAAGGAGGGCGTGTTGCAAAGAAATAAACAAGCTTATTTTTGGAATAAAAAAGCGCACAGTTATCCAATATATGACGCAAGGGAAGATTCAAGCGCAAAAAAACTACTTGAAAAGCTAGGTCAAAAAGGCGTTGAATTTGGTGGCAAAAGAGTGCTTGATATAGGGTGCGGCACTGGGCGAAATACTATAGAGATAGCCAAAATAGCCGCTAGCGTGGACGCTCTGGATATATCGGGGGAGATGTTAGCACTACTAGACAAAAGCGCAAAAGAGCAAGGTGTGTCCAATATACGAACCGTGCAAAGCTGTTTTATGGATGCTGACCTGCAAGGCAGATACGACATCGTGATAGCTACGATGACTCCGGCTCTTCAGGCTCTGGAGGATTTTGGCAAGGCGCTTTCGCTTGCGGGCGAAAAGTTTGTCTATGTTGGGTGGGGTAGAACGAGGAGTGCGCCTCTTCTTGAAAAAGCTTTTCTTCTTCACGGCGGTAAATTGCATCTACCTTTTGGGGCTCCTGGAGCCAAAGAGCATTTTGGCAAGCTGGGATATAGCGTGGTCGTTGAGTATAGCGAAGAGGTGTGGGAGCATGAGACACCGCTTGAAAAGGCGATAGAGGAGATGTGTTGGCATATTGAGATAGGCGGGGTTGAGCCGGATAGAAGCATAGTTGAAAAACTGTTAAAATCTGAGTTTGGCGATATGGTTAAGCATTCGCACAATGTAGAAACAGGGCTAATAATATGCGAAATATAAAGTTTTTATTGGCGCTCATATTGATAGTGCCGCAGCTTTTTGCCGCAAAAATTACCGATGCGGTAGGCAGAGTGGTAGAGGTCAAAGAGGTAAAAAAAATAGCGCCTCTCTCATCAACGCTACGGATAATGACCTATATGGGCGTAGCCGATAGGGCTGTCGTGACGGAAATGATAGAAAAAAGAGACATTGATTCAAGACCGTACACTCTCGCCACATACAAAAAATCAGCCACGCTCCCTGTAGTGGCTGAAGGCGGAGCGGGTAGGGCGGTAGATATTGAAAAAGTGGTAGCGTTAAAACCGGATGTGATATTTACGGCATTTACCGATAGGCAAAGCGCTGATAGCCTGTCTCAAAAAAGCGGTATTCCCGTCATAGTGCTCTCATACGGAGCAAACGGATACGACGAAAATGCGTTTGCCTCCTCTCTTCGTATAGTCGGCGCCGTCACCGGAAAAGAAAAAAGAGCCGAAGAGCTAATCGCATATATCAAATCACTAGACGCAAAGTTAGAGACCTACGCTAAGGCTGCAAAAGTAAAACCAAAAGCGTACATAGGCGGCGTGGCAAACAGAGGTCAACACGGGATAGGCTCTACAGAGGCAGATTTTTTTGGGTTCAAAAAAGCCGGAGTGCAAAATGTGGCCGATGCTACGAGCAAAAAAGGACATCTATTTGTTGATAAGGAGTTTGTGCTCCGATCTGCACCGGATGTGATGTATGTAGACGGGGGCGGATACGGCAATATTGCAGAGGAGTACGCCAAAGAGCCAAAGTTGTTTGAGCTATTGCCCTCCGTGAAAAAAGGAAGCGTATTTATGAGCCTGCCGAATGTGTTTTACGCTGCAAATGTCGAGATAATGTACGCAAACGCATTTTTCTACGCAAAAACGGCATTGAGCGCAGATATAGATGTCGAAAAAACAGCCGGAGAAATATCTATGAAGTTTGTTGGAATGGACGCATATCCGCCGATGAAAGCAAAATACGGCGGCTATTCTAGGCTCAGATTTAACGGCGGAAAAATAAGCAAAGAGGCTTATTAGATGCAAAAAGCGTATCTCTTATCGCTTGTCAAAAAAAAATTGACGCTCCTTTTTGCCTTTGTTTTGACACTCTTTTTGGCGGCTTATTCGCTGACCGTAGGCTCGTATGAGAGCGGGTTTGATATGCTTCACACGCTTTTTTTCGGGCATGACGAGACGCTATGGTATCTTGTAAGTGAGCTTCGTGCGCCAAGGGTCATTAGTGCCGTGTTTGTCGGCGCATCTTTGGCGGTTAGCGGGGCGGTTATGCAAAATATCCTTAGAAATCCGCTAGCTTCGCCGTTTACGCTAGGTATTTCGCATGGGGCGGCTTTTGGGGCGACGCTGGCTATTACCGTTTTTGGCGCAGGGACGCTGACATATGCGGGTGTGGGAGCAAAATTTGCAAATTCGGGAGCTATAGCGTTGTTTGCGTTTTTGGGCTCTCTTGCCGGTTCTGCTTTGATAGTCGCACTCTCTGCCATGAGGCGTTCTGCGCCGGAGTTTATTGCGCTTAGCGGCATAGCTATAGGCGCTTTTTTCGGCGCTTGTACGATGCTTTTGCAGTATTTTGCGACTGACTTTCAGCTTGCGGCTACGGTATTTTGGAGCTTCGGCGATCTTGGACGGGCTAGTTATCGTGAGATTTACATTGTCGCCGCTTTGTGTATCCCGTCTATCGCTGCTCTTTGCCTACTTGGCTGGTCTTTTAACGCTATGCTTTTGGGCGACATAGAGGCAAAATCGCTAGGTGTTAACGCAACTTCTCTTCGGATACTGGCGGTTGCACTTACGACTGTATTAGCGTCGGCGGCTACTGCGTTTTACGGCATTATCGGGTTTGTGGGGCTTATTGCTCCGCATATCGGAAGAATTTTTGTAGGCGATGACTACCGCTATCTTACGCCGCTATCGGCGTTACTTGGAGCCTCTTTGCTGCTTGCTTCCGATGTTGCCTCTAGGGTGGTTATGTTTCCGGTTATCCTGCCTGTCGGAATTTTGACGGCGATGCTTGGTGCGCCGTTGTTTTTGTACCTCGCTATGTTCGCACGCAAAGGCTCACACCATGCTAGAGCTTAAAAATATTTCAATAACCAGAGGCGCCAAAATTCTTGCCGATTCCCTCTGCCTCTCTACGCAAAGCAAAAAGTTTTTGTCGATAGTGGGTCCAAACGGTTGTGGCAAAACCACGCTCTTGCACGCCGTTGCAAAACTAATAAAACCCCAAAGCGGAACTGTCTACATAGACGGTATGGACACGGATGCTCTAAGCTTGCCGGAGCTCTCCAAAAAGCTAGGCTTCTTGCCGCAAAAGACTAGAACACCGGATCTAAAAGTGTTTGATATGGTGCTACTGGGGCGTAAGCCGATATTTGGGTTTGCGCCAAAACAAAACGACTTTGACAAAGTGGAAAGCATACTAACGCTTCTCAATATGGAGGAGCTTTCAAGCAGAGAGTGCGGCTCGCTTAGCGGCGGGGAGTTTCAAAAAGTGCTTTTAGCAAAAGCGTTGGCGCAAGAGCCAAAGGTAATGCTACTAGATGAGCCGACAAACCATTTGGACGCCAAAAACAGGGTGGAGATGCTATCGCTTTTCAAGGCGGCGGCAAAAGAGCAGGAGATCGCACTTGTGGCGGTGCTTCACGATATTAACGATGCTTTGAGGTTTTCAGATAGCGTAGCATTAGTAAATAACGGAGAGATACTATACAGCGGAGAGCCGAAAAATATAGAGGCGGCACACTTGGAAGAACTTTACGGTATCGGCGTGCGTATTTTTGAAAACGATGGTTTTAGGTATGCGGCGTTTGGGGCGTGATTTATTCTTTGCCTTTTATCTTGCCTAGCCACTCTCTTAGCGTTTTTTCAAACCCTATATCTTTTAGTTTTACGACATCTACGGGCTTTGCGGTATATTTTTGCTCCGTCCAGCCGCCAAAGTCATGCGGGTATTTATAGCCTATTCCCCGCCCCAGTTTTGCGGCTCCGGCGAAGTGCGCATCTTTTAGGTGCGATGGTACGGCATATATTTCGCCACCGCCTACGAGAGCCAATGCATCGTCTATCGCCATGTATGCGCTGTTGGATTTTGGCGAACAGGCTAGATAAATCGTTAGTTGACTCAGAATAATTCTGGATTCTGGCATACCTATCTTCTCGACGAGTCCGAATGCCGCATTTGCGAGTTGCAGGGCGTTTGGATTTGCGTTTCCTATGTCTTCCGCAGCCAGTATCGCTAAACGACGAGCGATAAATCTAGGCTCTTCGCCGCCCGCTATCAGCCTTGCAAGATAGTAGATTGAGGCTTGCTCGTCTGAGCCTCTGATGCTTTTGATAAGAGCGCTTGCGAGATTGTAGTGCGTCTCCGACTCTCCGGTGCCATCCGTAAGGCTATTTGGACGGAGCCTTTTGAGCGTATCTAGCGTGATATTCTCCTCCAGTTTTGCGGCAAAATCCAAAAGCGTAAGCATAGCTCTTGCATCCCCCGAGGAGCTTCGCACTAGATACTCTGCCGCATCGTCGTTTGCGCTTTTGCCAAGCTTCGCAAGCCCCTTTGTCAAAGTCTCACGCAAATCATCATCGGTAAGAGAAAAAAACTCAAACAGCATCGAACGGGAGCGGATACCTCCGGTGAGGGAGAAAAATGGATTTTCGGTGGAGGCTCCGATGATAAGGGCAAAGTGGTTTTCCATGATAGGTAGCAGCACTTCTTGTTGTGTTTTTGAGAGCCTGTGAACCTCGTCTATGAATATTAGAGGTTTTGAGAATGAGTTTTTGTTGGCGTCTACCGCTTTTCTAATGTCATCTATCTTGACGCTTGTGGCGTTAAATTCAAAAAAAGCAGATTCTAGTTTTGCGGCGATGATGCGGGCTAGCGAGGTTTTGCCGGTTCCCGGAGGGCCGAAGAAAAAAGAGTGCGGGATAGAACCCGCCTCAATGAGTCTGCGAAACGGAGCGCTACTTCCGAGTAGGTGTTTTTGCCCGATAAACTCAGGAAGCGAAGTTGGGCGTAGGATTTGGGCGAGGCTCAAAGGCTTAGCCTTTGTCCAGTTCGCCCCTGTAGCTCACTATTCCGTGCGTCAGGTTGGAGACTTTGCCGAAACCAAGGTCTTTTAGTACGCTTTGGCAGTATGCGCTTCTAGAGCCTACATGACAGTAAACGATGACAGTTTCGTTTTTGAACTCTTCTAGCTGTTTTACGGAGTCATAGAAGCTTGTAGTCGGCACAAGGAAGTCAACGCCTCTTATCCTGAAGCCTTTATATTCCATCCACTCTCTCACATCCACTAGTTTGAAGCCTACCATGCCGAGCGTTCTAGCCTCAAGAAGCGCCTCAAGCTCTTCGGAGTCAAGCTGAACTTTTGCAAGCAGCAGTTCGCACTCCTCTTTTGTAAGTCCTCTTGAGTGCGCGTGTATCGCCTCTTCTAGTTTTTCATCCGCCGCTTTTGCCGCCGCAAATTCAGGCGTACAGAATATCCCACAGTGACAAGAGCCATCCTCCGGAATTTCGTGACTAATAGCCGGTTTACAAGGGCAGATTCTATCCTCTTCTTTGTTGCCGGTTACAAAGAAGCACGGGCAGTATCTTTTGTCATATATGAGCTTATTTCTAGTCAAGCCAAACTGGATGCTTTGCGTAATTTCCATATCGGGATTGTATGCGAAGCCAAATTGTTTTATTACTTTGTCGGTAAAATCGATTGTTTTTTTGAGTTCTGTTTGGAACTCTTCAGAAGTTGGGTCTATTTTTTTTATTTCACTCATCTTATCATCCTAATATAATGTGTCTTTATGTATAGAAAAAGTATATCAAATGTTTGAAAAAATCGAAATTAAACGAGATGCCAAAAGTCGAAAACTTCGTATAGAGGTAGGCGAGGGTGGGGTATTGCTAGTTAGCGCACCGCCTTATATCCCCGACGCCAAATGCCTAGATTTTGCCGTCGCCAATGCTTCAAAACTGCAAAGAATGATAAAAAAACAGCTTGAATTTGAAGCAAAAAGAGATGCTCTCCGCGGGCATTTTCTCTATCTTGGCTCAAAGACTCCGCTTGATATAGATAATAAAATGAGAAAAAAATATCTCTTTGACGAATCCATGCTGACGCTTTCAAAAAAAGAGCATTTTAGGGAGTTTTTGAGAGATGAAGCAAGGCGTATCATAACGCCAAAAGCCGAGGATATAGCCTCATTCTACGGCGTGAAATACGAAAAAATAAGCTTTCGAGACGCAAAAAGCAGATGGGGAAGCTGCTCGATAAGAAAAAATCTCAGCTTTAGTTCAAGGCTAGTCGGCGCCCCAAAAAGCGTTATCGAATATGTCGTAATCCACGAAATCTGCCACCTAAAAGAGCTCAACCACTCCAACCATTTTTGGGCGCATGTCGCAACCTTGCTACCTACATACAAAGAGAGCGAGATGTGGCTCAAGGAAAATGGACGACTCTTATTTTTACATTAATATTAGGTTACTGTAGCATAGCTTCCGGCCTGAGCCAATATATTTCTCTTTGAGAAGTTAGCGCTCTCTTCGGCGAAGTCCACATCTCTTATTTGTGACTCTGCTGCGGAGACATTTACTTTTGCTACGGAGATATTTTCTACCGTAAATGCGAGTTGGTTTTGCGCTGAACCGAGCCCTGCTCTTATCGTATCCAGCTGCCTCATTGCAGATTCGGCTATATCCATAACCATCATAGCTCCGGCTCTAGTGGTTACGCCAACTCCCATTCCGATAGAGACTGTCGCTCCCGCTGATTGCGCTTTGTTTGCATACGCTCCTATCGCTAGGGCGGAGTTTGAGATAGTGAGATTGGATATTGAGCGGAGATTTATTGTAGATTCGTAGCTGTTGGCAAATATTGAGCCTCCAACGGCGGCGCTTGAGATGAGAATGTCCGCCGAACCTGTGGAGATGAGAGAGAGTCTACCGAAATTGGTAGCGGCGGCGGAGGTGATACTCATAAGGGTGGAGCCAACCGAGCCGGTGGAACCGCTAGGGGCGGAAACAGTGGCGCTACCAGTAATTCCTGATCCGTTTGTTATTCCGAGCTTTGTTAGATCGTCAGCCGTACCGATGACCTGTATAGATGCGCCATTTGCAGTGTCATCACTTGAGCCAATAAAAAAATTCAAATTGTTTGCAGAGCCAAGTCCAACGGCGGCGCCAAAAGCGCTATTTGCTACACCTGCCACCCAAAGGTCAAGATTTGCGCCTACACCGTTGTAAGTTCTATCATTCAGAGTCGGCGGCGTATAAGTTGTCCCATTTATAATTATTTTAAATGATGATGAGAGCGTATCGCCCATTGTTAATGTTGAAGTAGAAATATACTGATAGTCCAAACCAGTGACAGCTGTCGTAAGTGTAGCTGTTTGTGTCGCCACCCCCCCCGCACTCACCACAATCCCCCGCCCATCCACGCTTGTAAGATTCATCCTGCCTTGAGCGTCCACGGAAGCTACTACTCCCGTCTGTGTGGTAACGGCGTTTATGGCGTTAGTGAGTTTGCCGTCAGAGTCATTTGCTTTTATATCTTTTACGGCGCCTATTGTTATGCTATTTATTACAAGATTGGTAGTGCTACCAGCCGCTACGGCGGCTGTGCCGGTAGACTGCACCATGGCTTTGGCTCTTACCCCTGTAACATCTGAGGCTCTATTGATAGACTCCGCCAAAGCCCCGAGTCCGGTGCCCGCCGTATTTGAGATTTTGACTCCGGCTATTGTTGTGGTGACGCCGTTTTTTATGATATGTATGGCATTTGAGGAAGTGCTGAGGTCGGCGGCGGAGCTAATGCTTTTTGTTGTTTCAAATCTAGTAGAGCCTATCTTCGCAGAAGTAGTATCACCGATAGATAGATTGATGGTCTCTCTAGAGTATGCCCCTATCTGAAACTCTTTGTTGGTAAAGTTTCCAGACAAGAGATTTATTCCGTTGTAAGAAGTAGTATTTGCTATGTTGTCTAGCTCTTCTAGTAGTTTTGAGATGTCGTTTTGGATGGCTTGTCTGGAAGCTAGACTTTGACCATCTGCTGCCGCTTGCGTTGCTTTTGTTTTTATCGTGTCTAGTATTTTTATCTGAACATCCATAGCTTTGTCGGCTATTTTTACCATGCCTATTGCGTCATTTGCGTTTTTGATAGCTTGACCTAGAGAGTTTGATTGTGATTTTAGGCTATCGGCTATTACAAGTCCCGATGCGTCATCTGCGGCTGTATTGATACGAAGACCGGAGGAGAGCCTTGCAAGAGAAGAGTCTATCTCTCTGTTGTTGTTTATAGCATTTGTATGGGCGTTCATTGCTGCTATGTTTGTGTTGATGCGAAAGCCCATAAAAATCCCTTAGTGAGTAGTTTTGTAATATTATTTTTATGTGACTTATAATTATTTGCAATGAATTATTTTTACACAGTGTCCAGCTATATCGTGCTTTAAAGGGTTTTGTTTAGCGTTTTTTCTCGCATCTTTTTCGCATATTTGGGTGAGTTTTATTTTTTTATAGTGTATGTATTGCAGGCAAAGATACAGCCGTATATGCAAAAAATGAGTTTATACTACTTAGCATAGCTTCCGGCCTGAGCCAATATATTTCTCTTTGAGAAGTTAGCGCTCTCTTCGGCGAAGTCCACATCTCTTATTTGTGACTCTGCAGCGGAGACATTTACTTTTGCTACGGAGATATTTTCTACCGTAAATGCGAGTTGGTTTTGCGCTGAAAGTAGAAGATATTGCATCGTTTTACGGTGTGAAGTACGAAAAAATAAGCTTTCGAGACGCAAAAAGCAGATGGGGAAGCTGCTCGGCTAGAAAAAATCTCAGCTTCAGCTCAAGACTAGTCGGGGCCCCCAAAAGTGTCATCGAATATGTCGTAATCCACGAAATCTGCCACCTAAGAGAGCTCAATCACTCTCATCGGTTTTGGGCGCATGTCGCAACCCTCATACCCGCATACAAAGAGAGTGAGGCGTGGCTCAAAGAAAACGGAAGATTACTATTTTTGTATTAAATCGTTTTTAGCAACGCCCCTAAAACTTATATCCACAGCCTACAAAAAGCTTTGTTTGGTCTTTTTGGTTTACAATCGGACTTTTGTGTATCGACTCGTCAAATCTTCCATATGTAGCCATGCTTGTGATAGCTATATTTTCCGATAGTTTATATCCGTATCTGATCCCTACTTGGGCATTTGTAGCCCCATTTGTCGAATACTGCTCTCTTAGGGGTGTGGATTCTGATTGTCTAACGCCGTAATAGTAGTTTGTCAGCTTCTCGCTCTCTCTTTTGAGTGATACAAAAGGGGTAAATGATGAGTTGCCTTGTAAGAAAGATTTTGAATACTCTATACCAAGCTCATATCCCTTGTGGGTATTTGATATATCGTTTGAGACAAAAATAGAGACCTTTCCGGCTTGATGGTTGCCAAACGAACCTCTTATTCCTGCCTCTAGGGCATCTTTTCTATTTTGCATTCCTTCTAAATACTGCGAATCAGAGCTTTCGTATCCGTCCAATCTCGCCTTGACGAACGCCCCAACGCCAAATTCTCCGTCAATTTTTTGTTCAAATCCACACTCTAATCCTCTAAAGTAAAATCCATTATAGCGAGCCTCAAAATAAGGCAAAACCAAAACTCTACTCTTTGCTCCCTTGTACGGCTGCTCCAAAGATATGACTCCAAGACCTATTGTATTAGAGTTTTGTGCACAAGCCAAAATGGCGGCGCTAAGCGATACGATAACTATTTTTTTCATTTTTTATCCTCTAATCCAACTTTTTAAAGAAGCGCAATAGTTTTTTGATTATGTAAGCAAATTCTACTCCAATTAAATAGTTTTTCGCTAATATAATCTCAAAAAGCAATAAAGATTTGAGTATGCGGATAGATAAATTCATCAATACGACAAACATAGTAAAAAGAAGAAGCATAGCTGCCGACATGATAGAGCATGGCGTGGTCTATCTGAACGGTGCGCAGGTCAAGGCATCAAAGGATGTCAGAGTCGGCGATGTAGTCGAGATAAGGTATCTGGAGAGTGTCAAAAGATACGAAGTGCTCAAAGTGCCGACGACAAAGACCATTCCAAAAACGGCACAGGATGAGTTTGTGAGGGAGATAGCGTGAGTTACGAAGAGGCAAAAAAGAACTTTACGGCTCTTTTTGAGGGGCAAGTAGCCGAGGATGATGCGAGGGCGTTTCTCGTGTCGATGTATGAGCGCGGCGAGAGTGAAGATGAGATAAGGGCGGCGGTAGAGGTGATGCGCTCTTTTATGGTGCCTTTCGAGACTCCCCCAGAGATAAAAGATATGCTTATCGACAACTGCGGTACGGGCGGAGATAAGAGTGGGAGTTTTAATATTTCTACGACGGTGAGCTTCTTGCTCGCATCTCTTGGGCTATTCGTAGCAAAGCATGGAAATAGAAGCATTACGAGCAAGTCTGGAAGTGCGGATATGTTGGAGGCTTTGGGCGTCAAGATAGAGCTTGACAGCCGTGATGCGAAGCTTACGGTGCTTTTGGAGAGCGGGTTTGCATTTTTGTTTGCCCCTACTTATCATCCCGCCCTCAAGCATATCATGCCTATCCGCCGAAGCTTGCCGCACCGCACGATATTTAACATGCTTGGTCCCCTTTGTAACCCTGCCGGCGTACAGAGACATCTTGTCGGCGTATATGATTCGTCATTGACGACAAAGTGTGCACAAGCGCTTGCAAATACCGGCTCAAAAAGAGGAATTATCGTCAACAGCAACGATGGAATGGACGAGGCGAGTATAAGCGGATTGAGCAAATACGCCTTTTTTGACGGGGAGAAGGTGAGCGAGCATGAGCTAGACCCTGAGGCTTACGGGCTAAAGCTATATCCGAAAGAGGCGATACTCGGCGGAGACGCTATAAAAAACGCCGCTACTACTACTGCGGTGCTAAAAAACGAAGCCGATGAAGCAAAAACCTCCGTTGTCGTATTGAACACCGCTCTGGCTCTTCTGGCTTCAGGTAAAGCAAGAGATATTAAAGACGGACTTGAGATGGCTAGGTATGCACTGCAAAGCGGCAAGGCGTATGAGACGCTGCAAAAAGTCATATCCGTGTCGAACAAGGTTTGATAGGTGAAAAAAGCGTTTGAGGTCAAAAACGAGAGCGAGCTGTCAAAAGTCGCCGTGTATATAAAAGAGGCGTTTCCTGCGGGCGGCGTCTTTTTGCTTTATGGCGACCTTGGATACGGTAAGACCGCACTTGTTAGGGCTTTTGCCACTCTTTTTGGGGTAGAGGGTGAGGTCTCTTCGCCCACTTTTGCCGTTATGAATGAATATACTAGTAAGATATTTCACTATGATTTTTATAACTTCGGCACGGGCGTATACTTTGAAAAAGCGATGTTTGAGTATCTGGAAGAGGGCGGCTGGCACTTTATGGAGTGGGCGGATGAAAAAATAGAAAAATTCCTTGCAGGTGCGGGAATGAAATTTGTTAGGATAAGAATAACAAAAGAGATTGAAACCAGAATTTACGAGGTAGAGTGTGCATAAGCTAGAAGCCAAAAATATCAAAAAGCATTTCAAGAAACATACCGCACTAGGCGGCGTGAGCGTGCATTTCGACTCGGGAGAGATAGTAAGTCTGCTCGGTCCAAACGGAGCGGGAAAGACGACGCTTTTTTATTCTATCTGCGGACTTATCGATATAGATGGCGGTAGTGTAGTGCTTGACGGCAAAGATATTACGGCTTTAGCCCTTCATGAAAAGGCAAAAATCGGGCTTGCTTATTTGCCGCAAGAGTCTAGCGTATTTAAAGATTTGACGGTTGAGGAGAATATTGAGCTTGCGTGTGAAATAGTACACGGCAACAATGAAGAGCTTGTAATGCAACACACCGACAAGCTTCTTGAGATGCTCTCCATCGAGCCTATTCGCTCCCGCCCTGCTTATGCGCTATCCGGTGGCGAGAGAAGACGAGTGGAGATAGCAAGAGCGCTTGCCCCAAGCCCAAAGTTTTTGCTCCTTGACGAGCCTTTTGCGGGGGTAGACCCTCTTGCGGTTAGCGAAATCCAAAAAATAATAGTCGAGCTAAAAAACGAGGGTATCGGCATTATCATCACCGACCATAGCTTTAGAGAAGCGCTAGAGGTATCCGATAGGGCTTATGTGCTAGGACGAGGCGCACTTCTTGCGGAGGGTACGCCAAAAGAGATAATGAGTAGTGAAATAGTCAAGCAACACTATCTCGGAGATAAGAGTCAGGTATGAAACAAAGGCTAGTCGCCGCCCAAAAGGGCAAGCTCTCATCAACCTTGAAAAACTGGCTTCCGCTGTTGCAGGCGGGACTAAGCGACCTTGGAGATAGACTAAGCGAAAATCTAGCCAATAACCCTTTTTGTGAAGTCAGGCAAAGGCATGACGAGGAGCTAAAAGAGGACAAAGAGAAAGAGTATCACGAAGACGAGCACTATCAAAGTTTCGAGAAGGTAGGGAAAAAAGAGTTTAGAGAGGAGCTTGCGCTCAAGTATACATCGCTATTTGAGAGTGTTAGTGAGCAGATAGATGCGCCGCTTTTTCCGACCGTCAGAAGCCAATCAATAGCCACAAAAATAGCAGAACATCTGGATGAAGGCGGTTTTTTTGACGGAGATTATGAGGCTATTGAGGCTGATACCGGGGCGTCAAAAGAGGAGATAGAGAGGATACGGGGACGATTTATCTATCTATCGCCTCCGGGTATCGGCGCTTTGGATTTTGTTGAGAGCTACCTGTTTCAGCTTGAAGATGCGGGGCTTGATAATGTTGTTTATGAGCTAGCGGTAGAGATAGTAAAAAATCTAGAAAGCTACGCCGAATACGCCAAAAATCCAAAATTTAAAGAGGCGATGAACGCCGTCAAAAAGCTCAAAAATCCGATATTTTCGTATTTGATGACGGCGAAAAGCTGGAGGTCAAGATAAACGATGCGTACTATCCGGAAATCATTATAGAGACGATGGAAAATCTGGAAAAAGATGAGTTTGTCCGCCCGAAAATCAAAGAGGCGAGAGACCTTATCGACGCTCTTAATATGCGAAAAGCGACACTGTATAAACTAGGGCTTATGATAGTGGAGTTCCAGTACGACTACTTCAAAGGCGGCGCAATTCGTCCCATGAAGCTCCAAAATATCGCCGACGAACTGGGTCTTAATGTCTCTACGATTTCTAGAGCGATAGCAAATAAATATTTAGCCTCAAATAGAGGTATTTGGCCGATTAAGAGCTTTTTTTCGACTGCAATCAGCGAAGATACATCGGCGGCGGCTATCAAAGAGTATTTAAAAACGCTATTTGCCACCGAAAGTCGCAAAAAACCGCTCTCTGATGAAGCGGCGCTTAAATTCGTAAAATACCGTATGGCGCTAGGCGTGGCAAGCTCAAGCGAGCGAAAAAAACTATACCAGATGAGTCTATGAGAATATCGCAATACCGCGACGGCTTTCGCTACACAAGCGATACGATGTTTTTGTGGGATTTTGCGCTTCGTTTTGTCAAGTCTGGGCGTGTGCTTGAGGTTGGTGGAGGTAGCGGAGTACTTGGACTGCTGCTTGCCAGAGAGCGCAATATTGAGCTTACTATTGTCGAAAAACAGGAGAGAATGGCGAATCTTTGTCGTCAAAATGCCGAAAGCAATAATATAGCTGCTACGGTAGAGCATATAGATTTTTTGGAGTATGCAGGCGTGGGCTTTGACTTTGTCGTCTCAAATCCACCGTTTTATCCAAGTCGTGTACAAAAAAGTGAAAACGACTCACTGCTGGCATCTCGTTACGCCGACGAACTTCCTCTTGACGCATTCTTACAAAAATCAAAAAAACTGCTAAAGCCAAACGGCGAAATCATCTTTTGCTACGATGCAAGAGAACTTCAAGCTGTTATAGGCGAAGTCGCAAAGCTAAAAGGTGCGGCGCTTACGCATATTAGGTTTGTTCACGCCAAGGCAGATAAGGTCTCAAAATTAGCGCTGTTTCGCATCAAAAATTCATAATGGATTTGCATGGATATACGGATGAATCCAAGCGAGTATTTGCGGCGGCGGCTTGCGATAGCGTGGATATTTAGGAGTTTAGCGCAAACGAAACCGGAATAGACACTTCTAGCTCTCCTTTTGGCGGAACGGCAAACGGGGCTGAGATTTGTACGGTTTCTAGCGCTTGCTTGTCTAATACTGAAGAGCCGCTACTTTTAATGATTTTTAGTGAGTGATTTGGCAGACTACCGTCCGCCTTAATGCAAAAGTGTACGATGACGATACCTTCTACGCCTGCTTTTCTCGCAAAATGCGGATACTCTAAATTTTTTTGCAAGATTTTTCTGATTTGCGACAGGTATTTTTTGACCTCGTCACTGTTTTGATCTGGCAGGGCGGATGACTTTGGGATTATTTGTTTTTGCTGCGCCTCGCTTGCTATTTGCGGGGTCTGTGTATGTGTCGCTGTTTTTATAGGATCGGGGCTTATCTGTTTTGGCTCTATTGTCGGTTGCCGTGGTATCTGCTGTTTTTGTACTATTTTTTGTTTTTTTTCTATTTTTTTTGGTTGCGGCGTCGGCGACTCATCCTTTTTTGGCTCTTCGTATAGGCTTAGTGTTATCGGTTCAGTATGCAGGGGTATCGGTTGCTTTGCATTTAGTGCGGTAAAATGAAACAACGCAATAAGTGAGATATGTAATATAAGTGAGCCGACAAG
>JFJP01037065.1_pt1 | contig 51524 bp, 35 predicted proteins | sample 431651 | NCBI WGS metagenome assembly JFJP01 (sample SAMN02602958, study PRJNA72255) | Microbial mat metagenome, whole genome shotgun sequencing project. | biome: fresh water; feature: sink hole; material: water; isolation source: purple microbial (photo- and chemosynthetic) mats found in... | reverse complement strand
GAGATAACAAAACAAAGACCAGTTACTCAAAAATCTCAATAGGTCTGGCTTCACCTGAAGAAATACTTGATCGTTCAAGTGGTGAAGTGCTAAAGCCAGAAACAATTAATTACCGTACATATAAGCCTGAGCGCGATGGTTTATTCTGCGAGAGGATTTTTGGTCCGGTAAAAGATTACGAGTGCCATTGCGGAAAATACAAAAGGATCCGTTATAAAGGAATCGTTTGCGACCGTTGCGGTGTTGAGGTTACAGAAAAGAAAGTTCGTCGCGAAAGAATGGGACATATTTCACTCGTTGTTCCTGTTGCCCACATTTGGTATTTCCGTTCATTACCTAATAAAATTGGCTATCTGCTGGGTCTTCCGACCAAGAAGCTTGATTCTATTATTTATTATGAGAGATATGTAGTTATTAATCCAGGTATTAAAGCTGTGGATGGAGTGAAGTATCTCGATTTTCTGACAGAAGAAGAATATCTCGAGATTACAGAATCACTTCCAAAGGAGAACGCATATCTTGAAGATAATCATCCTGATAAATTCGTTGCCGATATGGGAGCCGAGGCTCTTTATAAGCTTCTAGGAAGTATCGACCTCGATGAAATGTCTTATTCACTTCGTCACAGGGCTAATACTGAGACATCTCAGCAGCGTAAGAATGAGGCACTTAAGCGTCTTCAGGTTGTTGAGGCTTTCAGGGATTCCAAGGCAGTTAATAAGCCTGAATGGATGATAATTAAAGTTGTTCCTGTTATTCCGCCGGAATTAAGACCTCTAGTTCCTCTCGATGGAGGAAGGTTTGCAACAAGCGACCTGAACGACCTCTACAGAAGGGTAATTATCAGAAACAACCGTCTTAAAAGACTTATTGAGATCAAAGCTCCTGAGGTTATTTTACGTAACGAAAAACGTATGCTCCAGGAAGCTGTCGATTCACTTTTCGATAATTCAAGAAAAGCCAACGCAGTTAAGACAGATGCAAATCGTCCTCTCAAATCTCTCAGCGACAGTCTGAAAGGTAAGCAGGGAAGGTTTCGTCAGAACCTCCTTGGTAAAAGGGTTGACTATTCAGCACGTTCTGTAATCGTCGTTGGTCCGGAACTCGGACTTCATGAATGCGGTTTGCCGAAAGATATGGCTGCTGAACTTTATAAGCCATTTATTATCAGGAAACTGATTGAAAGAGGTATTGTTAAGACAGTTAAATCTGCTAAAAAGATAGTGGACAGGAAAGATCCTGTTGTATGGGATATTCTTGAGAACGTACTTAAAGGACATCCTGTTCTTCTTAACAGAGCTCCGACTTTGCACAGGCTTGGTATTCAGGCTTTCCAGCCAAAACTTATTGAAGGAAAAGCTATCCAGCTTCACCCGCTTGTTTGTACAGCTTTCAACGCTGACTTCGACGGTGACCAGATGGCTGTTCACCTTCCGCTCGGAAACGGTGCAGTGCTTGAAGCCCAGATGCTTATGCTTGCATCTCACAACATTCTTAACCCCGCTAACGGTGCGCCGATTACCGTTCCTTCCCAGGACATGGTTCTTGGTCTGTACTATATTACCAAAGGTAGAAAGAGCACAGAAACTGAAAAGGTCAGGGGCGAAGGACTTATATTTTACTCACCCGAAGAGGTTAATATTGCATATAACGAAGGACAAATCGACCTTCATGCACATATTAAGGTAAAAGCGAATGACCGTGTTGATGGTGAGTTTGTTAATCATATTATTGAAACAACTGTAGGCAGGGTTATATTTAATCAGTATGTTCCGCTGGAAGTTGGTTATATAAACGAAATTCTTACAAAGAAATCATTAAGAGATATTATCGGTAGGGTTCTGAAACTTGCAGGAACTGCTAAAACAGCTGATTTCCTTGATGATATAAAGAATCTTGGATTCCGTTCTGCTTTCAAAGGCGGTCTTTCTTTCAACCTCGACGATGTTATTATTCCTGCCGAGAAGGAGAAATTTGTTAACGAAGGTTACGAGCAGGTAGAAGAGGTATTGTCGAACTACAGCATGGGTTTCATTACAAATAATGAAAGATACAATCAGATAATTGACATCTGGACACACGTAAACGCCAGACTTACCCAGACACTCATGAAGCAGCTGTCAACAGATAAACAGGGTTTCAACTCTGTTTACATGATGCTTGACTCAGGAGCGAGGGGTTCGAAAGAGCAGATCCGTCAGCTCTCGGGTATGAGGGGCCTTATGGCTAAACCTCAGAAATCGGGTTCAACAGGTTCTGAGATTATTGAAAACCCGATCCTATCAAACTTTAAAGAGGGATTGTCAGTTCTTGAGTACTTTATATCAACACACGGTGCCAGAAAAGGTCTCGCCGATACAGCTCTTAAGACTGCTGATGCAGGTTATCTTACACGTCGTTTGGTTGACGTTTCTCAGGATGTAATTATAAATGAAGAAGACTGCGGTACACTCAGAGGACTTGTTGCAACTGCAATCAAGAAGAATGAGGAAGTTGTTGAGTCTCTGTATGAAAGAGTGCTTGGACGTACAACAGTTCATAATGTTTACCATCCGCTTACCGGTGATCTATTAGTAGAATCCGGACAGGAGCTTACTGAAGATATTGCAAAACAGATTGAAGATTCACCTATTGAGCAGGTTGAGATCCGCTCGGTACTTACATGCGAATCCAAAAAAGGAGTATGTGCAAAATGTTATGGACGTAACCTTGCAAATGGCCGTATGGTTCAGAAGGGTGAAGCAGTTGGTGTTATTGCCGCTCAGAGTATCGGTGAACCAGGAACACAGCTTACACTGCGTACATTCCACGTTGGAGGTACTGCTTCGAACATTACAACCGAATCGAGACTTATTGCACGTTATGGTGGAATTGCTGAGATTGAAGAGATCAGAACTGTTCCTAAAAAAGATGCTGAAAAAGGTGATATCGATATCGTAATTGGTCGTCTGGCTGAATTGCGTATTGTTGACAAGAAGACAGGTATTGCACTTACTACACATACAATTCCTTACGGATCGAAGCTTTATATTAAGCCCGGTCAGGAAATTGAAAAAGGTAAACTGATTTGCGAATGGGATCCGTTTAACGCTGTTATTATTTCGGAACTTGCCGGTAAAATCGGTTATGATTACTTAATTGAAGGTATTACCTTCCGTGAAGAATCAGATGAGCAGACAGGGTTTAAGGAGAAGGTAATTATTGAGAGCAGGGACAAAACCAAAAACCCGGCTATCAAAATCCTAGGTCCGAAAGGGGAGGAACTGAGAGTTTACAACCTTCCTGTAGGATCTCACCTTGTTGTCGATACAGATAAAATGATTGAGGCTGGTGAGGTTCTTGCAAAGATCCCGCGTGCAGTTGGAAAATCAGGTGATATAACCGGAGGTCTTCCAAGAGTAACTGAACTCTTCGAAGCACGTAACCCGTCGAACCCTGCAATTGTTTCAGAGATTGACGGTGAAGTTACATTCGGTAAAATAAAAAGAGGAAACAGGGAGATTACGATCAAATCGAAAACCGAAGAGACCAAAAAATATCTTGTTCCCCTTTCAAAGCAGATCCTTGTTCAGGAGAATGATTATGTTAAAGCCGGTGTTCCATTATCCGACGGCGCCATAACACCTTCAGATATTCTTGCAATCAAAGGTCCGACAAAAGTTCAGGAATATATTGTTAATGAGATTCAGGAAGTTTACCGCTTACAGGGTGTGAAGATCAATGACAAACATTTTGAAATCATTGTCAGGCAGATGATGCGCAAGGTTGAAATCGTCGATCCGGGTGATACTAAATTCCTTGAGCGACAGATTGTTGATAAGCTTGAGTTCATGGATGAGAACGACTGGATCTATGGTAAAAAAGTAATTACCGATTCAGGCGATTCACAGACACTTCGTCCGGGAATGATAATCACAGCCCGTAAACTGAGGGATGACAATTCAGTCCTTAAACGCCGTGACCTTAAAACTGTTGAGTCGAGAGATGCAATTCCTGCAACTTCGAGCCAGGTTCTTCAGGGAATCACAAGAGCTTCGCTGCAGACAAAGAGCTTCTTCTCAGCTGCTTCGTTCCAGGAGACAACCAAAGTGCTCAATGAAGCTGCAATCTTAGGTAAGGTTGACAGACTCGAAGGATTGAAGGAGAACGTTATTGTTGGTCACCTTATTCCGGCAGGAACAGGTCAGCGCATGTACAATGGGATAATTGTAGGTTCCCTTGAGGAATACGAAAATCTTGTTGGCGTTGAAGAAGCACAAGCTGAAACAGGTAAATAATTAAGAATAGTGTTGCCATGACAGATCCAAAGAATCCGACACAGATAAGTATTGAGCTGAATGAAGAAGTAGCGCAGGGAACATATTCAAACCTTGCAGTTATAACTCATTCCGCTTCAGAATTTGTTATTGATTTCGTGCGGATCATGCCAGGAATACCTAAGGCACAGGTTAAATCGAGGATTATTTTAACCCCTGAACATGCAAAACGGTTAGTTGCTGCGATGGAGGATAACATCGATAAATATGAATCTGTGCATGGTGAAATAAAAGAAACAAAAGGGTCAGGCCCTGCGATGCCGCTCAATTTCGGCGGTCCGACAGCTCAGGCCTGATTTGTTTATAACTCCAAGCTCTAAGCCGTCAATACTCTGTTTTGACGGCTTATTTCTTTGTTATAATTGAAATATAAGTTTACTTTGTCCGTTGAATAATATTAACAGTAAAGAAATAACTGAAATGAGAGGGAAAATTGTAAGAAAGATATTTGTTATACTCATAATTATTATTCCGGTTTTTACTAATACCGATTGTAAAAAGCAAGCCAAATGCGGTTGCGACGGTGATGTGCTCTTTACTCTTTCCAAAGAGCAGGCTAAGGTATATTTTACCGAGGGGGGAGCAACAATTACATTTCAATTGCTTAGCAGTCCATTCGACTCATACTATTTCTGCAACCCCGGAGAAATGTATCCTAAACTTGGTGATGCCAAATCAGGCGATGTTCTTCTGATTTCGGGGAGTGCCTTCTGGGAGTGTAACTACGTACAGCAATCGAGTAATGGAAATAGTCAGTACAGCCAAATGTATAGAGTCTATAACTGTCAGGTAACTGACGTTTATTCAGATCTTTACGGGAAGTAGGATTCCTTTCATATTTCATTTTTAATTTTAGTTTCGCCAGCCTTTGTTCTGCTTCGGTTCTTCGTTTATCCCGGTCCCGACGGGGAGCGAAGAACCGGTGAAAAAATATTCTTTTTAACCTGCAAATTTGTATATTTCTGAAAAATTCAGCGATGTATAAAAAAAGGATATCCTTTGCCGGAGCAGGAAGAGTCGGAGCTGCCATTTGTAAGGAGTTATACAGGGCAGGTTATCCTATCGACCTAATTGTTTCAGAATCAGGTGAGAGCTGTATGCGTATTGCAGAAATTTGCGAGGCAGCCTGGTCAACGGAACTTGTTTTTCCCAATACTACCGATGTAATAATTGTAGCAGTTCCCGATCATAAAATATTAAGTGTACTTAGTACACTTAAATGTAAGCCTGAAACACTTGTTGCCCACACAGCTGGCAGTTTTGGACTTGAAGTATTTCCTGAAGGAAGAGGAGTGTCAGGTATATTTTATCCTCTGCAAACATTCACAAAAGGAAGAGATGTAAATTTCAGGGAGGTCCCGCTTCTGATTGAAGCCTCTGACCGGAAATCGTCAGAAACACTTGAGGAACTAGGGAAATCAATATGTGATAAAGTCTATTTTACAGATGCTGAGCACAGAAAAGTACTTCATCTCGCGGCTGTTTTTGTTTCCAATTTTACAAATCATCTTTTAACACTTGGGAAGGTTGTTTCTTTAAAGACAGGATATGACTTTGAAATACTGAAACCTCTGATTGTTGAAACAATTTCAAAAGCACTGGCAATTGGTCCCGAAAATTCGCAAACAGGACCGGCAATACGAAATGACCGGATTACTATGGAAAAACAATTTGATTTGTTATCTTTCTCACCTGAACTGCAGACAATATATAAAGAGCTAACGGATTCCATAATTGATTATTATAAAGTAAAAAGTAAAAAGTAAAAAGGAAGAAGGAATTTGGTGCAAGATGCAGGGTGCAGGGTAAAAAGATGAACCTTGAACCTTAAACCTTGAACCTTGAACCTTAAACCTTGAACCTTGAACAATTCACAATGGCAAATTTTAAAGAGGATCTGGTAAGGGTTAAAGCATTTATTTTTGATATCGACGGGGTATTATCGCTTCAGACAATCAACTTAAATTCATTTGGAATTCCCAGCAGAACTGTGAATCTAAGGGATGGCTATGCCCTTCAGCTTGCAGTCAAAAAGGGTTATAAAATAGGTGTTATATCAGGGAGCAGTTCAAAGGAATATAAAAAACGTCTCAAATTGCTCGGAGTAAAAGATATTTATCTTGACAGCAGGATAAAACTGGATGACTTTAATTCTTTTCTTAAAAAGAATAATCTTAATAAATCAGATGTTTTGTATATGGGAGATGATATCCCCGATTATGGTGTTATGAAAGAGGCAGGAATTGCAGTATGTCCAGCGGATGCCGATAGTGAAATAAAGCAGGTGGCTTCATATATTTCAGACAAAAAGGGCGGTGAGGGTTGCGTTAGAGATGTAATAGAACAGGTGCTCAGACTTCATAACAACTGGATGGATTCTGATGCATTTTCATGGTAATAGTATGAAAGAGTTTTTTAAACTTATAAGGTGGCAGAATCTTCTGATAGTAATTCTTACTATGGTGTTGATGAGATATTTCGTTATTGAGTCACTCATCAGTAAAATTGGTATAGTTTTTAAAAATGGCAACGGAGTTGAAATTGGAATGTCACTCCAGTTTCCATGGTATGATTTTGTTTTACTTGTCGCTGCGGTTGTTTTTATTACTGCAGGAGGATATGTAATTAATGATTATTTTGACATTAAAACCGACCTTATCAACAAAGGCAAAGTAATTGTCGGAACTAAAATACCACGCCGTCAGGCAATGATGTTTCACAATCTATTTAATATTGCAGGAGTTGCTGCCGGGTTCTATATTTCCTGGCAAGCTGGTTATCCGATGCTTGGCGCAATTTTTCTGATTGTTTCCGGCCTGCTCTATTTTTATTCTGCAAGTTACAAACGGCAATTCCTTATAGGTAATCTAATAGTGGCGGTTCTTACGGCCATGGTACCTTTGCTTGTTGTAGCATATGAGTGGCCTGCATTATACAGGTATTATACAATTAATGCAGTAAAAATGCCGGATATAGACTTCATTTTTTACTGGGTTGCTGGTTTTGCTGTTTTTGCATTCTTTACCACACTTACAAGGGAGATTATTAAGGATATTGAAGATTTTGAAGGTGATGCCGCATATGGAAGAAACACCCTGCCTATTATAATAGGTATAAAAACCTCAAAAATAGTCTCGGTGAGTCTTGTAATTATTACAATTGCCTTACTTTATCTAACATGGTATTACTTTGTTAATGATAAGATTACACTGATCTATCTTAATTGCGCAATTGTGGTACCACTCATCATGGTTATCTTTAAGATAGTTTTCAGTAAAAACAAGATTCAGCTTCATAGTGCCAGCAGCATAATGAAAATAGTAATGCTCACAGGTATCCTGTATTCTGTAGTAGTAAAACTCATTCTTACCTGGAACCTGTTCTGATCATGAAAATCGATAATCTTAATAATTATAAAATAATTCTGGCTTCACGCTCACCACGACGTCAGGAGCTTATGAGTGAGCTTGGTCTTAAGTTTGAAATTGTTACGAGAGATTATGACGAATCATTTCCTGACGGACTCTCGGGAAATGAAATTGCGCTTTATGTTGCTAAAGCAAAGGCATCTGTTTTTAAAAATGAAGTTGCTGAAAATGAAATAGTTATTGCAGCAGATACTATTGTTTGGTGTAATAATGAGGTCCTGGGCAAGCCTGTTGATAAAGCTGATGCAATACGTATCCTTAAAGAAATTTCAGGAAATACACATGAAGTAATTACAGGGGTGTCGCTGCTTTCATCGAAAAAACAGATTACATTCTCAGTTGCAACAAAAGTTACCTTTGAGGTGCTATCGGACGAAGAGATTGATTATTATATTGATAACTATAACCCTTACGATAAAGCCGGGGCTTACGGCATTCAGGAGTGGATTGGAATTACAGCCTGCAGCCGTATTGAAGGATCATATTTCAACGTTGTGGGTCTCCCGGTGCAGAGACTTTATAAGGAGTTACAGGAGTTTGCACAAGATAAAAGTAAAAAGTAAAAAGTAAAAAGTAAAAAGTAAAAAGTAAAAAGTAAAAAGTAAAATGGAAAAAGTGTGAAGAAGAGTGGAGCATTGAGTATGGAGCAGTAATCAGTAATCGGTAATCAGTAATCGGTAAACGAAAATGTTTTTCAGCCACAGAGTGGCGAAATATTGGTAGAAAAAAGAATCAAATTGATCTTGCGCCGGAGCACAAATTTGATAAAATAAACAAATCAGCAGCCGGCGCTGAAAAGACAAAAGTAAAAAGACCTTAAAATATTAATTAAATTAACCTGAAACATGAAAAGCAAACTACTTACAATCTGGTTGTTACTGACAATTTTTCTCACTCCGGCATTAAGAGCTGATGAGGGAATGTGGATTCCTATTCTGATTGAGAAATATAATATCAAACTGATGCAGGAGAAGGGATTCAAGCTCTCTGCCGAGGATATCTATAGTGTAAATAAGGCATGCATGAAGGATGCTGTTCTTTTATTCGGAGGAGGATGTACCGGAGAGATCATTTCCGGTGAGGGATTGCTTATCACCAACCATCATTGCGGCTACGGACAGATACAGGAACACTCAAGTCTTGAGAATGATTATCTCAGAAATGGATTCTGGGCTATGTCGAATCAGGAAGAGTTAAAAAATCCGGGATTGAGTGTAACGATATTAAAGAGGATGGAAGATGTTACAGATAAGGTGCTTGCCGGTGTTACAGAAGGCATGGCCCCGGCTGATCGTGATAAGCTTGTTGGCAATAATATTGCTGATATCCAGAAAAAAGCAGTCGAAGGAACAGGCTACAGAGCAACCGTAAGACCGTTCTATATGGGCAACCAGTATTTCCTCTTTGTAAATGAAACTTTCAGGGATGTAAGACTTGTTGGCGCGCCCCCTTCAGCAATTGGAAAATTCGGCGGTGAAACCGATAACTGGATCTGGCCTCGCCATACCGGTGACTTTTCGCTTTTCAGAATCTATGCTGATAAAAATAATAAGCCGGCAGACTATTCAGCTGAGAATGTTCCCTATAAACCGGCATATTTCTTTCCTATTTCACTTAAAGGTGTAAAAGAAGGTGATTTTACAATGGTTTTTGGATACCCAGGTTCCACAAACCAATATGTTCCATCATATTATATCGATATGGTTAAAAACTATATTAATCCAAAAATCATCGACATAAGAACCAGAAAGATAGAAATTATGGAGGCAGCAATGAATACCGATCCGCTTATCAGAATCCAGTATTCAGCTAAAAAATCTGGAATTGCAAATTCCTGGAAGAAATGGCAGGGAGAGATACTGGGACTCAACAAGATGAATACGATTGCAAAAAAACAGGAATTCGAAGCTCAGTTTACAAGATGGGTTGGAGCTGATGATTCGAGAAAAGCAAAATTCGGGTCAATATTGCCAGCATATAAAGATCTTTATGCCTCCCTGAAAGATTTCACACTTGTTAACAGCTATACAAATGAGGTTTTTAACGGAGCTGAGGCTATTAGCTTTTCAAGAGGTATCAGGAATCTGATTGATCTGACAGAAAAGAATTCTGCGGAAGATGTAATTAAAAAGGCAAAAGACAACCTGATAGCCTCTTCCAGAGATTTTTTCAAGGATTATAACAAGGCAACCGACAAAAAGCTTTTTGTGGCAGTAATGACTATGTATGGTGAAAATATTGATTCAAAATGGCTTGTACCAGAGTACATTAAATTTAAAGCCAGCTGCAAAAATGATTTCGCAGCAGCCGCTGATAAAATTTATGAAAAATCTGTATTTACCGATGAGGCAAAATTCATAGCATTTGTAACAGGTTTCAATAAGTCTTCAATAGCAAAAGTTAAGAAAGATCAGTTATTTCTTCTCGGATCTGATGCAACCGATTTTATTGCAAATAATGTAAGGGGGGAATCGAGCCGTATAGGCGGCGAAATTCAAAAGCTCAATAGAACTTATATGGCAGCTCAGATGGAATTTGATAAGACAAGAGTCTTTTATCCCGACGCCAACTCAACACTTCGTTTATCGTACGGAAAAGTAATGGGTTATAAATCGAAGGATGCAGTATATTTTACTCATTATACAACACTTAAAGGTATTATAGAAAAAGATAATCCTGCGATTTTTGATTATGATGTCCCTGCGAAACTTAAGGAACTATATGCTACAAAAGACTATGGCCGTTATACACAGGACGGAGAGGTTCCGGTCTGCTTTATTGCAAATAATCATACAACGGGAGGTAATTCAGGCAGTCCGGTTATAAATGCAAATGGAGAACTTATCGGAGTCAATTTCGACAGGGCATGGGAAGGCGTCGCAAGCGATATGTCTTTCAATCCTGATCAGAGTCGTAATATAAGTCTCGATATACGCTATGCACTGTTTATTATCGACAAATTTGCCGGAGCAGGGTACTTGCTGAATGAGATGAAGATTGTGGAGTAAGATTGCCCCCCAACCCCCCTATAGGGGGGCTAATATGAAATTCTTTTTTACCGCAGAGGGCGCAAAGAATTCGCAGAGAGCCGCAGGGATAATTGAGAGTAAATCTCCTCTGCGGTTCTCTTTTTACCTTTGCGGTTCCCTGCGGTTAAAGGATTTCCGATGGCGCGGATTTGCAATCCGTGCCTTATGGCTTAGAATCTGATTGTATATTTAACCTTAACCCTTGCCTCATATACCTCAGGTTTAAATCTTTCCAACGGGTCGATAAGCGGCGAGTTGAACACCAGGAATATTTCCTTGCCGGGCTTAATAATCCATTGAAATCTCGATTGCCATCCGATTGTTTCAGTCTGGTTTTCGTATTGTGCAAAATTATACCACGATATGTTCGGACTGAAAAGAAAATTCAGGTTCAGTCTGAAGATCTGTGTAATAAAACTGCCATCAGGCAGGTCCACCCATCTGCGGTCTGACTCCATACCTATATATATCGGAACAATCACTTTATACCCTGCCTGTATAAGCCAATCGGTTCGTTTTCCTGAATAGAATGAACCAAGGCCTGCCTTTGTTGCGGCCCAGAAATTTCTTCTTTTTGCTGAGGTAAGCATCAAAGAATGGCGCCAGAAATTATATTCACCTGCAGGTATAACAAAACTTCCATATATAGCAAAGTCATTTATGAGATCTTCATACTGATACTGAGATGACAATGATATAATGTCGCCGCTAAGGAAAATAATGTCAGAAACATTAAAATCTACCAGTGAAGTCTGCAATCCGCCGTTTTTCAGATCGGAAATGAAAACATATTTAACACCGGTTTTAACCTGCATAACCGGTGAGTTTTTTGGACGTGGTCCTAAGCCGATACCTCCATAAAAATCCCGGATATTCTTCCTGGGAATGAAGCCAAGTCCGGGTGTAAAGTCTTCACCTATCTGAAGATATCCAACTCTGAAGTTGAGTAAATCATTCGGATAATTAATCTCAGTTCCGAACGATACGTCATTCCCTGTCAATTCCTTTGTGAATGTTTTTACTCCGTACAGGTTGTATGTAATATTTTTATTCCCTGCCAGAAGTGAGCTTGCCAGCCTTAAATCGAAACCTGCCAGGGAGTTATTCATGTCCGAGAAGGCATTGCCATTCGTACCTATGAATCCTAATGAGGATTGTTTTCCAAAGTTTCTCGATACTCTGCCAACTGTATATCCGGGATTATCCCACTCATTATCATCTTTAATATGAAGGAATCCCAGATTCCAGTTTCCAACTTTTCCGGTGAATTTGCCCCCGTATTTGATAGTAACAGGATTGCCCTGGGTATCAAGCCCTATTCTCCTTGAGAAAAATGGAATCATTGCTGTACTCTGAGGATTTTCTGTGTCCCCGTTTATACCAAAGGTGAAATAGTTTGCACCATCAAGGAAAAAATCGCGTTTTTCCGGAAAAAACAGATTGAAACGAGTCAGATTAATCTGTTTCTCATCAACTTCAGTCTGGGCAAAGTCGGTGTTTACAGTTATGGCCGCTTTAAGTGAAGGCGTTATATGATAAAATGCATCAAGTCCACCGTTCAAAACGGCTTTTGGGTCAGTATCAGCCTTTTTGCTTACTCCGCTTGTAACATATGGAATGATATCTAAACCAATACCCTGGGTTATATCTGTTATCCCTGTTATCCTTCCTGCATCAGATATCTGGAATTTATTGGCATTCAGAGAGGTCTCAGGCCAGTACGATGCTTCTGATTTTCTTTTGATATATCTGATGAGTTTAAGCCCCCATGTGCTGTTTCCCTTTTTAAATCCGAGAGTTTTAAAAGGAATAATCAGTTCCCCGTCCCATCCGGTATCAGTGATTTTTGCTTTCCCGTCCCACAGTCCGTCCCACGATTTATTAAAATCTTTACCATTTTCATTGACAAGTGCATCACCTATACTACCCCGCGGCCCTATCTGAAACCAGTAACCGCTTCGCCCGTCAAGATAGGTGTCAAGTATAATCTGAACCCTGTCATCGTCACCAAGACTCACATCACGGGCCAGTTCCTTGGCAGTTATGCCTGCAGGATCATCAAAGCAGCGTATTCCTATATAAATATTTTCATGGTCGTAGAGAAAATAGAACTCAGTTTTTTCAGAAACAGGCTGGCCCGGATTGGGTTCTCTCTGGTATAACTCATTTATTACCGGAGCCTTTTGCCATACTTCATCTGTTACGGAACCGTCAATGTCAGGAGGTTTTTCTGTGAAGACAGCTTTTATTTCGGGTTGAGCAAATAGTTGAACAATTGAAGCAAATGCAAGACAGGTAATAAACGCGATTGTGTGGATCATCAGTGAAAAATTGAGCAGGCAAAGTAGAAATATTTTCCGGATTAATTGGCTCAGGTCAACTTTTATCAGACATAACACCGAAAGAACTTTTCCTTAGACGGAGCCAGTTTTTTAGCGATAGCGGGAATAGTTCAGGTGTCGCCGAACTGTATTTTTTATACTCATCACCGAAGAATTTCTCCATCTCAATGTATTCACTTTTAATATTAATTTTAAATAATAAATAACCCACTACACATACTGTCAGTATTAGCCATGAATTAACCAGGAGGGCAATTCCCGGTAATAAAAATAAAATGAAGGCAGCATACAATGGATTCTTGCATAGTGCGTAAGCTCCGTAGGTGATAAGCTTGGTTTCCCTTAATCCTTTAAGGAGTAACGGCAACGTTGAAGCATAAAGTATTAGTCCTGTTAATATAAGAATTGTACCAGTAATAATTAGAATCTTTGAATCGCCAGTATATATTGAGAATACGGATTTGTACTTCAAAGAGAAATAGATGGTTATTGCCAGTAATGGTATTGCCGGTCCTCCGATTTTCGGTCCGATTCCTAAGTAATTCAGTTTTTTCATAATGATTTAAAAACGTTTTATAAATGTTAAAGCACTAAAATAAAATTCGCAATAATTTTTGATTTGCCAAACAAAAGACGGAGCATTTCGGTAAGGGATGCAATTAAATTAGTGAATTTTAAACCGTTTATTTATATATTTTAAAACAGCTAGTTGAATCATCTACATTAATCCTTGGAATGTTTTTCTCTAAATGATTAACTTGCCATAAATAATTGAATCTATGATCAGGATAGTTGCCGACGATAAAATACCGTTTCTAACCGGAGCACTTGAACCAACTGCAGAGGTAGTTTATATGCCAGGCAAATCAATTACACGCGATGTTCTGATGAATGCCGATGCACTTCTTATTCGCACCAGAACTAAATGTACCGAATCGTTACTGAAGGGGACAAAAGTAAGGTTTATCGGAACAGCTACAATCGGTTTCGATCATATTGATACAAAATTCTGCGATAGTCATAATATAACCTGGACTAACGCTCCCGGATGCAATTCTTCATCTGTCCAGCAGTATATTGCTTCCGCTCTTTTAAAACTTTCACGTGACCATCACTTTAATCTTAAGGACAAAACTCTGGGAATAGTTGGTGTTGGAAACGTTGGGTCAAAAGTTGAGAAAATTGCCCGGATTCTGGGTATGAATGTCCTTCTTAACGATCCCCCGAGGGCAAGAAAAGAGGGGAGCAGTGATTTTGTTCACCTAGGTAATGTTTTGTATGAGTCTGATATTGTTACAGTTCATGTTCCGTTAAATATTGTTGGAAATGACAAGACCTATCATCTTTTCAATAGTAAGAGTTTTAAAAAGATGAAAAAGGGTACATGGTTTTTTAATTCTTCACGAGGTGAGGTAACTGATACTGTCAGCCTAAAAATGAGTCTTACCTACGGCAAACTTGGTGGAGCGGTTATAGATGTTTGGGAGAATGAGCCTGTTATTGACACTGAACTGATGAGTAAAGCATACATTTCTACTCCTCATATTGCAGGATATTCCACAGATGGAAAAGCCAATGGTACTTCAATGGTAGTAAATTCTCTGTGCAGCTTTTTTAATCTTCCTCTTAATAACTGGTATCCTGAAAATGTTCCTGTTCCGTTTAGTACAGAAATTTCTATAAATGGAAAAGGTAAGTACGACGAGGATATTATAAGGGAGGCGGTACTAGCCACATATAATATTGAAGAGGATGATATCCGTCTCCGATTATCGCCGGCTGATTTTGAGAAACAACGGGGCGATTACCCTTTAAGAAGGGAATTTGGTTCATTTTCAGTAAAACTTAAAGGCTGCTCAGCTTCATCTCATAAAGCACTCGAGGCAATGGGCTTCAGGGTCTTACTCTGAGCATACTCTTTTACCTGAAAAGCAAAAGCCTGCATCCTGGTGTCCATCGAAACTGAATCCTGTCCGTCGTATGCTATATTTATAAACGGAATATTATTATGGTCTTTTCTGAACGAATCACTTACAGAGGATACCAAAGTTCCGGGCATACATGTAAATGGAAGAATAGCTGCAATACCTGAAACTCCTCTTTTCGCAAAGGCCACTGAAGAACCCATCGCTATTGGAGGATCTCCGTCATAATCTTTGTTTACATAAGGATTACACAGATTAAGCATGTCATGAAGTGATATATCTTTTTCATGATCAATGTATTTCTTAATCCCTCTTAACAGTGAGTTTGCAATGTAATCCTGGCCAAATGCCTGGATTTTTGATTTTATAACACCTTTTGTATCGTTTTTCCACCTGCTGTCACGTGTAAACCTGTGTGTGGAGTAGTTTATCCATTCAGAGAAAGGGCCAATAACAATCTCTAATCCAAGATCTTCAAGTTTATTCGCAACATCACCGTTACAACCGGCATTTGCGCGCATAAAAATTTCTCCAATTACAGCAACTACAGGTCTTCGCTCGCTTTTATCAACTTTCACCGCCATATAATCACCGGCAATCTCTGAAATAGTCTTATGAAGTCCTTTAGATCCGGTCTCGACGCATTTAATTAGTTTTGAAAGAGACTTTTCGTATAAAAGATCTGTTTCTCCTTTATTTATCTCATATGGTCTGGTTTCCCTGTGAATTTTTCTGAGGAAATCAGCAGCAACAAATCCCTTCCAGGCGTTCAACCTGAATTTCTGGCTATTCTCTCCGGCAACATCCGCATATGATGTATCGTTTGAAGGTGTAATTAGCTCAGCATCTTTATATCCAAGCTTGTCGAAAAGAATCCTGTGAAACTGATTATACTGGCCAAAACGGCACGGGCCATTATGGTCGGGCATGAAAAAACTCATTTTCGACGGATCTGCGCCGGGTTCCTGTAGTTTCTTTATGAAACTACCGGTTGTACATATCATCGGAAAGCATTCTTTTGATGAGGTATATTTCCTCCCGATCGCCAGTTCTTCATCAGTCTGTTTTGGAAGTACTTCAGAAAGAATCCCGCAACTTCGTGCCGCAGCAGCAATAAGATATGCGCTGTCATTCATATATGGAAAGTACATGACTCTTTCTTTTTGAGGAGAAGCAGGACTGGGCCGGGGTCGGAAAATCTCAAAATCTTTTCTGGCATTTTGTTCTGAACCTTTAAGGCTGTCGAGGAATGCTTCAATGCGGGTAACCATACCGGCATCGGCTGAGTGTTCATCGACTTCAAGATGCAGAAATGGTTTACCTTTGAGTTCTTCGGTTATATAATGCCAGATGAATGAATCGGGGCCGCACCTGAAATTGCTAAGGTACACAGCATAGAGTCCTTCGGTTTTTGCAACCAACTGGGCTGCAGCAATCATCTTCTGACCATTTGGCCAGTACATATTTCTGTAGTTTCCGAAAATCTTATAGGGAGAAAGGTCGAGCATATCGACCGGTATTGGCATAACATTCTGGCTGATAAGTTTTTCAACCAGGCTGAGGTTAAGAAGCGGATCAGTGCTATTATAAGGTCTGCCAAGCAGAACAACCGGCCTGCAGTTTTCAGGAACCTTGCTGAGAATGTCGCGTCCATAATCAACCAGATCTTTTTCGAAAGCTATCTGCACCTCATCAGCCTTATGAATAGCTTTTCTCAGCTCATTTTTATCAAGATCGAATTTTTCATTGAAATATTCAGTTAGTTCCTTTACTAGGACTCTTTCAAAATATCTGAAATGAAGTGTTGGTATTAGCAGTTTTGATTCATCGATTTTCCCTTTCAGGGCTGCTTTTACCATAAACGGATAGGTCTGTATCCAGGGGCAATTACAGTTTGAAGTAGGATTTCCGGGTTTCTCTTTGGCGTTGACAATGAAGGGTATGAAAATGAAGTCAACATCTTTTTCAATCAGGTCCATTACATGCCCATGCATAATTTCTACGGGCAGGCAGGCTTCTGCTGTTATTGTTTCGATTGATTTGGTCAGAAGAGCTTTATCTGATTCTTTTGAAATAACAACATTGAATCCGATTTCTTCAAAAAATGTTCTCCAGAACGGAAACTGCTGGTAGAAAACCATAAGTGCTCTGGGAATACCTACGGTTGTTACTCTTTTAGGATCGGGTTCATTATAGCCGGTCATCAGCATTTCCAGCCTTTTCTCAAAGAGATTTGGAATATCTGTCCGGACTTTCTTCCTGTCGTCGGTTTCGTACTTTTCGCAACGGCCTCCATAGAAAAGTGGTTTCTTGAATCCCTCAAGTTTTACTCTCCTTATTTCGCAATGATTTGTGCAGGCCTGGCATATGAACCTGCTTATTTCATAATTGACATTTCTTACTCCGAAGCCTCTGAATCTTGTTTTCTGTCCTTCCTGCATAGATCGTTGCGCAAGAATAGCTGCCCCTATAGCACCGGTTACATCGAAATGCGGCGGTATTGTAATTTTTTTGCCTGTAACCTGCTCAAATGCAGCAACCACAGCCTTATTATTTGTTACACCCCCCTGGAAGAAAATCTTGTTTCCTACTTTACGGTCAACGACAACTTTCTGCAGATAATTATATACAATTGAATAAGCAAGTCCGCCTACAAGGTTCTCGTTTCTTGCACCTTTCTGCATAAATGAGTTGAGATCCGATTCCATGAATACTGTACAACGGTCGCCAAGCTTGACAGGACACTCTGAACCAAGAGCCATCTCACCGAATTCGCCAACAATATTGATATTAAGTTTCTCAGCCTGTTCTTCAAGAAATGAACCTGTACCTGCAGCACAGACTTTATTCATTTCAAAATCGACAACTACTCCGTTTTCTATGCTTATATATTTTGAATCCTGTCCACCGATTTCAAAAATTGTATCAACTGTAGGATCATAATCTATGGCTGCTGTTGCCTGGGCAGTAATCTCATTCTGGATTGTATCGGCACCAATAAAATCTCCGGTAAGGTACCGGCCGGAACCGGTAGTTCCTGCCCCGATGACCTCGACTTTTTCTCCGACTTCATCATATATTTCTGTCAATCCTTTCTGAATTGCTTCAAGAGGCTGCCCTGCAGTTGGAAGATATCTTCGTGCGATAACTCTGTGTTCTTTATCAATTAGCACTACATTTGTGCTGAGAGATCCAATATCGAGTCCCAGATAAACCTGTATTTTCTCAGTTCCGTTTTCCGGCAAATGAACCGTTTTTCGGTACTCGGCTTCAGATTGTACTAGTGGAGGGAGTCCGATAAATGTAGTAGAATCGTTCGAAAGATATTCAGATAGTTTATCAAGACCATCGAAATGATTCATATTCAGGTTGTTCGATCTGGCATACAGAACTGCCCCAATCGCACCCATTGAAGTATTATGTGCAGGTATAATCAGCTCTTCCTCTGCGAGGTTAAGAGTTTCCCTGAAAGCTCTTATCATCCCAATATTTAGGGAAACTCCTCCGGAGAATACCACTGGTTTCTTTATCTCTTTACTTCTCGCTACGTTGCTTTTAAAGTTTCGGGCAAGAGCAAAACACAAACCGGCCACAATATCGTGAAGAGGGGTAGCAATCTGCTGAAGATGAATCATATCGCTTTTTGCAAAGACACTGCACCTTCCGGCTATCCGCGGAGGATCAGCTGATTTCAATGACATTTCCCCGAATCCTTTTTCGATTGGCACGCCAATCCTTCTGGCCTGCTGGTCTAAAAATGAACCGGTACCGGCTGCACAGATGCTATTCATCTCAAAATCGACCAGCCTTGAATGACCGTTGGATGGATCTTTCTCAAGAATAATAAGTTTGGAGTCTTCACCTCCTATTTCAATTACTGTTCTGGCCTCTGGGAAAAACAACCCGGTTGAAGTGGCCTGAGCAATGATTTCATTGACAAATACTCCGCCTATCAGTTCCGTTGCAAGTTTGCCACCTGTCCCGGTTATGGCAATCCCTTTTATTGATGCCTTAGGTATTCTTTCAAGTATCGATGTCAGTCTTTCCTTAAGAACATTGAAAGGCTTTCCGTATATATAATCATAATAATCCTCAATTATCTTATTATCACTATCGAGCAGAACCGTATTAAGAGATACAGAACCAATATCAAAGCCAAGATAATAAGCTGTGACTTTAGTATCGGTATTTTTAGATTGGTTAGCCATATTTAAGCCGTTTTTAATAAAGCAGCTATTTGATGCCTTAGCAGTGACTTCAAATATAAACTATTGAAAATTTAGAATGAATTTAAATAAATGGTTTAATGATAAATATCACCAGGTATTATACCCATTCTTCCTGAAGTACTTCTCCGTTTATTCCTACTACCATTTTTTTAACCGGGACTTTTCTTGTTGCATTAGCCAGTGCTGTCCGTACCATTTGAAGTAATCCTCCGCAACATGGTACTTCCATCATCATAACTGTTATTGTATTGAGCTTTGCCACATCAATCATGGCTGTCAGTTTTTCAATATATATTTCTGATCCGTGGTCAAGTTTTGGACATGCAATTGCTAGTGATTTTCCTTTCAGATGGTTGCTGTGAAAACCACCCATTGAGAATGCAACACAGTCTGCTGCAAGCAGAAGATCAGAGCCCTTGAAGTATTGCGCATTCGGATTTACAAGATGCATTTGTACCGGCCATTGCCTGAGTTCCGAAGGCTGATCTCCGGCAGGAGCAGTTGCATTATTCGCACCCGGTTTTTCAATTACAACTGGCCTTGAACCAGGACAGCCTCCGCCTTCGTGACTATGTGCATTCGGGGCATGAGCATGTGCCTGGACCGTCGCAGCAACAGCAATCCCGTGATTATGAACCTCTGATATAACTTCATCCAGATTGAAATTGAGTTCAGCCCTATGCTCTTTAAGATATGTAACACCTTCATGGACAAATCCTTTCTCTCCATGGTCCTTTAGATGTTTCAGATGAGCAATAATCGTGTTTTTACCCTTGGACTTCATCTGCTCCATAACACGTGTTTCGCTGTAAGGTTCCGCCTCACGCGATTCAATCGTAATGGCTCCCTCAGGGCAATGGCCAATGCATGCTCCGAGTCCGTCGCACATTAATTCACTAACCAGCCTGATCTTTCCGTCAATAACCTGTAAAGCTCCTTCATGGCAGTTGGGTACACATAGACCGCATCCATTGCATAAATCTTCATCTATTTTTAGAATATCCCTTTTCATATCTCTGTCTTTTTAGTTTTATCTGATGCAAAGATGCAACAGGATGGATTCATAAATTGTAACATATGTTACAAAATGCGATTTTAGAAAAATATTTTGTAGAGACACCAGGCATGGCGTCTCTGCGCAAGATATTATGATTTAATTATTAATTTTGAATAAAAAACATGGATCTTACAATTCTTACCGGATGTCCGCTTTTCAGAGGATTGACCCCTAAGGAAGTTGAGTCAATATTTGCTGTAACTCCTTACCGGACAAAGAAATTTCTGGCAGGTTCAATAATTGCCCAGAGCGGTGAAGTTGTTAATTATCTGATGCTTGTACTTACAGGGATTGTTAAAGGCGAAATGGTAGATTACTCAGGGAAACTGATAAAGATTGAAGATATTCCTGCCCCCGGGGCACTTGCTCCGGCATTTGTATTCGGGAACAGAAACAAATACCCTGTAAACATTATTACTGTTTCTGATTCCGAAATTCTTGTTATTGAAAAGGGCGAGTTCCTGAGGCTTTTGATGAAGAATGACAAGGTTCTTATAAACTTTCTTGATATGATTTCCAACCGTTCACAATTTTTGTCAGAAAAAATTAAGTTTCTGAATTTCAAGACAATCAAATCAAAGCTGGCTCAATACATACTTAAACTGGCAGGCGATGGTTTGTTCTGCGTAAAAATGGATAAGACACAGAACGATCTGGCTGATTATTTTGGTGTTGCGAGGCCGTCGGTGGCAAGAGCCATTGGCGATATGGAAGAAAGCATGCTAATTAAGGCTGAGGGAAAAACTATAAGAATACTGGACAGAGAAGGATTAATAAGATTAACTGAGTTATCTAATTAATCAATTAGAATAGACCTCTTTTTAAGATACTGACTTTCATTTAACCGGCAGGGTAATAAGGAAACATGTTCCTTCACCAACTTTGCTTTCGATTGAGATCGTTCCGTTATTTATTTTTACAAGTTCGTTGCAGAGCTTCAGGCCAAGCCCGGTACCTTTCTCATTCTCTGTGCCAGGTATGCTTTGCACTTCGTGGTCTGTAAAAAGGAATTTCTGTTTTTCTTCAGAAATGCCCGTGCCGTTATCACAAATCTTAAGCACCATTCCTTCACCTGTCGATGATTTATCTTTCAGGAGTATACTAATCCTCCCTCCGCGATGAGTGTATTTGACAGCATTAGTTAAGAGATTTCTTATAATGATATCGAGAAGATCCTTATCAAAAAATGCAATGGAACCACCAACCTGCGTAAAGTTTACCGATATCTCCTTTTTGTCAGCTGTCTCTTTAAAGATGCTCAGATTGGTGAGTATAATATCTGCAAGATCGCGCTTTTCAGGAGCGAATTTTATTTTGTCTTCCTGTCCTCTTCCCCATACCAGCATGTTCTCGATAAGACTAATAACCTGCTGGGCATACTGGATGCTTGATTCTGCAAATGTATCGTACTTCTCTTTGTATTCTTTCTCCTTCAAAAGGTTGAGCATGTAGAGTATATTTACTATAGGGCTCCTCAGATCGTGAGAAATTACTGAGAATATTTTATTCTTCATTTGGATAGTTTCAGAAAGCTGCTGGTTTTGATTTGCAATCATACTGTTCTGCTTTTCAATCTCTTCACTTCTTGCCTTGACCTCCAGAGTTCTCTCATCCACAAGTTTTTCCAGGTTACGGTTCAGATATGCGAGATCTTCCTGCAGTTTCTCCTTTTCCTGGACCGCTTTTACCCATTTGTACATTAGAAGCGAGGCCTGGACGAATACAAATAAAACAACAAAATATGTCAGGTAATAGCTTGCAGATCCTGCTGATTGTCCCAGAGAAACCCTGATATCGTGAAATCCGCCTGCTACGAGCAAAACGAAAGTCAAAAAGTATACAAAGTCAATGACAGTTTTTCTGAATAGGCCAATTAACCCTGAGGTAAAGGCATACACCATAAGTATTAACATTGACGGATAAAAAATCAGTGTTGAATAACTGAATATCTTAACAGGTAGAAAAAGTGTAAGTAACAGAGCCGATCCAAATACATATGTAACAATCCATGAAAAAATCCTGAAAAACCTTGATGGATAAATGTACATTACAACCCAAACCCATCCTCCCAGAATAAGAAACAGCCCGATATATTCAATCCTTATGATCCAGGTCCAGTCTAGGTCAAAGAGATTTAGTATCAGGTAATGTGAGGTAACCAGAGGCCTTATTGCGAGTCCGAAAGTTGCAATACTAAAGACCCCCATGATTTTTTCTTTTGGATTAATAAGGAAAAAGAAAAGAAAAAATATTGAGAAACCTAAAAGCAGACTGATTACAGCCCAATCGCTTGCCCAGGCGTTGGCCAGTTTTTTCTGAACGTCATTGAATGTTCCGAATTTTGCAGGAAGCCAGAATCCTCCCCGTCTGTGCTCGTAATTCGATGCAATAATTATTAAGGTAAGTGTATCGGAGTCCGGTATAATCCTGAAAAAGTTTCTTTTATACTCAGGTTTGGACTCCTCTTCAGTTTTTCCAGGAATTCCGCTGCCTCCAAGATATTTATCATTAATATATATGTCATACGAGGAATCAAAAACAGGCAGATCAACAGCAAGGGGCACAACATTACCTGGTGGGAGTATTATCTTCAGACGGTAAGTTGCATAGCCGTACTTTTCAGTTTTTACTGATTCCTGAGGGTAATCTGTCCAGTAGGATGGTACCTTACCATAATAATCCGGAACCGGATTCTGTTTATTAGTAAAATCATGCGGATGGAGCATCTTTTTCCAATAAAACTCCCATTCTCCGTTAAGATTAATTATGAACTGCTTGGGGTTACTTATGTTCCGAAGGTCGAGGATGCCTTTGACAGCATCAGGATCTGAGCTAATAGCATTAAGATTCAGGGTTAAAAAAAATGAAAAGAAGATAAGCCTGAGTCTCATTCGGTTATTTTTAACAAATATAAAAAATTTCGGTTTAATTATGGTGAAGAAGAAGAAAGGAAAGTCACCGGGGTGGTGACTTTCCTTGATTTACCTAAACCTGATCGTAGAATCTGCCGAATGGCGATTGTGAGAGTAAAAATTGTCGTTAAATTAAATTTCTATGGCTGCCCAAAAAACTTTTAAAAACTGTCCGGCTTTTTGTTGTCTTTGTTTATCCATTCAATCTATAGACGCTCACGAATTAAAATTGTTGCACGGATTTTGGTTAATGATTTGTTAAAGTTTAGCTTTTAACCGCAAAGCACGCTAAGTAGGCGCAAAGCACGCAAATAACAAGAAGTTTGTATTGAGTTCTTTGCGACCTTTGCGTATCCCGAGTACTCGGGATTGCGAACTTTGCGGTAAATGGTTTTGGCTTAATAAAATTAAAAGCAAAAAAGGCTACAGGGCAATTTGTCTTGCCTCTATAGCCTTTAAAGCTTCTAAAGCCTTTACAGCCTTCTTGTTTTATTTAGCTTTCTTATCCTTTATTTCGCTGAACATTGAGGTTGCAGTTGCTACAATTCCTGCTACATCGGTAAGATTTGACGGCAGTATTATAGTATTATTTGTTTTCGCGAGACTTGAAAATCCGACGAGGTACTGCTCTGCAACTCTGAGGTTAACAGCATTTAATCCGTTTTCTTCCGATATTGCTAATGCAATTGCCCTTAACCCGTTTGCTGTTGCTTTGGCAAGCTGCTCAATTTCAGATGCACGTCCTGCTGCTTCGTTGATGCGCTTCTGCATTTCCCCCTCTGATTTTTTAATCAGTTCCTGCTTATCTCCTTCGGCATTATTAATCTTAGCCTGTTTTGTTCCTTCAGATTCGGCAATAACGGCTCTTTTTTCCCTTTCGGCCCTCATCTGTTTCTCCATTGCATCTTTAATACTCTGAGGTGGTGAGATATTTTTAACTTCATATCTAGTAACTTTAACACCCCATGGCTCGCTGGCCTTGTCGACAGCTTCAACAATTGTTACGTTAATTGTCTCACGTTCTTCGAAAGTTCTGTCAAGTTCCAGCTTTCCGATAACGCTTCTCATTGTTGTCTGCGCAATCTGGATTGAAGCAAATCTGTAATTGTCAATCCCATATGAAGCTTTTTGCGGATCAAGTACCTGGAGATACAGAATACCGTCTACTTCAACAGCAATATTATCGCGTGTGATACAAATCTGAGGAGCAACGTCAATAGCCTGTTCTTTCAGTGTATGTCTGTACCTGACCTTGTCGAAAAAAGGAATAAGTATTTGAAAACCTGCAGTAAAGGTTGCCCTGTACTTACCAAGACGTTCAACAATAATCGCTGTTCTCTGAGGAACAATCTTAATCATAGATGCAATAAGGATAAATCCCAGAAAGATTAATCCTACAAGAATAAAAGTGGTGCTTGATCCTTCCATTTCAGTTTAATTTTTTGGTTCAACTTTTAATTTAAAACTATCTTTTTCGATTATTCTGACTCTCTGTCCCTCCTTGATTTCTGAGACTGATTCTGCTGTCCAGCTGGTGCCTTTAAATTCAACTTTCCCATTTTTATTACCTCCAAAATCGGAAGTCGCAAGAGCCTCCTTGCCGGTAAATTCATCTTCAACCTCCTCTGACAGGTTTCCTTTGTTGAAGAATTTCTTCTGAATAATCCTTCTGAGGGCCACCAATGTTAGAGTTGAAGTTACTGCAAAGATTATAATCTGCATATTGGTAATAGATTCGGGATTGCCGATGAGGCAAATCAGAGCCGTTACCCAGGCACCAAGGCCAAAGAAAAAAATGAAGAATCCGGGAATTATTAATTCCGCCAGAAAAAGTACCAGCCCAAGAATGAACCAGAAGAGTTCAGGTCTGGAGAAAATGTTTGCGATCATAATGAATAAGTTTATGGTTTGGGAGATTCTATTGGTTTTAGTAAAGATATAATAAAAAGTGAATAAAACTTCAAAATAAATCTATGAGAATCAGAAGTCATGTATAAAAAGTAATTGATTCTGACTTCGTCGAGCTCCTTGCTTAGCTGCGTCGGTTCTTCGATTACCCCGGCCCCAGGGGGAGCGAAGAAAATCAATTTACTTTATTTTTAGACGGGGTAAATAATTGAATTACAAGAGATTAGTGATTGACAGAGAAGAGTTTATATCTTTCATCCAGCTGACAACCTTTTTTGAATAGAAGTTAAGGTTTTCGCAGGTAAAATCTCCCTCCATCTTTATCAGGTATCTTTTATATGACCTTGTGCTTTCTGTAAACAGATAGCACACAAATTCACCAGTTCCGGCATCGGCAGCAACGTTCTTCATCGCTGTAACCTGACTTGAAGATATATTTTTGATATGAGCTGAGAATTTCTGCAGCTCCTGTTCACTTATTTTTTTACCTGAATGAGTGCACAAACTTATATTCTGATTGACCTGATCTTCTGTAAGGGTTTGATCTTTACCCGTAAAATTCCAGTTTTCAGGATTACTGTAGGTGAGAACATTTCCCTGATTGTCTATAATAAAACCGTTATGCTGATACCCCCAGGCATAATTAATATACTCATATTGAAAAAGAATTACCTTATTTTCATTTGAATAGCTGTTCTTTTTGCAACTGATTATTATAATTAGCAGTGCTCAGAAAAGTAATATTTTAGAGGTTGATAGTCTCATCAAAATATTTTTAAAGAAAGCTACAAAAATCGCGCCATAGCATTAACACTTATTGTCTGCCCGGTAATAATCCGGGTTAGTTAAAACAAAGATAAGATTAAAATATATTTTCAGGGGTCATTTATATTTTGTAAATTATATCGTTAATAATTTCATTGTAATTGTTCTTTGATCAGGCAGCCCTCATTAGTTATCCTTGCCGGATAAGTATCTGAAAGACAGTCTTTAAACTGTATTGTATTTGCATGAATTGAAATTGAAAATTTCAATGGGAGGAAACAAAAATGGAAAAGTTTTTTGATTATTTCGACGGTCGTCACCGGGAATCTATATTTAATAAGCCTCCGGAAGAGGATGGTCCTGTTATAACAATTTCCCGTCTGACAGGTTGTGATGCACGGCAGGTTGCTGCAATTCTTGTTGATGATATGAACAGGAAATATGGAACTACAAAGTGGAAATGGGTCGATAAGGATATAATATATTCAATAGCAAAGGAACTTAATACCAATGAACAACGTGTCGAAAATTTCTATAAAGGAATTGAATTATCAAATCTGTCAGAGATGATAATGGCGTTTTCAGGCAGTTTTGTCAGCGATTTACGTGTTAAAAAAGCAATCAAGGATGTTGTTCTCTCAATGTGCAAGGAGGGATTTCTTATAATTGTGGGAAGGGGAGGGGTTTCAATTGCAAGTGAGATAAAAGATGCTCTTCATATCAGACTTATCGCACCATTCTACTGGCGGGTTGAAAATGTTATGAAAAAGAAACAGATGGAAATAGAAAAGGCTGAGGAATATGTCGTAGATACTGACGAAAAACGACACAACATGATTTTGAACTTCCTTGATAAGAAACCGCTGAACCTCGATTACCTTTTTGACGCTACAATAAACCGCAGCTCATTTTCAATACAGGAGATTTCCGAATTGATAATCTCCATGTACGAAAAAAAGGTGTGCAGACAGATTGCTGAAAGAAAAAAACTCGGCCTTATTTGTTAATTAATTCACAATAAAATGTCATGCGGTCTTGCAGTCTTGCAGTCTTGCAAGTCAATGAGTTTCTCTTCACTAATATGACTAAACCAACCGATCGCCATTATAGCCTCTACAGCCTTTACAGCCTCTAAGGCCTCAAATTAAATCCCTCCGCACCTGGCGATATTCTTGATATGCTCGCTGAGCCTTTTATCGAGAATCTTTTTATATTCATCCCAGTCCTTTATCGGATATTTCGCAACCCCGCTATCCATAGCAGCTTTTGCAACTGCGGGAGCAACTCTTGAAATAAGCCTTGGATCAACAGGTTTCGGAATAATATAGTCTTTTCCAAAGGTAAGTCCGCTAAGGTTATATGCTCTTAGTACTGAAGCAGGGACTTCCTCTTTTGCGAGAGCGGCAAGTGCTTTTGAAGCAGCAAGTTTCATCTCTTCGTTAATAGTGGAGGCTCTTACATCAAGTGCACCCCTGAAAATAAACGGGAAGCCAAGCACATTGTTAATCTGGTTGGGATAGTCCGATCGTCCTGTTGCAAAAATCAGATCGTCTCTTGTAGCCATTGCATCTTCGTAAGAAATTTCGGGATTAGGATTGGCCATTGCAAACACAATGGGGTTTTTCGCCATTGAGGCAAGCATCTCTTTCGTCATCATATTTGCAGCGGAGAGACCAAGGAAAAGATCCGCTCCGATACATGCCTGTGCTAAAGTGTCAATATCTCTTTTAGTTACAAACTCAAGTTTATACTTATTCAGGTCTTTTCTTTTTGTATTTACAACTCCTTTACTATCGGCCATCACAATATTTTCCTTTCTCACACCAAGCGAGACATATAGCCTTGAACAGGAAATTGCAGCAGCTCCGGCTCCGCAGACAACCATTTTAAGATCTTCAATTTTCCTTCCGGTAATTTCGAGGGCATTAATAAGGCCTGCAGCCGATATAATTGCTGTACCGTGCTGATCGTCGTGGAAAACAGGTATATCGAGCATCTCTTTAAGCCGTGTTTCTACTTCGAAACATTCCGGTGCTTTTATGTCTTCAAGATTAATACCTCCAAAAGTAGGAGCTATTGCCGCACAGATATTGATCAGTTTTTCAGGATCTTTTTCGTCAACCTCAATATCGAATACATCAATATCGGCAAATACCTTGAACAGCAGTCCCTTGCCTTCCATTACAGGCTTACCAGCCATTGTACCAATGTCGCCAAGACCAAGAACAGCTGTTCCGTTTGAAATAACTGCAACAAGATTGCCTTTAGCAGTATATTTGTAAACATCCTCAGGGTTTTTCTCTATTTCGAGACACGGATATGCAACCCCGGGAGTATAAGCCAGACTAAGGTCATATTGTGTGCCGTAAGGTTTGGTTGGTATAACTTCAACTTTCCCTTTACGTCCTCTGCTGTGGTAAAGAAGTGAATCCTCCTTTGTAACTTTTGGCATGGTATTTATTTTTTAGATAACATACGAAATTACCTCTTATTTATCAGTGATTTCATGAAAAATATCATGGAATTGAGATCCATTAACCACAAAGTTCGCAAAAAACATATTATTAAAAGGTTAGCTCAGCGTGCTTTGCGCCTGCTTAGCGTGCTTTGCGGTTAAAAAGCTCTATTTAAACACCCCCAAATGATCGAATAATAATTTTATCATTGGTTTTTATTTTGCATTGATATCAAAATTAGATATTTTCATCGGCAGATTTATCAGAAGAATTTACACCAATTATTTTGCCAGTTTTTATGAATAAACACATTGCAATCGGAAGCGATATTGGCGGAAGTCATATCAGTTGTGCAGCTATTGATCTTGAGTCAGGAAAAATACTTAAAGAAACACTTACTGAAAGAGCCGTAAATAATCAGGCGAAGGCAAATGTAATTATTGCTGAATGGGCAGATGCCCTCGCCACATCAATGTCAGGCATACCAACAGATAAAATAAAAGGAATTGGTTTTGCAATGCCGGGACCTTTTGATTATTTAAAGGGAATCTGTTATATAACGGGACTGGCAAAATATGAAAATCTCTATGGGTTTAATATTACCGATGCAATTTCAAGCAGTCTGGATGTTCCTGATGATTTTCTTGTTCGGTTCATGAATGATGCCTCCGCTTTTGCCGTTGGGGAAGCATGGGCAGGCAGTGCTGCAAAATACAACAGGTCCCTGTCAATTACATTCGGAACCGGTTTCGGGTCTGCATTTATAAGTAATCGTATACCTATTGTTGATGGTCCTCAGGTCCCGAAAATGGGGTGCATTTATCATATACCATACCGCGAAGGAATTGCCGATGATTATTTTTCAACCCGCGGGTTGCTCGGCAGGTATAAGAAAGCAACAGGAGTTGAATTAAGCGGGGTAAAAGAACTGGCAGCAATGGCTGCTTCGGATAAACTGGTTTCTGATCTCTTCATCGACTTCGGAGACAATGCTGCTCTTTTTCTGGCTCCGTATATTAAAAATTTCGGGGCAGAAATTCTTGTAATTGGAGGTAATATTTCTCACGCCTATAATTTATTTGGTGCCGTTTTCGAGAACAGACTCAAAAAGGAAAACTGTGAATGTGCCGTTTCTCTTTCAGGATTGAAGGAAGATGCAGCAATGATAGGAAGTGCCTATTTATTGAATGATGACTTCTGGGAATCGGTACAGCATGCCCTGCCCTTAATGTAAAAGTAAAAAGTAAAAAGTAAATCAACTTTAATTATATTCTCAACGCTCAACGCTCTACGCTTTACGCTTTACGCTACTGACTATCTCTAACCTTAACTTTAAACTATACAAAATGACTGCTCAAAAAATTAACATCGCCAAAATAATTCCGGTTGTTATTGGATTTTTTGTAATGGGATTTGTTGATCTGGTAGGCATCGCCACCAATTACGTCAAGGCTGATTTTCAACTGTCTGATACTATGGCAAATCTTTTACCATCGATGGTCTTCTTCTGGTTTCTTGTAGGTTCTGTTCCTACCGGAATATTGATGAACAGGATAGGACGGAAAAACACTGTTTTGATCAGTTTAATTATAACACTCCCGGCTTTACTCATTCCAATCCTGAGTTACTCTTTTCCTGCAATGTTAATTTCTTTTACTCTGTTAGGTATTGGTAACACGATGATGCAGGTCTCACTGAATCCACTTCTTGCGAATATTGTTGATGAAAAAAGGATCGCGAGCACTCTTACATTCGGACAATTTGTTAAAGCCATTGCCTCTTTTGTTGCACCAATTTTTGCTGCGTGGGCTGTTATAAAGTTCTCTGACTGGAGAATGATTATTTTTCCTGTCTTTCTTGCAATATGCTCATTTGTACTTGCTTATTTGTTCTTTACCAAAGTTGAGGAAAAGAATGTTGAAACAAAAGCAGCATCATTTTCTGAATGCTTTTCACTACTCGGAGACAAAACAATTCTCCTTCTGTTTTTAGGAATCATGGCACATGTAGGACTCGATGTCGGTATAAATACAACTGCTCCTAAGTTGCTAATGGAACGACTTAATATAAACCTGGCCGATGCAGGATATGCAACAAGTTTTTATTTTATTTTCCGTACTGCAGGATGTTTACTTGGATCTGCTCTTCTCGCCAAATTCTCACTGAGAAGTGTATTTGTTGTAAGTGTATCGATGATAATGGTTGCTATATTCTGTCTGTTTACCTCCGATAAAACTATTATTTATACAGGACTTGCCCTTTTTGGTCTTGGTAATTCGAATATCTTTTCGGTTATGTTCTCGCAGGCACTTATACAAAAACCAATGTATAATAATCAGGTTTCAGGACTGATGATTATGGGAGTTTTTGGCGGGGCTGTTTTCCCTTTAATAATGGGTGTTTCGTCAGATAAGTTTGGAGGTCAGACCGGTGCCGTGCTAGTGCTGCTAATCTTAGTTGGTTATCTTCTGACAACTGTTACACCTAAAATTCAGGCTAAGCTTTAGTAATTCTATTTTTGGATTATGTCAAAGTATTCTCTGAAAATGTGTTTTCTATTACGTTTAAAATCAGCTTCGTAAGATATAGTCTTGAGGAATAAATATTTATATTTTCAATATTGTGTAAAAACGAAAATATAAATATGTGTCTTTTTATTCTGTAAAGGATACCACTTTTTATAGCTAAAGTCCGCTGGAATGATTCACCATTATTTTTAAGTGATAAATTTCCCCTTTGCGGAGATGAAAATGAACGCTATGGTGAATTCATTTCATTAGTTGTTGCAACTAGTATACATTTGTTTCAGTGAATTAAACGCGTTCAATCATTTTCAATAATGAAACTGAAGAAAAACATTGCAACAAGCGAAGCCGGGATGATCTTTAATCCCGGGACCGGGGATTCATTCTCCGTAAATAGTATTGGCGGCGAAATTCTGTCACTTCTGAAAGAGAATAAAAGCAGGCAGGAAATCATTGATACTGTTTCCCTGAAGTATGCGACAGAAAAGAACCAGCTTGAAAAAGATCTGGATGATTATTTATCTCAGCTTGATGAGTATAATCTCCTGGAAAAGTAACCTTGAAAAATTTTTCAATTATGAGCGGTCTCTTAAAAAAAGAAAAGTTAGTCATAGCAGTTACAGGTCTGAATGCAATTGACAGTCCCGGACCGGGGGTGGCAGTAATACGGGCACTTAGGGACTGTAAGGATTTTGATGTCAGGATTATAGGTCTGTCTTACGAGTCGCTTGAACCGGGCATTTATATGCATGACATTGTTGACAAAACCTATCAGATCCCATACCCGTCGGCGGGTACAGATGCTTTGTTCTCAAGATTATCTCATATTACAAAAGCTGAGAAAATAAATGTTCTTATCCCGAATTTCGATGCTGAACTTTATAATTTCATAAGGCTTGGGGATGAGTTGCTTAACCTTGGAATCCATACTTTTCTCCCGTCCAAGGAAGAATTTGAGGCACGCGATAAAGTAAACCTGTTTAAGTTTGGTGAAAAACACGATTTGCTGGTTCCTGCCGATAAGATTATCAGTCAGGTATCAGAAATTCAAAAAGCTGCAGACAAATTCGGATTTCCCCTTGTTGTGAAAGGCAAATTCTACGATGCTGTTATCTGTAATACAATTGAACAGGCCGAAAAAGCATTTTACAAACTTCAGGCAAAATGGGGACTGCCTGTTATAATTCAGGAATTCATTTCAGGTACTGAAGTAAATATTGCTGCCCTTGGAGATGGCGATGGAAATGCAGTCAGTATTGTCCCTATGCGAAAACTCTATATTACCGATAAGGGAAAAGCATGGGCAGGTATAACAATTGATGATCAGCAGCTTATTGAACTGGCTGTGAAATTTATTAAGGCTACAAAATGGAGAGGTGGCTGTGAACTCGAAATTATGATGACTTCAGACAGAAAGCCATATATAATGGAGGTAAATCCGCGTTTTCCTGCATGGATCTATCTGACTGCAGCAGCAGGACAAAATCAGCCTGCTGCACTAGTAAAAATGGCACTTGGGGAAAAAGTGGCAAGCTTTAAAACCTTTGATATTGGAAAGGTATTTATCCGTTATTCATGGGATTTGATAACTGATATCTCTGAATTTCACAAGATGTCAGCTTCAGGAGAATTATAGTATTTAATGAACAAATGATTTATCAAACGATGGAAAAGATAAAATATGAACGTCCGGTTATTAAAAAAATGAATACCGGATTAATGAATAAATTCGGAACCAGGACTGAATATGAACCAGTAACTCATATAGAAGGTATTTCTGTGAAATCACTCATAAAGGAATACGGATCACCTTTATTTGTATTATCAGAAAAGATCATACGAAAGAATATTCAGAATGCTTCACGGATATTTAAAACGCGATATCCAAAAGTTCAGTTTGCCTGGTCGTACAAGACAAATTACCTGAATACAGTTTGTAACATATTTCATCAGGAGGGCTCCTGGGCAGAGGTGGTTTCGGGTTTTGAGTATGATAAAGCCATTGGAAACGGTGTTCCGGGAAATAAAATAATATTCAATGGTCCGGGTAAAACCGAACAGGAGCTTATTAAAGCTGCAGGAAATAATTCATTGATTCATATTGACCATTTCGATGAACTATTCACTTTAATTGATCTTAGCGAAAAGAATAATCTGAAACCAAGGGTTGCAATAAGGGTAAATATGGACACAGGTATTTATCCAAAATGGGACAGGTTCGGTTTTAATTTTGAGAATGGACAAGCCTGGAATGCAATAGTCAGGATAATGAATGATAAAAACTTAGACCTTGTAGGGCTCCATTGCCATATCGGCACCTATATGCTGTCGCCTTCTGCCTATTCGGTTGCTGCTACGAAGCTATGCGAACTTGCATTCAGTATTAAATCAAAGTACAGTAAAACAATCCAGTATCTCGATCTTGGCGGAGGATTTCCATCGGCTAACACCTTGAAAGGTGCATATTTGCCTGGTTCTGATACAATTCCGTCAATTGACCAGTTTGCCGATGCAATTACAAGTGTAATACTCGGTTATGGATTCAGGCAGGAAGAGTTGCCATTACTGATCCTCGAAACAGGTCGCGCACTTGTTGATGATGCCGGATACCTTCTGGGAACAGTAATAGCAACAAAAAGGTTATCTGACGGAAGAAGGGCAACAATACTCGATTTTGGTGTTAATACCCTTTTTACTTCATTCTGGTACGATCATAAAATCAGTCCGGCCCAGGAGTTCGGAGAGTATACCGAAGATATGGTTCTTTACGGACCACTTTGTATGAATATTGATATTGTACGTGAAAGTATAAATATGCCGCTTCTTGAAAAAGGTAATAATGTAGTAGTGCATAAAGTTGGTGCTTATAATATGACACAATGGATGCAGTTTATTACATTACGCCCAAATATTGTGCTGATAGATGCAGATGGCAAAACCCGTTTAATAAGAAAAGCAGAGACACTGGATTATGTTCAGGAATTTGAGAATACTCCGGATTATCTGAAGAAGACATTTTAACAATTGTATGTTAATGCCATGAACAGATCTACTCAGACTTATCTTCAGAACATTTTAACAGCTGTTGTAAACAGTTATTCAGTTGTGTTTTTCTTTAACAGCAGGTTGTTTGCTGTGGTTCTTCTGATAGTTTCTTTTTTTAATCCATTTGCAGGATTTTGCGGATTGCTTGCAGTGCTTTTTACTGTTGTGGTCGCCGATTCGATGGGCTTTGATAAGTTGAAGCTGAGTCAGGGGATTTATAGCTTTAACGCTCTTCTTACAGGTATTGGAATGGGAACATTTTTTGAATCGGGACCAGCATTTTTTATTCTTCTTTTACTTGCCGTTCTTTTCAGTCTCATTATTTCGGTAATGTTAAGCGGATGGCTTGGCAGGTATGGATTACCGTTCCTGAGTATCCCTTTTGTAATTTCATTCTGGCTGATATTATTTCCTTCGAATCAGCTTGCAAATCTTGGACTTACCCAGCGTAATGTATTCTGGATGAACGAAATGTATTCGATAGGAGGAAAGCCTCTTCTCGATTTTTTTCAAACAATCGATAACCTTCCCCTCAGTAAGATGATAATTGTCTATCTGCGATCGCTGAGTTCAATAATTTTTCAGGACAATCTTATTGCAGGAATATTAATTGCGGCTGCATTGCTTGTTACTTCAAGAATTGCATTTCTGCTGTCGCTTACAGGATTTATAACTGCCTACCTTTTTGCTCATGTTGTAGGGTCGGATATTACAGGATTCAGTTTCTATAATATCGGAGCTAATTATATTCTTGTTGCGATTGCTGCAGGAGGTTTTTTTACAATCCCTTCGCGCTATTCTTTCCTGTGGGTGATAATTCTTGTCCCGCTTACCTCGCTGATTATTCTTTTCATGACCAGACTTGGAGCCTTTATACAGCTTCCATTTTTTTCCCTGCCATTTTCGATAGTTATAATCTCCTTTGTATACTTCCTTATTCTGAGAGTTAAACCAGGGAAACTTATTCTTACTTTTTATCAGAATTATTCTCCGGAAGTAAACCTGTACAGTTATAAAGGAAGTGTAGACCGGAATACAGGAAATCAGTTTTTCCCGATACATCTTCCATTCTGGGGAGAGTGGAGGGTGAGTCAGGGTTATGAAGGAAAACATACACATAAGGGAGAATGGAGCAGTGCAATTGATTTCAATCTGGTTGATGAGGCTGAAAAAACTCATGGAAATTCAGAAGTTTCCTGTGAGGATTATTATTGTTATAACAAACCGGTAGTTGCCCCTGCCAACGGAGTGGTTGTTGAAATCATTGATAATGTCGACGATAACGAACCCGGAAAAGTAAATTCTGTACAGAACTGGGGAAATACTGTAATTATTAAGCATCTTAATGATCTTTATACCCAGATTTCGCATATTAAGCGCGGGACATTCAGAATAAGTATCGGCGATTTTGTTAAGCAGGGCGATATTCTTGCCTTATGTGGCAATTCAGGACGTTCTCCGGAACCGCATCTTCATTTCCAGGTGCAGCTTACTCCGCTTCCAGGAGCGAAAACTTTTAGTTATCCTTTTTCATACTATTTGAAAAAAACTTCTTCCGGCTTAAAAATATGCTCTTTTGAGATTCCTAAGGAGGGTGATCATGTGTCAAATGTACTCAAAAACAGACTATTAACTACTTCATTCGATTTTCAGCCGGGTATGATTATAAAGTTCAGATATGGAAAAGAGAAAGATTTGCAGAATGAAGTAAGCTGGGAGGTTTTCACCGATTCGTATAACTATAAATATTTATATTGCAGTAAAACACGGTCGTTTGCTTATTTTGTCAACGACGGGACCATGTTTTACTTTACCTCTTTCTCGGGTGACAGAAAATCGCTGCTTTATTATTTTTACCTTGCATCGTATAAAGTGTTGCTTGGATATTATGAGAATATAGAGGTATCAGACATTCTTCCGTTGAATATCATTGGAAAGAACAGTATTGCATTCTGGCTGCATGACTTTATTGCTCCATTCTGCCAGGTTATAAAAATTAAGTATTCTGTAAAACCTGAATGGTCTGATTCTTCAGTTGATCCTGAGAATCTCAGACTGGTTTCAAAAATTGATCTCTCTTATTTCTCAATAGTGCGTAAGTCGGGGTCTGGAACTGTTACACTTTCAGGCAGCAGGATTAATGAGTTTTCATTTGAATCTGAAAATATAAGGATATGGGCACAAAGAGCAGATATCTGATATTTATATTTTTTCTGTTCAGCCTTTCCTTAAATGCACAGAACAGCAGGGATTTCAATAATGTTGACAGTCTTACTTACAGTTATTATATTTCAGGTAACTGGAATAGTCTGATTAGGCTGGGCAAAGAGGCAATTGCATCTGATATTGATTATAAGTATCTGCGTCAGCGTATTGGGTATGCCAGTTTTGCTCTGGGCAATTATTCAGTGGCAAAGTATAATTTCGAAAAAGCTCTTGAATTCGACAGTTTCGATCAGTTCTCACTTGAATATCTTTATTATTCATTTCTCAATTCAGGTAAAGAGGAATATACAGGAAGTATCGAAAAAAGACTAAGCTCAGAGTTAAAGAAAAGTTTATCCCTAAAGCCATTCAGGCTAGTGGAAGGAATTGATTTTGAATACAGTTATAAATTAGCCGGAACAGTAAGCAGGTCCGACCCCCGGTTTATCAGACTGGGTATTTCAAGCGGATTAGGCTACAGATTATCGCTTTACCAGTCTGTTTCAGGATATAGGCAGGAAATCTCAACATTACAAAACGGGAGGTTAACCGGAACTGCTTATACTCAGCCTGAATACTTTGTTTTACTTAAATGGAATCCAACAAAGAAGTTAATTTTTAAAGGAGGATATCACTTTGTAAACACTATTCCAGGAACAACCTCCACATTCGGGAATATGTTTGCTGGCGCTGTTTCGACTGACTTTAACTGGTTTTCACTTGAAGCAAACGGATCGGTTTTTGATAAAGGGGTAGAAAATGTTTATCAGGCCGGAGGGAAGGCAGGATTTCTTTTTCCTGGTCGGTCAAATTTTACACTTGCGTCATCATTATCGGGTCTGTTTCATCAGAATAGCAACCAGCTGATATTTAATCAAATGGCTGGATTAAAATTAGTCAGGAAGGTCTGGCTTGAAGGAAATGTCACTATCGGGAACATGGAAGACTACAATGATTATGGAGGCCTTTACATTTATAATTCATATGATCCAATGGTTTTCAGATCGGGTGCCACGTTAATCTTTTATGCATGGGATAAAGTATCGTTATGGGGTAACTATGCATATGAGAAAAAGGAATATTATGAGAATAATTCTTTTCACTATAATCAATTTTCATTTACAGGAGGAATAAGATGGAAACTTTAAAATTGTATGTTATCAGTATTCTGCTGACTTTTACAGCAGTTAATCTCTACTCTCAGTCTGATACAAGAATCCAGACTGCCTTTGCAGAAAGTTATAAATCAGAGCTCAGCGGGAATTATGTTCAAAGCGTTTCCGAAGTCAGGGCTGTCTATCAGCCAGGCAATTATTCAATTAATGCAAGGCTCGGATGGCTTCTTTTTCTGGCAAAACAATATACAGAATCGGTAAATTATTACGATAAGGCAATTAAACTGAAGCCTTATGCCATTGAGGTCAGGTTTGGCATGATAAAAGCTTTAAATGCCCTCGAGAGCTGGGATAAGGTAAAGGAACAATATGAGGCTATTCTTAAGATAGACAGTCAGAACACAACATCATTATACTGGCTGGGAGTACTTTTATATAACAGGAAGGATTTTGACAATGCTGCGAGGAATTTCGAGAAGATAGTTAATCTCTATCCTATGGATTATGGTTCGGTAATTATGCTTGCCTGGACAAGGCTATATCAGGGCAAAAGCGCAGATGCAAGGGTGCTGTTTAATCAGGCACTGCTGCTTTCTCCAAATGATTCTTCAGCATTATCCGGTTTGAACCAGCTCAAATAATTCTTAATAATTATGGTAATGAAGTTCAGTAACCGTAAAATGCCCCGCTATGTAATTTATTTACTTTTATGGCTGTCGTTTTTTATCATACCTGTAATAACAAATAATTATGGGGCAAAGGGCGATTTCCTGAAAATATGTTTCGACTGGCTCAGGATGACTCCATTTGTTCTTGTTTTCATAATTAATAATACATGGTTACTTCCGCTTCTGCTCTTTAAAGGGAATACAAAAATTTATCTTATTTCCCTGGTAGTGAGTGTAGTTATGATTTCAACGGCATTTCAGGCTATTGGACCTGTTCTATTTAAAAATGACCCTAAGGCGGCTGAACAAAGGATACTGAAAGATCCCCAGTGGGGCAGGGATGAGATGAGGCCGGGAGATCCTTCTTCATTATCGCGCAATAATCCTTCAAGTCCCGAATTATTCAAAGCACCTCCCTCTTCCGGAACAATGCAGAAGAGTAAAATGCCGGCACCTAATCAGCCAATGTTCCAGTTTATTAATACCCTGTTAATATCACTGCTCATTGCAGGATTCAATACTGCAATTGCCGTAACTGACAGATGGTTTACAGAAGAGCAGGCCAGGAAAGAGATTGAAAAAGAACATATTAAGTCTGAACTTGCTTTTCTGCAGAATCAGGTGAGCCCTCACTTTTTTATGAATACTCTAAATAATATCCATGCACTTATTGAAGCGGATCAGAAACTTGCTCAGGATGCAGTTCTCAAGCTCTCCGAAATGATGCGTTATCTTCTTTATGAATCAGGCCGCGGTAATACAACACTTGGTCGCGAGATTGAGTTTCTCCGCAGTTATGTGAATCTTATGAAGTTACGGGTAGACGAATCAGTAAAAGTTGATTTTGAACTGCCTGATAATTTCAATAATGTTAATCTTCCTCCTTTGCTTTTTATTTCTTTCATTGAAAATGCATTCAAGCATGGAGTTAGCTACAGGGAGCCATCAGAATTATCATTCTCGCTGATGCAAAATACTGATTCACTTGAGTTTATTGCTGAGAATACTGTTTCGAAATTTAAAGAAACATCCTCGGTAAGCCTTCACGGCGGAATTGGATTAGAGAATATTAAAAAACGGTTAGACTTATTATATGCAGGTAAACATCAGCTGATTATTGATAAAACTGAAAAGAAATTTAAAGTAAGGTTAATTATTCCAACATGATTATAAAATGCCTTGTAATTGATGATGAGCCGCTGGCCCTAAACAAAATTGCCGGCTATATATCACGGACCCCGTTTCTTGAACTCTCAGGGGCATGCAGATCGGGCTATGAGGCAATAGAACTATTGTCACGAACCAGTGTTGATCTCATGTTTGTTGATATAAATATGCCTGATATAAACGGACTCGATTTTGTGAAATCACTTCAAAACAGACCTCAGATTATTTTTACAACTGCTTTCAGCGAATATGCAATTGAAGGTTTTAAACTTGATGCACTTGATTACCTCCTTAAACCAATCGGTTATACTGAGTTCCTGAAAGCATCGAATAAAGCAAGAAGTTATTTGGCATCAACAATTTCAGGTTCAAAGAAAGAAACATCTGAAAACGAATACCTGTTTGTAAAATCAGGTTCAAAAAACACCAGGATTTCTCTAAATGAGATTTCATACATTGAAGGAATGAGGGAATATGTAAGGATTCATCTTGTATCAGGAAAATCTCTTATGCCCCTGTTGAGCTTAAGGTCACTTGAGGAGGAACTGCCGCATGACTGTTTTATGCGGGTTCACCGTTCATATATTGTAAATCTGAATCAAATAGTTACAGTTGAACACAACCGGATTGTATTTGACGGGAAAATATATATCCCTGTGAGTGATCAGTATAAGGAGCAATTCCATACTTTTTTAAGCTCTCATTCACTTGGATGAGTTGCTTTATCTCTAAACCTTTTATTCATTTGATGAACGAAACCGGCAATTGGGTGAAAAATCAGGGGATCTCATTGAATATATTTTCAGACACATAATTACCTGCTTAATTTTGAAGACATAAAATCATCAGAAGGTAATAAAAACAGGTGAATAATTTAAACATGTAATTATGAAAAATCAGGGTAAATTCTTTTTAATCTCAGTTCTTGCAGGAGTTCTTTTTTCATCCTGCACCAAGAATGACGGAAGTCTGAATCAGGAATCGCTGAAAATGGCTATTAACCAGAGTACAGAGAGTCTGAACATGGCAGTTAGTGAAATTGTATCCACAAGGGCATACAGTATCCTTACTGTTAGCGGATTAACAGCAAAATCGGCCACAGATGATACTTACAAAGTGTATATTCCGCTTGATAAGGTAAAAGGTGTCTATAATTATAATCCCTTTACAAAAAAGGACAGCTGGGGTACTCCTTTGATAAGGTTTTTTTCAAAAACCGCAGATGACAGCAAAATGATTGTAAACATGCCGCTGAAGAAGATTACCCAGCCCGGAGCTCTGAGGCGTTATTCAGAAGCAGATTCATTGCTGACAAATAATTTTTCAATTTCAGTTTCTGCATATCATAATAATTATAATAATTATCATGATTATGATTATAACCTGGTATCGGATATAAGCATTAATGATACACTTATAGGCAACTTAAATATTGAATCTGTTATCAGCCCTTCACTGGGAACAGATTATAAATCTCAGTACTCATTTGCCGGGGGCTATTCTGCCAACTATTCTTATGTTTCAGGAGATACTACTGTATCAGGTTTTTCAATTAAAGATGGAGATAAAATTCTTTACGAAGAAAAGCTGAAAACAGTCAGAAACGATACCGCAAGGTTTGGTCGCGAACATCAGTATATTCTGACAATCGGTAATGTTCAGATTATAAGGAAATCAGGTACAAAGGATGTTCAGATTGCAGTCGATGGAATTATTCAGACCGGTGCAGTTGTGACAATAGCCGACAAAGAATCTGATGCTGAAGCTTCAGTATGCAAGAAACGCGAAGTCCAGATTACTTTCGAAGATGGAACGATATCAACAGTCTCTGCTTTGATAGGTGCTTCGGTTGATAATATCAAAACTCTTTTCACTTCGCTTCATGAAGTTTATTTTGCAGCCTATATAGTTGACTGGATTGCATATGACATTTATTATCAGAGATAAAAGTTTATTCAGGATAGCATTATAAACAGGGTTATTAAGGTTAGTTAGGTTAGTTTGGATGATTATATCTTCCGTCAATTGCCGCCCGGCAATGGCGGAAGATTTTTTTATTTATCTTTGGACAATGGTAATAAGTTGTCTGGCCATTGATGATGAGCCGCTAGCCTTAAAACAAATAGGCATTTACATAAAAAAAACGCCTTTCCTGGAGCCTGTTGCCCTTTGCAGGAATGCATTTGAGGCCATGGAATTTTTGAAGGATGGCCGGGTTGACCTGATGTTTGTAGATATCAGTATGCCGGATCTCTCCGGGGTGGATTTTGTAAAGTCTCTGTCAGTGAAACCTTATATTGTTTTTACAACAGCTTATAGTGAATATGCGATTGATGGGTTCAGGGTTGAGGCAACCGATTATTTATTAAAACCAATAGGTTTTACAGATTTCCTCAAAGCAGCTAATAAGGTTCGGTCAATTATTGAACTAAAAAGCACTAAAGCTGAAAATCCCATAACGGCTCCTGATCATATTTTTGTAAAATCAGACTATAAACTGGTCAGGGTTGAATTGCTTGATATCGAGTATATTGAAAGTATGCATGAGTATATTAAAATCCATCGTGCCGGTGAAAAACCATTAATGACACTCGTGAGTTTAAAATCAATTGAAAATCAGCTTCCGGCAGAGAAATTTATCCGTGTTCATCGTTCTTTTATTGTAAACAAGGATAAAATTAAGGTTATTGAAAGGAACAGAATCGTCTTTGACAAAAATGTCTATATACCTGTTGGCGACCAGTACAAAGATAAGTTCCAGGAGTTTTTGAATGGAAATTTCCAGGTTTAAAACTCCTTTTTTATTTGCCTGCTGAGCTTAGTCATTCGATAAGGATAACAACTTTCATCATTTTAGCATGTGTGGTTATACACTAAGAATCCATATTCGTACAATTCCTTGAATAAAATATATTCTAATTAATATAACAGACTATTTTTAAGTCTGGTTTGAAGAATATCGTGTCAATGCAAAATTTTTTTGTGAAGAAGATTGTGTGTAAGTATTCATTATTGGTTTTAATGATTCTTACTACTCTTTTAATAAATAACGGATGCAGAAACTCATCTGACTTAGAGCCTGGAAAAACTAATCAATCAGGTCATAATCAATTTTCCTCTCCTGAAGAAAACTCATCTTATCTGCGATACTCATCATTTCAAAATCCTGATTCTACATGGGGCTTTACGATTTTTGTCAACAGCCGTCCATTTTTGCACTATAAAAAAATCCCGGTGAATAAAGCAGAGTCAGGCTTTAATTCGAGAAAAGATGCGGAATCAGTTGCTGCATTATTTATGAAAATGGTAAAAAATGGTGATACTTCTCCTAAACTGACAAAAAAAGCAATCGACACATTAGGCATAATATTAAAAAAAAGATAATTTTTATGAATGTAGTTTTAGGTTAATTCTACTGTGTTCCGGAGTTTCACTTCGCGATCTTCCCTTAAGCTCCGTAACTTTTTATCCCCCTTCAAATGTGATTTTCATCAGGAAAATGCTCACGACAGAAGGGGGTTTCCTTTTAATAGACATGGAAGTACATGCAGTGTTTTGTTATTACCAGGTATCTCATTGATTTATCCATTCTTTTTCTACTTTTACTTTTAATAGATTATGCTGATTAACCAGGAAAGTTGTTTTGTAATTCATTACATATTAATCGTCTGAATAAGCTAAAGAGACTGGTTTTTTGCCTGCTCTTTTTTCTGACATCTGCTTTTACAGAAAAGCTTGTTGCTCAGAATTTTCCGTTTCGCGAATACACTGTTATGGATGGATTGCCTCAAAGCCAGGCAACAAGACTGATTCAGGACAGCAGAGGGTTCATTTGGATTATTACGAGGAATGGGTTATCCCGGTTCGATGGAATCGATTTTGTCAACTATTTCAGGAAAAACAATTTACTGTCAAACAGTGTACATGTTATTATTGAAGATACTTCCGGAGTTATTTGGGCTTTATCAAAAGGAGGTATGTCGCGTTACACTGGCAGGGGATTTGTGAATTTTCCGATTCCTGACTCTCTGAGTAAGTTCTTCCCAACAGAGAACACTGCTTGGGGAAAAAACAATAATCTTTTAATCCTTTGGTTCGACCCGCAGTTTGGAATAAATAAGATAATCGGTTTCAATGACGGGAAGTATTTTGATTATAGTAAGAAATACCATGCACTCGACACAATGCATATTCAGTACATGAGCTTTGAAAAGGATTCAGAAAGGCTTCTTCTTGGTGACAAAGAAAATAACCTGTGGATCTGGAACCAAGCCTTATCAGAATTAATAAAATGCAGAAGATTTGATAGAATTTTTAGTGAGCACGATAGTTTTAGAGGTCTTTCTAATGATACTCTATTTTGTTTCAACAAAGGGAAATTAGAGGTTTGTGAATATAGATCTCAATCAGGCAGGACAATAGCAATGCTTAATATGGTTGAGTCGAGCAGGGAGATTAATTTTTTCAGGGATAATACTGATTATAAAACTATTCTTCCTTTTAACTATACCGGATATTATTCTGACAATGAAGATGTAATGTGGCTTACATCGGAAGGTGGCCTATACAGACTTTTATCGACAGCATTTACAAGTTATTCTGATGAGGATATTGGTAAACCAAATAACTGGGCTATTTCTGAAGACAGTAACGGGCATATCTGGATTGGTTCGCTTTATGGTACCCTTGTTGAATTTGATGGGAAAGAGTTCCATGAGAGAACCGAATGGAAACATTTTTTTCATTCAACTGTCGGCTTTTTTAAAGGAAGCCGGGTGATGTCGAACGGAGATATATGGTTTTCCACAAATGAAGGAGTACTCATATGGAACGGAAGCCGGTTTTCTATCATTGAAGGACTTCCGGAATATACACAGGTTGTTTATATTTATGAAGATCCTGATAGTGGAATTATTATGTTTTCCACCCAAATTGGGTTATTTGTTATTAAGGACGGAAAGAGGGATTTGCTCACCCGTTTCAACGACACCGATCTTGGAGTTATTGAAGGAATTACAAAAGATGATGACGGAACATATTGGTTGTCAGGTCATAAAGGAGTGGTAAAGTATGACCTTAAAAGACCATTACCCGTACATGAAAAAACTTTGCCTCAGGCACTCACCTATACAATTGAAAAAGACAGTTTTGGGGGAATTTGGGTGACATCAGATGAGGGCTTATTTTTCAGAGGGAAAGATTCACCTGAATTTGTTCCTGGCTTACCTGAGGCAATCAACAGTTCGGCAAACAGTATTATTATTATGGATGATACCCATATTCTTGCCGGAAGAGTATCTGATATATGTATAATTGATCTTGAAAAACTTTACAGAAAGGAAAAGAATTATTATAGAATTTATGATAAGAATGATGGTTTTGAAGGAAAAGATTGCCTTGACAATGGTATAATAAGGGACAAAAGTGGTAAATTCTGGATTCTGACATCATCCGGTGTTGTTGTTTTTGATCCTGATAAGCTGAAAATAAACAGTAAACCTCCTGTATTAAGGCTTACAGGATTCTATTATCAGACTGACAGCCTTACCTGGGAACCAATTGACAGTTCAAATTTCTTTTATAAAATTCCAGACGATATTGTTCTTGACAGGAACCAGAACAAGGTGCAGATTACCTTCTCGGGGATTTCATTCACAAATCCGGAGAATGTCAGATTGCAATACAGACTTATCGGGTTTGATAGTCATTGGTCTCTTCCCCTGAATAAAAGATTTGTGATTTATGAGAAACTTCCCCCCGGCAATTACTCGTTTCAGGTAAGGGGTATAAATGCCGATGGAATTGAAACTTCCGAACCATTAATAATCCAATTCAGGATATTGCCAGCTTTTTGGGAGACTAATCTGTTTTTTATAAGTTCTGTAATACTTGTTATTGCTTTAAGTGTAATTATTACACTTAATATTATGAGACGAAGGCAGCGAAAGCAGAGGGAGGAGGAGAAACTGAGGTCGGAACTCTCCAGTTTGCAAATGAGTTCTGTTTTAAAGCAGTTTGATCCACATTTTAGTTTCAATGTAATATCTTCTGTTGGCTCGCTGATAATGAAAGGAGAGAAAGAGCTTGCATATGATTATATAATAAAACTATCGGCACTTCTCAGAACTTTATTGAGTGATGGATCGCTGATCTTCAGATCACTTTCTGATGAAATCGATTTTGTGAGAAGATATTGCGAACTTCAGAAATTAAGGTTTAAAGACAGGTTCGATTTTAAAATTGTGATCAGTGAAAATGTTGATTTGCATAGAGAAATACCCAAAATGATTATTCAGACTTTTGTTGAAAATGCTATAAAACATGGTTTTGAAAACAGAATCGAGGGAGGCAGAGTAGTTATTGATATTAATAAAACTGATATTGCTACTGAGATTTCTATTATTGATAATGGTATCGGCAGGGATGCAGCTTTAAAATCAAACAGCATGGGAACAGGACAGGGAGTGAATCTGATAAACGGAATTTTCGGCCTGATGAATGTATATAACTCGGGTAAATCAACAGTTGAAATAACTGATATACAGCAAAATGGAACACCAACAGGGACCAGAGTCAGTATTAAAATACCTGATGGTTACAGATTTGAATTTGGACATAGTGATAACTAATTATAAATCTGCAAATTATGGCATCCCAATCTATTAGTGCAGTAATAATTGAAGATGAGGAAGAATCCCTTCAACTACTACATAATCTTATAAAAAAAAATGGTATGGCAGAAGTATCAGGATCGACAACAGAACCTGCCGAAGCACTTGACCTGATATTAAAGCTTAAGCCGGATCTTGTTTTTCTTGATATTAAGATGCCGGGAATGAGCGGATTCGATATCCTGGATAGACTGAGAAAAATAAGATCAGTGCATCCTTACATAGTCTTTACAACAGCATTTAATGAATATGCTGTGAAAGCATTCGAATATGCTGCGTTTGATTATTTATTAAAGCCGGTTGATCCGAGAAGACTTGCTGATACAATTCTAAGATGTATCGATGGTAAGCAATCAGGTTATAAACAGCAGACAGATCTGCTGTTGAGCTCTTATAAAAAGCTGATTTTCAGAAACACTTCAGGTGTAGTATTTATTGAGCCTTCTGAAATAGTATATATCGAAGCAGCAGGCAACTATTCTGTTTTTCACCTTAGCAACGGTAAAACTGAAACAGTAACAATGCTTCTTGGAAGGGTTGAGGAACAGCTTCCCGGAGAAGCTTTTTTCAGAATTGGAAGATCAATTGTTATAAATCTCGATTATCTTAAAAAAGTTAATACAAGACAATCTCAGTGCATACTCACAAAAAACGGATTTGAATTCAAATGCGATATATCACGCGATAAGGTTTCTGAACTTGTCGAAAAAATGAAAAGCCGGTAAACAGCTATTTCTGTAATCCTTTTCAAGCATTTCATACAATTAGTCTGCCGGTTTATACAAACCCGGATTCTTCCTGTTTTTCTGATCAAAGATCATACTATATTAGTACAGATTTATAATTAAAATTAATTCTGAGAAAAACTAAAAGACCCATTTATCAGTTCCGGAGTTCCCCTTCCCACAATTTCCCCTATTGCTCCGGAACTTTATATTCCCCCTTCAACTGTGAAGCTTACAAATCGAAGTAATCGCAGAAGAAGGGGGTTTCCTTTTCCGGTTTCTAAAAAATAGAACTTTTTCAGTTTGCTAATTGCTTTTAAAACTTGCAAATTGCATTCTGAAAAGCAAGAAGTCAGAAGACCGAAGTCCGAAGTCATAAACAAGCACTCTGACTCCCTTGATTTTTTAATACAATTCATATAATAAAGAATATTATGAAAAAACAAAACCTTGGCAGGCGTGATTTTCTCAGGAAAACAGGATCTGCTGCTATTGCATTTACAATTATTCCAAGGCATGTGTTTGGAGGTGAGGGCTATATGGCTCCAAGCGATCAGCTGACAAAGGGAATTATAGGAGTTGGCGGAATGGGCCGCGGCCATTTTGATTATGAAGGCACCAGGCTTCTGGCAGTATGCGATGTTGACAAGAACCATCTCAATGATGCAATCGCAGCGGCCCCCGGGAAGATTGACGGGTATCACGATTTCAGGGAACTTATTGCCCGACCTGATATTGATATAGTACACATAGCAACCCCGCCTCACTGGCACGGCATAATGGCTAAGACTGCAGCGGAGGCAGGAAAAGATATCTGGTGCGAGAAACCAATGACCCGCACAATCGGGGAAGGAAAAAGAGTGGTGGAAGCTGTGCAGAGAAACGGACGAATGTTCAGGCTTAATACTTGGTTCCGGTTCAAAGATCAGTTCTATGGCCTGGGTACAACTGTAAAACCTTTAAAGAAGCTTGTTGAAAGCGGAGTTTTAGGCTGGCCTCTTAAAGTAACAGTCAGCGGGATCACCGGATACGACTGGAAATTTTACTGGAGCGGTCTTCATAATCTTCAGCCAATGACTGCCCCACCTGAACTCGATTATGATTTATGGCTGGGACCGGCACCTTATAAACCGTATAATCCGGAAAGAGTACATGCAAAATTCCGTGGTTACTGGGATTACGACGGGGGAGGACTAGGCGATATGGGCCAGCATTATCTCGATCCGGTTCAGTACTTTCTGGGTAAAGATGATACAGGTCCTGTATCAGTGGAGATTGATGCTCCTCAGCAACACTATGATGCAGTAGGTTCATGGAGAAGAATAACTTACACTTATGCCGATGGCTGCCAGATAATTCTCGACGGGGAAAACCGCGACAAAGATGCTGCTTATATTGAAGGACCACGTGGAAAGGTTTACAAAGGCTTCAGGTCTGATATCCCAAATCTGCAGAAGCTGATAGATTCATTGCCCGATCCGGAGCCTCAGATTGGAACATTTTCAGAATCAGTACTCACAAGAAAGAAATTTGCTCTAAATGAATCTAACGGCCACAGATCATGTTCAATAGTTAATCTTGGTGTTATTGCACTTCGTCTGGGCAGAAACCTGAAATACGATCCTGTAAAACAAGAGGTTATCGATGACGATGCAGCTAACAGGCTCATCAATCCTCCTATGAGAGGCGCATGGAAAATCTGATAGTTGTTATAAAGTTTAGATGTTGAAATGTTGAAACGTTGAAAAAGTTGAAAAAATGAAAATAAATAAAATACTAATTGTTGGTTTTTTATTCCTGATGATGTCCCTTGGACTTAATGCCCAGGATAAGAGAACTACCGAGACAAAAGTAGCCGACCTGCTTGCACGTTTTCCTGCAAACGACCTGCAGTTTAACAATAAACTGATGGGTGATATGTTATCGCTTGGCGAAGCCGGACAAAAAATGATATGCGACCAGATTTCGGCTGCTGGTACCGGCGACGATACACGTGCAAGGTTTGCAATTGAAAGTTTTACAAGGTTCGTTTCGCAGAAGGGACGTGAAACTGAAAAAACAGCCTGGGAAAAAACCTGCATAAATTATGCTTTGGATAAAAAAGATAATGGCGTAAAGGACTTCTTCATGAAGCAGCTCCAGCTAATTGGCGGGGAGGCCTCGGTTGAGGCAATGAAGATTTATCTTGGCAGCAGGGATATATGCGAACCAGCACTTGCAGTGATACTCGCTGCAGGCGGAAAGAATGCTGAATCGGTTCTTGCAGAATCGCTTAAAAATGAAGATCTTACCTGTGCTGCCTCATTGATGAACGCTCTTGCAAAAATGAATTCTAAGATTGCTGTCAATGAGCTTATTACATGGTCAAAAGTTCCGGACATCAATACAAAAGCTTCTGCATATAATGCGCTTGCAATGAGCGGAAGTCCTCTGGCATATCAGGTTCTTTCCGAAGCAGCAAAAGGAGTTGAATACAGATGGGAACACACCGGTGCAACAGCTGCTCTTCTTAACTACGCAGAGATTGTTGGAAAGAACGGCGACATAAAGACTGCTGACAAAATCTGCAAACTTGTAATCTCAAAATGCAACGATAATACAACTATTCAGAATAAAACAGCAGCTCTGAGTATATATGTTGGTTTTCACGGAATAGATGCTATGCCAATGCTTTTAAAAGCTGCAGCTCATCAGATAAGCAAATACAGAACAGCAGCAATGAGGGTTTCTTTGAATATCCCCGGGACTGAGGTGGTGAATAACTGGATCAATTATTTTCCGAAAGCAATTCCGGATGCTAAGCCTGAGATAATTTCAATGCTCGGCGAAAGAGGCGATGATCTGGCTCTTCCTCTTGTAACTACTTCATTGTCAGCTGCAGATTTAAATACAAGGAAAGAAGCTTCTGCGGCAATAGTTAAGATTAACGGAAACCAATCGCTTAATTCGCTTATAAATTATATGCTTGTATTTGGCAGTGAAGCCGATCAGGAAGCTGCCAAAACAGCAATTATGAGTGTAGCCGGAAGCGATAATTTGGCTATGCTAATACCTGTTCTTAACGAAGGCCCGACTGCAGCAAAAAAATCAGCAATTGAAATTCTTGCATGGAGTAAGGACAGTAAATATTTTTCATCAGTTTTTCCTTTAACATCATCCTCAGATGAAAAAGTTAAGAGTGCAGCAATAAAAGCTCTCCCTTCTCTTGCCGCTGCTTCAAATCAGACCAAACTCATTGAACTGCTTTTAGTTACTGAAAAACCTGAGCATATCACAGATATTCAGAGTGCTATAGCCGCCGCAGCCGCAAAAATTGATAATCAGGAAACAAGATCTGATTACATTCTTGAATCACTTGAAAAGGGTGAGAATTTGGATCCATCAAAGTTTACTGCTCTTAAACTTAAGCTCATTCCTGTTTTGGCTAAGACAGCCGGAAGAAAAGCTCTTGCTCTTGTGAATAAGGAATTTGAAAACGGCAATGCTGAAATTCGCGACGTATGTTTCAAAACACTTACTGCATGGCGCGATTATTCAGCTTCCACAGTTCTGTATGAGATCTGTGCCTCACGGAATAAAACATATGAAGCCCCTGCTTTTGATGGTTATGTGAACCAGATAAAAAATACTTATCTTCCTGATGAACAGAAGCTTTTGCTGTTCAGGAAAATAATGCCATTTGCGGTTACTGCCAAAAGAAAATCAGATGTTCTGACAGAAACAGGCAAACTTAAAACATACCAGGCATTATACTTTGTTGCCGGCTACCTTGATGATCCTGAGGCATCGGCTGCCGCTGCAAAAGCTGCAATGTATATTGCCCTTCCGTCTGTAACATCAAAAGCAGGAATGTATGGCGATATCGCAAAAGAAATCCTGCAGAAAGCTGTTGGTAAGCTTGCCGGAATGGAGAGCGAATATGATAAGGAAATGGTTAATAAATACCTGGCAGGAATGCCTGCCGATGAGGGATTTAAGCCAATGTTTAACGGTAAAGATCTTAGCGGCTGGCAAGGTCTTGTTGAGACACCCTTAACAAGAGCAAAGATGAAACCTGCTGAACTCGCTAAGAAACAGATTGAAGCAGATAAAAAGGTACAGGGAAACTGGAGTGTTAAGGATGGCTGTATATGGTTTAGTGGTGCAGGTGAAAACCTGTGTTCAGTTAAGGAATACAGCGATTTTGAGATGATGGTTGACTGGAAAATATCGAAAGCCGGCGACAGTGGAATTTACCTTAGAGGTTCGCCGCAGGTTCAGATTTGGGATACATCGAGGGTTGAGGTTGGGGCCCAGGTTGGATCGGGCGGACTATACAATAATCAGAAAAATCCGTCGAAACCATTAAAAGTTGCTGATAATCCTGTGGGTGACTGGAATACATTCAGAATTGTGATGATAGGAGAGAAGGTGTCTGTATGGCTTAACGGAGAAATTGTTGTTGATAATGTAACTCTTGAGAACTTTTGGGACAGGGATATTCCTATATTTCCAAAAGGAGCCATTGAGCTGCAGGCACATGGCAATGAACTCGCTTTCAGAGATATTTTTGTGAGAGAAATAAGTGAAAAAGAATTCAATCTTACAGCTGAGGAAAAATCGGAAGGATTTGCTGCTTTGTTTAATGGCAGGAATCTTAACAACTGGGTTGGTAACAAAGAGTCTTATATAGTTGAAGATGCAATGATCGTTGTTAAGCCAGACAACGGATCTGGTGGAAATCTATATACCGAAAAAGAGTATGCAGATTTTATATTCAGGTTCGAGTTCCAGCTGACTCCTGCTGCCAATAACGGTCTGGGTATCAGGACTCCTCTTACAGGAGATGCCGCCTATATGGGAATGGAGCTTCAGATCCTCGACGATACTGCACCGGTTTATGCTAATCTTCAGCCTTACCAGTATCACGGATCGGTTTACGGAGTAATTCCTGCTAAAAAAGGATATCAGAAACCCGTCGGTGAATGGAATTATGAAGAGGTTACAGTGAAGGGAACCCAGATTAAGATTGTCCTCAACGGAACCACAATAGTTGA
>JFJP01018584.1_pt1 | contig 51553 bp, 41 predicted proteins | sample 431651 | NCBI WGS metagenome assembly JFJP01 (sample SAMN02602958, study PRJNA72255) | Microbial mat metagenome, whole genome shotgun sequencing project. | biome: fresh water; feature: sink hole; material: water; isolation source: purple microbial (photo- and chemosynthetic) mats found in... | reverse complement strand
CTTCTTCAACATGCCTCGGAAATTCGGCATGGCCCCCGCCGTGTAGAACGGGACATCCCGCGTGAGCGTCACCCTGCGCAGCACTTTCATTGCCGCGCTCGAATTGCCATCGCCCCACAACCCGACCTTCGCCGCCTTGGCCTTGGCCTCAAGCGCTTCCAGTTTGCGGACATGATCCCAGCGGAATGTGCCATCGTCCAAGTTGCGCCGGATGCCATGGATCCGTGCCAGCCCGTTTTCTACCCGCACAGGTAGCGGTCGCCGACCTTGACCATCGCGAACACGCGCTGCATGCTGCTCGCCCCGCGGGCGTCGATCATCTGCGTATAAATCGTAAAGGGGCGATCCAGCCACTCGGCGACCTGTGTGGCGGCCAGGGCGCCCTGCTGCAGGACCTGCTCCTCGGTTGTGCCGAACCAGTCGGCCTGCTCGCGCACGCGCTCGGGAATCTGCCTGGAATGCTCGGGCGCATCGACAAAGTATAGCCTTACCAGATACTCGCGGTCGCCACCGCGCAAATGGAAACTGTCGCCGTCGTTCGACGCATTCTCAATCAGCCGGCAGTCGGGAATCTCGATCCACTTTTCCTCCTCCGGAGCCGACACTGCGGCACCACCAACCGCCAGCAGCAACAGCATACCCCCCGCCATATATTGCCTCACGGATATCCTCCTCGTCCCGCACGTTGCCAAATATATTGCCTCACGGATATCCTCCTCGTCCCGCACGTTGCCAACATCACGGTTTCAGTCTACCCATTCTTGACAGCCGTTTCAATCCCAACTGTCTTTCGCTCAACGCCCCTTCACGGTCTTTCCCACGGCTCACCACAGGCTCGCCCCTCAGGCGGAAATTCTCATTATCCTCAAACCGTGCGGGGAAGGCAGGCTGAAGGGCGTGTTGATTCATTCCACGAGCGGCACGGGAGGGACGCCGTCCTCGGCGTCCGTTGCTGGGAGGGACGCCGTCCCCGGCGTCCGTTGCTGGGAGGGACGCCGTCCTCGGCGTCCGTTGCGCATGAGAAGGTGAATGGCGAAGCCTTTCTTGAAAACAGCGTGGTTAGACGGGCGTTCGGACAGCGAGACGCTGTCCCTCCCGTTGTGTAACCAAATAAATCAACACGCCCTTCAGGCTGACTGAGGCCAAAATGAGCATTGTTGATCCGCCGCCGCGTTGCGCATTTTGAAGACTGGACGGCAGGTCTGTTTTCTGCGAGGATGGATCCGGAATGTAACAAAAGGAGTCAGTCATGAATACGCGCTATGCCATCCTCGTCACGTCCCTGATCGTCTCGATTCCCACCCTGAGAGCAAGTGCCATCGAACGCGATGCACTCTCGATCGAGGCATTGCGACTGGATGTCGCCAGCTACGACCACGCCGACGACATCGGGCTGGCGATTGCCGACGAGTCCCCAGTCGCAGGCAGCGGTGGCACGTGGGCCGTGGTTTCCGAACTCGGTGCCGGACAGCTTTCGCAGTCATCCGGACCGTCGTTTGACCGCCTGCATCTGAAAATCGGCGTGAAGCACTACCTGACCACCGTCACCAGCATCGCCCTGCTGGGCGGCTATACATGGTATGACGACGATGATGACTTCGAGATCGGGGCGATCACGCTGGCCGCCCGGCAATTCCTGACCTCGCCATACGCGTGCGTAGCACCGTTCGTGCGCCTCAATGGCAGCCTCCAGTTTGTCGACCCGTCGCTGCAGAGTCCGGCCCGCACGACGGCATCGTACCGCATGTACGTTATCGAGGCCCTGGCTGGATGCGAATTCCGGATGCTGGATAACCTGGCCTTCGTCTTCGAGGGCGGGGTATCTGAATCCGAATCCCTTGACGACGACGGCAGGGGCCTTGCCGACGGGTGGCTCTTACGCATCGCCATGCAGTACGACTGGTTCTAACCGCATGAATACCCTGAACGATGCCATTGAGGCCATACGGGCCGCCGGACGGATCGCCATCACCACGCACATCCGCCCGGATGGCGACGCACTCGGGGCCACTCTGGGATTGCGGCGGATCCTCTCCGCCACCGGCAGGCAGGCCTCGATTGTCGCCATGGATCCGCCTCCCTTACGCTACCGGTTCATGATGCGCGAGGATGTGATCATCCCCGCCAGCGAGACCTCGTCCGACGCCTACGACCTGCTCATCGTGCTCGACACCGGCTCTACCGACCGGATACCGGCATCCATCCGCGACTGGATACCACGCCTTCGCACCCTCAACATCGATCATCATCCCACCAATACGCGGTTTGCCGACGTCAACCACGTGGACCCGGTCGCCAGTTCCGTCGGCGAGATGATCTGCGAACTCGCCGAACGGGCCGGCTTCGCGATTGCCGCCGACGCCGCCGAGGCCCTGTGGGTGGCGCTGATCACCGACACCGGCCGCTTCGCCTACAGCAACACCCGCCCCGCCACACTTCAGGCGGCCGCCACCCTGCTCCGTACCGGCATTCCCACCAGCCAGATCGACGACCGGATCTACAACACCACCAACGCCGCGCAGATCCGCCTCCAGGGGCGCGCGATCGAGCACTTGGAGCTGCACGAGAACGGGCGGTGCGCGCTGGTCTCGCTTTCCCGCGAGGATTTCGCCGAACTGGGCTGCACGGGCGAGGACGCCGATGAGATCGTCAATATCCCGCGGCGAGTCATGGGTGCCGACGTGGCGCTCTTCCTCTACGAGCTGCAGGGGGAGAATCCGCGCGAAACCAAGGCCAGTTTCCGCACCGGCGAGCTGTTCGACGCCGCCAGCCTGTGCCGGGAGCTTGGCGGGGGCGGACACGCCCGCGCGGCCGGCTGCACATTGCCGATGCCGCTGCCCCAGGCCCGCGAGCACATCCTCGCCGTGATCCACAACGCCTGGTTCCCTGAGTCATGATCCCGATCCTCGACATGCAGATCCCCTGGCTGGCGGCGGGTTCCCTGCTGCACCTGCTGGCCTTTCTCCTGATCTGCCTGCACTGCCTGCAGAACCGGCGCGAGGAGGCGGCCGCCACGCTGCTGTGGATTTTCCTAGCCTGGTCCCTTCCCGGGCTTGGGCCGCTGCTCTATCTTACCTTCGGGATCGACCGTCTGACACCGCGCGGAACGATGAAGAGCCTCCAGAACGCCCGCTTCCGCGAAGTCAGTCTCGCGCGCGAGGATGCCCTGCCACTCGCCTACTGGCATTCCGTGCATGCGGACAGCATCAAGGCCGACCTGGCATCCAACCTCGATGCCGAGCTGAACCGCGCGATTGATACGCTCGTCCCCGACTACCCCCTGCTGGCGGGCAACCGCGTGGAACCGCTGATCACCGGCGACGAGGCCTTCCCCGCCATGCTGGAAATGATCGACAGCGCCCTCCACCACATCCACATCCAAAGCTTCATCATACGCAACGACCGTACATCCCGCGCCATTTTCGAGCATCTGGTCGCCAAGGCACGCGCCGGCGTAACCGTGCGCGTACTGTATGACCGGTTCGGCTCGACACAGGCCGTTTTCACCGGCTTTTTCCGGCGCTACCGCAAGATCCCCAACATGCGTATCTGCGGGTGGACCCAGGTCAACCTGCTCAAGCGCCACTTCCAGGTCAACCTGCGCAATCATCGCAAAGTCCTGATCGCCGACGGCCGTTGCGCCTGCTTCGGCGGCATCAATATCAGCCGCGAGAACACCACACGCAAGGGCAAGCCGCCAATCCGCGACTACCACTTCCGCGCCTGCGGCCCCGTGGTCCAGCAACTGCAGTACGCCTTCCTGCAGGACTGGTCCTTCATCAGCGGCGAGGATCCTGCAGACCTGCTGCAGGAACGCTGCTTCCCCTCCATCAGCCATGAGGGCGGCATCCCGGCCAGGGTTATAAACAGCGGCCCCACGTCGCACCTGCAGACCACGGCCGACCTGTTCTTCATGGCCATCGTCCAGGCCCGGAAGCAGGTCCTGATCGTGACACCTTATTTCGTGCCTCCACCCGATATCCTGCGCGCCCTGCGCTCGGCGGCACTGCGCGGCGCGGATATACGCCTGATCCTGCCGGAAGAGAACAACCACCTTTACGCCGGATGGGCCTCGCGGGCGCTTTACGGCGAGCTGCTCGCCGCCGGGGTGCGGATTTTCCATCGCCAGCCGCCCTTCATGCACGCCAAGGCCGTGCTGATCGACAGCCGCACCGCCATCGTCGGCACGGCCAACTGGGACGTGCGCAGCCTGCGGCTCAACTACGAAACCAGCATGATCCTCTATGACGAGGGGTTCGCCGGGAAACTCAAACAGGTGATCCTGGAGGACATTGCCATGAGCGAGGAAATCAGCCTCGCCGCCTGGAACCGCCGCCCCGACTGGCACCGGCTGATCGAGAACGCCTGCAGCCTGCTCGCGCCCGTGCTCTAGTCCACATACGGATAGTGCCGCCGCCCGAGGAACGCGGCTTCATCCGCCCCCATGAACGCCCCGATATCGCAGAGCCCGCTCAGCGAGCGCGTCGTCTGCGGAATCCCCTGCTCCTGCAGCACCGCCAGCGGATTGAGCCCGCCGATCAGGATCAGGCCGGCGCGACCTTCGGTCACCGGTATATCCAGCAACGGCTGACTCGGCTCGCCGATCGCCATGTCCCCGCCCAGTCCGCGCTCGCGCAGCCCGCGCAACAGGCTGCGCACGGCCCCCACCGCACCGGCGGGAATCTCGCGGAAACTGGCACCGACAATCCCGTTGCCCGTCTTCACGCATTCACCCACCTTGGTCATCCCCGCGCGCACGAACACCTCCAGCGGATCCACCGTCGTACCGCGATACTCGATCATATCCAGAAACCGGACCGGGGCCCCCTGGCGAACCTCCAGTATGCCACCGAAGCGGGACACCACCGGAATCCCCTTCGAGATCAGGACGCCGTTGATCGTGACGCTGCACACTGTCGCCAGCCCCGCCGACCCGAGCGGCACTGTGAAATCCCCGATCCGATCGCCCGAGTGGAGCACGGCCAGCCGGTCCCCCACGGCATACCCCGCCCGCAGCACCGGCACCACATGCAGCAAGGCCCGCGTCAGGTCATGTTCACGGATCATCGCCACATTCGCCACCACGGTACCCCGCCCGCTGCCATAGCGGTAGCGCATCCGGTACCCGAGATCATCCACCCTTGCCGCCACCAGGCCGAGCTTGGTCAACCCGCCGACCTCCAGCAGTTCCCGCCGACCGCGATCGGTCAGGGTCCGCCCCGTGCGGCGGCTGACCGCCTCGGTCAAGCCCTCCCGGTCCAGGGCCAGCAGATGCGCCCGCACCGTACGCGGCTGCACCTCCATCCCCAGCCCCCGCAGGCGTGCCGACACCTTCGACGCCCCGGCCGGCCCGTCCGTATCGCCAAGCACTTTCAATATCGCCCGCTGTGTCCTGTCCATGTAAGAACCTTCTGACTGCGAAACAGCCTAGTAACAAAGCACATCAGAGAACATCAAAGGGGCTGCGTATACCAACCCCCGCATATTTTGCCGTGTGGAGATAGATTTCCGTGGTCGATATATCCGCATGTCCCAGCAAATCCTGCACATCGCGGATACCCGTTCCGCTGGCCAATAGATGCGTGGCGAACGAATGCCGAAGCGTATGCGACGAGACCCGTTTATCAAACCCCGCTTTCTCCACCGCCTCCTTGATGGCCTTCTGGAACGTCACATCCAGCAAATGGTGCCGCCGCACAATACCATTACAATGATCGCGCATCAAGTTGCGAGAAGGCCAGAACCAGAACCAGACGAATTTCTCCCCCGCCTTCGGCCACTTCCGCTCCAGAGCTTCCGGCAATTCGACACCCGGCAATCCCGCTTCGCGGTCGCGCTTATACAGTTCCCTCAGCCGCTCCCGATGCTCGGTCAACAGAGGCACCAGCTTGTCGGGTATCATCGAATAGCGGCTCTTGCCACCCTTGCCGAACTGGATGCTAAGTTGCCGACGCTCCAGATCCACATCCTGTACACGCAACCGCAGCAGTTCCGTCAGCCGCAGCCCGGCCGCATACATCAGTTGCGTCATCAGCCGGTAGGTTCCGTCCATGGCGTCGAAGAGCCGCTTGCACTCCTCCTGTGTCAGCACCGTTGGCACCTTCCGTCCTCGCCGCGCCCGCGTGAAATTGTTAAAAACCGGGTCATTCATCGTTGGATCCTTTGCTCTTTAACCTGCGAGGTAGGCTTTATGCAGACATGCTGACGATCATTTCCTGGTGAGAGCATAAAGCCTACCTGGCAATCTGCATAAAGCCTACTTCGCAGCTAGGTTGACACCTTTCAAAGCGCTATTAATCATTTACAGTGGCGTACTTTATGCAATTGACAATCGATCTGCAACAATTATATCCTGACCTTAGTGAAACACAGGGTCACAAAAAATGAAGTAGGCATAATAAGTACTGTTGGCACTAGACAAAGGAGAAATGCAGATATGCGTTCAGAACGTAAAGCTTTCTTGGTAGCATTGCTGCTCATCTGCGGTTGCGGGCAAGATAATGACAGCAGATGGAACCTTATCTCCGGGGCCATAGAAAAGTACGCCACCAGCAACAACGGGCAGATGATGGACAACCGACTGCCACTAAGCGCCCAGCCTACATCGGTCAGATGCTGGACTCTTGTCTTCCCAATTGACGACTTGACAGGGACCACCGTTGATATGTTTGCGAATGGGCTCAGCACCGCGCTGACGAAAGCCGAGAACGCCCTCGCTGGATCACTCTCGTCCTCGAGCGACCCCACTGTCTATGAATCTGAGCCGGGCAAATTCACCTGGGCACACGGCCCCGCATTGGTGCGGGAGTTGTCTGGAGGGGGTAGAGGTGGCAGCTTCCACATCAGGGCGCGGGGTCTCGCACAGGATGCAAACGGACTATCAGGGTACCCTCATGTCGTGAAGGAGGACTCGTCACCGCAGGGAAAGAAGATTGTCCTCCTGGAGATAACGGTCGCAAGAGCGAAATAGTGCCAACAAATTTCTGCTGGCTACGTCCTGAAGGCCGCGCCAGAGAAGTAACGTTGGCTCAAGCAAGATGGAGATGAAATCATGAAATACAGGCGATGGCTTTCCCTCCCCATTCTCGTTGTGCTCTCTTCCGCTGTTCAAGCCGGGACGTCCACCAATGTCATGACCAGGCAGAATCAGGCAGACCTCAACTGTGCCATAACGGTTCAAGTTCGCACGAACGCAGTGCAGAACTGGTACACGTTCACGGTCTCTGTCCCGAAGGAAGATACGCGGCTCAAGAGATTGTTCCGGACTGCATTCGTTCTCGGCACAGAAATAGCCCCATACCCACAGCAACTCGACGTGCCGTTGGAAACCAAGACCGATGCGACCGGCAGGAAGGAGATTATGGTCGGAGTTGGGAAGGACCGCATTTTGGATTCATTCATCAAGTTCGAGTGCTTCTGGGAGGATGAGAAACGCTCCTCTCTGGATGTCGTCTTTCTGGACCTCAGCTCATACTTAATGAAAGAGAAATGATCGGAGCCAACGCTCACGTTCTCCCTATTCGCCACCCGCGGACGGGTGGCTCAAGGGAGAACGTGAGCGTTGGCCTTGAAAAAAGAATGAAGAAACCCTGGAGCATGGACGTTTAAGCAATTAGAAGCATAATAGGAATGCTTTCTTAGCAAGGAGGAGGATACAGATGAAGAACGTATCACTTATCGTGGCGATGTTGGCACTGCTTGCGCCAGCAGCTTTTGCGGAGCGCATAGCTCCCGCCAAGGTCACGCCGGTTGTCTATGGTGGCATTGAATATCGAGCTCCAAGCGCTCACAAAAAGATGGGTGTTGTTGAAGCCTGGGACAAGGCCACCGGCAAGATGTTGTGGGATAAAAAAGTCTACAACGTGGAGATCGACCCCAATGAGGAAGAGGACGTTCAGTTGGTATTCATCAAGAAATTGGAAATTGATGCCGGAAAGCTCATCGCGACAAACGAACATAACGACCGCTACTCGATTGACTTTAAAACCCGGGAAGTGACGAAGCTGAACAAAGAAGAGAATACTCGGAAAGATTAGGCCAACCAAGCACTGCATGGTACTTTTCAACCCTGCGGGTTGAAAATCCCATGATTGCAAACGTTGGGAATTGAATATGAAGAAGATATTGATAATGGGCATGCTTTTCCTTGTCGGGTGCGTCTCAAGTCCACCTGCGCCCACGTATCAGCATCCAAAGCCCAGCGTTCTTCCACAGGCCGACTGGTCAAAGACTCCTCCTGAAGAATACGACTGGCAGAAGTATGTGGGCGACGGGCAATCCACGCTTGAGACGATGGCACGGGCTCTCCACGGAATCGACGTACTGACGAAGCGGATGGAGGAGATTCTAGCCTCGCATCGCAAGCTTCTCGCTGCACGAAGTCCCGACCAGCTTGCCCTTTTCAATCAGGCCCAGTCCAAGTGGGAGGAGCTTGCAGATCTTGAAGCAACATTCGTGGCGAACGGCTGGTCGGGGGGCTCCGGTTACAAAGCAGCCTTGCCTGCGGCAAAGCTGCGTCTGCTCCAGGCCCGAGTCCAGCGGCTTCTCGAACTCAAGGGTGAGGCATTGGATTTGAATGAATAGGATTCCCAACAAGATGAATGCTGACTATTGTCGCTTGCGCGCCAAAGTCTGATTCACGACGTTAGGCATCATAAAAGGAGGTTGCAATGAACCGCATAGCCAGAATTAGAAGTCGAAGAGAGCCCCCGAATCCAAGATGGTACCCACCCCTAATGCTTATATTTGCCTGTCTTTCATATGTTGGGCTAGTCGTGGCAGTCACCTCGAAATTCCATTCGGAGAATTTACTCAATGCAGTAATCTTGCCCTCCTTCATTGGGACCCCATTGTTTACATACCTCTATCATCGCGCCTCAATCACTAGGCTATTGGAGGAGATCTCCGAAGAGTTATCCAAGATAAACAAAAGCTAGTGACAAGGAATTGGCCTAACCAGTTTTTGGAGGGTATTCGATGAACCGCGGCGGTTCATCTCAACCCTCAAAATAACGTTGGGTTGAGTAATATGAAGAAAACAATAGCAATCATTTTGTCCGCATTTGTCGCGTGCGTGGCTCTGGCATATCTTCCTCCTGATTGGACAGAAGAATACGCGGCGTCTGATTTCGGAAAGAAAGAAATTAATAGGAAATTAATAGGGCCCGCCAGCCAGTAGCCAGTGCAACACTGGCTACTGGCTGGCGGGATAGATAAAGATTGCTGCAATCGCGAATATTGGTACTATTATTATATGGATCGCACGCACACAGTTACATTTCGAATGACGGGCGCCCCGGCCAACGAGATAGTACCCGGGACGCCTGCAGAACGAATCGGTCTCGTTTGGCCCCTCACCCGTGAAGTCGCATCGCTGAGCAAACGTCATAATGTTGAACGAAGATTACAGAGACATGTTGCAGGCATTAGTCGACGAGAAGGTTAATTTCCTTCTCGTAGGGGCATACGCCTTAGCTGCCTACGGGTATCCGCGGGCAACAATGGACATTGATATCTGGGTGTTGCCGTCACCAGACAATGCTGATGGTGTTTTGCGGGCACTTCTTCGCTTCGGTGCTCCCCTGCACAATGTCAGCAGAGCCGATTTTGAGAAAGAGGGAACGGTGTTTCAAATCGGTGTTGCTCCAAGACGGATCGATATCATCACCGCCGCCTCGGGACTGCAGTTTGAGCCTACATTCAGGAATTCATTGATTGTGGAGATTGAGGGAATCCAGGTGCGGATTCCCTCGGTTGATGACCTTGTCACCAACAAGCGCGCATCGGGCAGAACTAAGGATTTGGCAGATGCCGAGGCCTTGGAAGAACTCAAAGCCTCCGAATCGGCTCCCCGTGACTGACTGAGGGTAGTCAGCCAGCCACGAGTGCCACACCACCTTACTATTACCCACAAGTCGGGCGGAAATCAGTTGGGAACAAGGTCGCCGCAAACCGTCCGCTCCTGCCCTGCGTCTGCTGGAAATTGCGGAGCGCCATCCCGAATGCGCTGGTCGAAGCGTAGCCCCCAGCGGCCGGTCAGCTGCCAATTTGCATGGGCGCTTGCGGTGTTGTGGTGGGATTTCGTGTAGATGAATCGGTCTTGGTAGAGGGAATCGATACTAGGTTTCGACTTAACCAAAAAGCCTCAGTCTTCGGGCGCCCACTTCAAATGCGGCAGGATGTTTGTGACGGTCAGCGCCGTTATGCGCGGCACCCGCAACAGATCTTCCGGCTTGTGGAAAGGCCGATGCGCCACAATATTCCGGGCCGTGACCGGCCCCACCCCCGGCAGCATTTCAAGCTCGCGAAGCCCGGCCGTGTTGATGTCGATCGGTCCCGCCGGAAAACGTATCGAGGTATCGATATCGCGCAATTCCGCCAGCTCCTGGCGCGACTCCGCCCGCGCAGCGATCAGTCGCCTTGAATCCGACGCCGCCCATAGACCTGCCCGATCCAGCATGGCCGCGCTTTCCAGATCCGAGAATCCTTCCGCGGCATCCACCGCCGAGGTCCCGTCCGGCAAGGCCCGGCGCACACCATACGCGCGTGCCAGACCGCGTGAGACCAGCAGCGCGGCCAGATCCGCGCCGTCGGACGTCTCCACAAACGCGTAGATCCGCCGCGAGACCGATCGTCCCGGTGCCGTGGCGCGCACCGTGTATACCGTGAACGGCTTCGCCAGCATCGTCCGCGTGAAATCCGCCGCTGCCTGACCGAAATGTACGGTGTCGCGATGACTTTCCAGACCGAAATAGCGCGACTGATCTCGTACGCGCCGCGCATCCGTTTCGGAGCTGGCGATCGTCTCGGGTGCATCCACATAATACAAGCGCAGCAGGTACTCAGCCCCGTCGTACCGCACACTGAAGCTGTCACCATCATTCGAGGGATGCTCCACCCACTCGACGTGCTCCCAGTGCTCCAGCCTGCCGGGCGTCGCATCCTCCTCGGCCCGCACACCTGCCACAAGGCCGATGCCGGCAAACACCGCCATCTGCCCGAAGCGTCTCACCAGCGCTATGCCCAATCCGCGTTTCATCTTGCCTTTCGTCAACCCGGAAACACTCGAAGATTATTTCATCCCGCACGACAACAAGCAATCCCATAATCGCATCCCGCCCTGGTCCGCGTTGCGGTTTAATTATTTATCTTTCAATTGGACTCCCATCCAAATAGAATCACGTCTTTTTGTTTTCCTATCGAGAACACAAGGAGGCATCATGTTGCATGCACCGGCGGCGAAAGAGGCGAAGGACAACTCGTCCGAGTGGAAGGCCAAGCTCGGCATCAAGCTGTTCTGGCTGTATAGCGTCATTTACATGGGCTTTGTCGGTCTCACGGTGTTCTCGCCGGAAACCATGAAGAAGCCGGTGCTTGCGGGCACCAACCTGGCGATCATCTACGGAATGTTCCTCATCCTGTTCGCGATCATCCTCGGTCTCATCTACAACCACTTCTGCATCAAGAAGGAAGATGAGATGAACGCCAAACCGGAGGCCAAATAATGAATTACGTCGCCAATCCCATTGCCATCGCCATCTTCCTTGCCTTCGTCGGGTTTGTCCTTGGCATGTCGTTCTACTACGCCCGCAAGTCGAAATCGGCCTCAGGGTATTTCGCGGCTGGCGGCAGCATCCACTGGTTCGTCAACGGCATCGCCTTTGCTGGTGACTACCTATCAGCCGCCTCGTTCCTGGGCATCTGCGGCATGATCGCCACCATGGGGTACGACGGGTTCCTCTACTCGATCGGCTATCTTGCCGGATGGATCGTCGCCCTCTTCGTTGTCGCGGAACCGATGAAACGCCTCGGGAAGTACACCTTCGCGGATGCGCTGGACTTCAAGTTCAACTCCAAGGGTATCCAGCTCATGGCGGCCATCAGCACGCTCGTCGTCTCGATCTTCTACCTGATCCCGCAGATGGTTGGCGCGGGTTCGCTCATCACGCCGCTGCTCGGTCTGCCCCAGTGGATAGGCGTGGTGATGGTCGGCGCGATCGTCATCACGATCGTGGCGACGGCGGGCATGACGTCGACCACCTACGTGCAGTTCCTCAAGGGCGGCCTGCTGATCATCTTCTCGACGCTGCTTTCCGTTGCCGTGCTGCACCGGGGCCTGTCCACGGAACCGCGGCCGGAAACCTTCTCGCCGCAGACTATCGCGCTGGCCGATGTCACGCCGTCCGCTGAGATCGCGGATGCGAAAACAGGGCTGACCTTTGTGAAGCTCGAGAAGGATGGCCTGTCGAACTGGTGGATCAAGAGTGGCGATATGCTTGAGGAAGCCCAATCCATCACCAGAACCGCCGCCGGGGAAACCCTCTATAACGGGGCACCGAAAACAGCGAACCGCTTCAAGTCGGTCGGCCTTGTCGCCAAACTGCCCGATGGCCAGACCAAGACCGGTCCGGTTGGGGTCTTCAAGTACTTCTCAACGATCCAGGGTTCGGAGATCGTCCGTTACCCTGCGGCAAAGGTGGCCAAGCTTGTGGTCGGTGGTGAAACCGTCAGCGTGTACTGTCCCGTGATCACCAAGGGCGAAGACCTACTGGTTCCCGGCCAGAAATTCAAGACCAAGGACGGTGTCGGCAAACTCAATTTCATTTCGCTGATGCTCGCCCTCTTCTTCGGAACCGCCTCGCTGCCGCACATCCTGATCCGCTACTACACCGTGCCGTCGCAACGCGATGCCCGTAAATCGACTATCGTCGCGATCGGATCGATCGGGTTCTTCTATGTCCTGACGCTCTTCATGGGCCTCGGCGCGATGACGCTGGGTGTGATCGATCTTGGCGATGACAACATGTCGGCCCCGCTGCTGGCCAAGGCGTTCAGTCCCGTGCTTTTCGCGATCATCTCGGCCATCGCGTTCGCGACGGTACTGGGAACGGTTTCCGGCCTGATCGTTGCCGCCTCCGGCGCGGTTGCCCACGACTTGATGGATAAGTTCCTGCGCCTGAAGATGTCAGACCATAGCAAGGTCAAGGCCGGCAAGATCGCCGCTCTTTCCGTGGGCGTCATCGCCATCATCCTGGGCATCCTGTTCCAGGGCATGAACGTGTCGTTCCTGGTAGGATGGGCCTTTGCCGTCGCGGCGTCGGCCAACCTGCCGTCGATCATCATGCTGCTCTTCTGGAAGCGCACGACGGCCAAGGGCATTGCCTGGTCGATCGGCGTGGGTATGGTTTCCGCCCTCGGCATCATCCTGACATCGCCCGATATGTATGCGCAGTACGGTCTCGACAAGACCACGGCCCTGCATCAACTGAATCAGCCGGGTATCATCTCGATCCCGCTCAGCTTCCTGACGCTGGTGATTGTCTCGCTGCTGAGCAGGAAAGATCAGCCTGCCACCCCGAGGAAATCGTAGCTAAGCCGCGTTTGAAAGGCAGGGATTGCAGCCACGACATTCTGCAGGTTCTGGCGCTCGATATCGGTCAGTGACTGTAGGTCCAGCTCGTCGTTGACAAGGCCGTCTTCGGTGGCTAGTTGATGGTAGAAGCGAAGGCGCCACAGGTAGTCAAGGGCATAGCACATCTCCTGTGCGGTTTGTTCCTGCAGGACGTCCAGACGGCGAAGCTGCCGGATCCGGTCAATCGTCCCGGTTTCCGAAAGCTTAAGCTTGAGGGCATAAAGCCGGGCAAAGGTCTCGAACGGCTTGATGCACGCCTTGAGGTTGATTGCCGTCTTCCCGTCCTGCCTGTTGACTTTCAGGTGACCGAACAGCGTGAGCGGTGCCTTGTACAGCAGGCAGTTCCGGGCGTAATGCATCAGGAACTCCGGGTGCTCCCCTGTCTTCAAATGCACATGGTCCCTGAGTTGACGGACAAGGGGCTCGCTGCCAAACGCACATCGGAGGTCAAGAAAGACATTGACCTCGAGAATAGACTGCGGCGAAGCCTCGCGGATCCATGTCTCGAAACGACCCTTCCATTCCGTCAGGCTGAGACACCACTTCGGGTTCGCCGCCATGATCCCGCCGGGGCAATAGGGAAAGCCCGCCTGACGCAGCCGCCCGCATACTTCGTCACCCAGCCGCAGGAACCATCGCCGTGTATCGGTCAACCGTGATTCAGGAACGTCTTCAAAGATAAGTGCATTGTCCTGATCGGAAAAAAGCGTCATTTCATGCCGGGCATTGCTGCCAAGGGCAAGAAACGCGAAGGAAACCGGAGGTTCGCCTGCGGCCTCCAGCGACAAGGCGACAAACCGATGGACGGAGGCGTCAAAGGCTTCGCCAATCAGTTGCCGTAGATAGTCCGGACGGACGCCGCGATCCGTCAGGATGCGTATGCGTCGAGGCAGCTCCTCAAGGGCATGCAGGACCTCTCCGGCTGTCAGGCATTGCCGAATGCGCAGCGGCAAATCCGGGCCGGGACTATCATCATCGGCCAGCGTGGTGGCTACGGGGTGATGAAAACCGCGCAGGGTTCCTTCATGACTGCGGTTCAGGCTGCGGAAGGCAATCACATGGCCGTTCTTCTGGGAAAGGAATATGCGCGAAGAGGAGGCCTGGACATCCAGAACCCGCCCCGCCTTGGTCTTGAGCACGACATCAAAGACGGCGGAAGACGCTTCGCCCTTGTACAGTTTACGCAGATGGCCTGCGGCAAAGGCATTCACCTCGACCCCCGGGGCGAGCAGGTTGACGATATCCATCGATGCCAGCTCGGCCTCGCTGTAGCCGGTCATCGTCTGGATGGTCTGGTTGGAATAAATAGTCTTGCCGTCGATTTCGAGCAGGTATCCCTCGCCGGAAGCATCGACAAGCGCGCGATAGCGGTCTTTCGCTTCCCTAAGCCCCTGTTCGGCACGATGCCGTTCCTGCTCGATCTTCCTGCTCTGAAGAAGCAGATAACCGAGAATCACAAACAGAGCAAGAAAGATCAAGGCATCCGCCGTCAGCAGCTTCCGGGACAGTCTGGCCATTTCCGCTTCGATATCCTGGATGTAGATGCCGGTACCGATAATCCATCCCCACTCCGGAATACCGCGGACGTACGAGAGTTTGGGCGCAATCCGCGACGGATCGTCTTTCCACTGCCAGTCATAGGCCAGATAGCCATCACCGGCATTCTGCACAAGCTTAACGAATTCAACGAACAACCGCTTTCCGCTCTTGTCCTCATGGTCGGCGTAATCAGTCAGGTCCCGTCCGGTCAAATCGGGCCGGTAAGGGTGCATGACCATCACCGGATGCATGTCGGTAATCCAGAAATAGTCCTTGCCATCATCCCCGTAGCGCAACTGGGCCAGTTCAGCAGCAGCCTCGGCCTGCGCGGCGGCGCGGGTCATCTGGCCGCTCTTTTCCTGATGCACAAAAAAAGCAATCGTGCTGGCGGCCGTGCGCGTTAATTCACGTATCTGGTTTTTTTTCTGTTCCAGCATGGTCTGCCTGACCAGCGGCACGATCATAGAGAGCGAGGAGACGGCAAACAGGATGGCGGCAAATACGGTCGGCCAGAGAATGCGCCAGTAGAACCGGGCGGAAACCCGAGGGGCACAGTTTGGCAGGTAGGCCTTACCTTTGAAATAATCGGCCAGCTCCGTCTCGCTCAGGATGGACTTCAGGTCCTCTCCACCTCCGCTTTCGTGATATTTTTCAGTGAAGGTCCCGTTTTCAAAATCCTCCTGGCTCGGGATGTAACCCTGGTAGTCGTCCCGGATGTGGCTCTCGAAAACGGCCTTGATCTGATCGGGACTGTAGTTCCCCCCGAAGATACGATACGCATCGTCGAGGGCCTCTGCGCAGTGACGGTATTTGCGGTGGTTGTACGGATCGAAATCCGGCCGCTGTCCGGACTGTTGGAAATCGTTGAAGCTATCGGCATCAAAGAATCCGTCAATCCACTGGTGGATATCCTCGGCGCGAAGACCGGTCAGGGCCTCGCTATGATCAGCATGGTGGGCAATCTGCATGATCATCATGATAGACGATTATGGACCGAAGGCAACTACAAGCATGGACGGGTATCACGTATCCCGGACAACCGGGACGGGACGGGGTCGAATCCCACCGTCCTCAGCAGCGACTGCGTCACCTCGTCCAGCAGTCCCTCGCCAGCATACCCGCCGCCGAGCAGCAGCCCGGCAAACGCGCCAATGACCTGACGGTAGCGAGCGCATTGATCAGCGCTCAGCTCGCGGCTTTCCGGACGGAACAGGATCGTGAATTCCCCCTGTGCATTCACCGAGCCGATCACCGTGCAGGCATCCTCGTGCGCCAGATGCATATTGAAATGATAACGTCGCTCCCCCTGGATCAGGCACGGTTCAACGGCAAGCAGCAGCCGATCACCATCAACCCCCGCCTTGAACAGGAAACCGGCCTTCTCCAGCACAAGCGCCTTATCGTTCAAGGCTCCAATCCATGGCTTCGCGACGGCAACCCCGCCCTTGATCCCGTTGAATATGACTTTTGCAATCGCCATGCCAGTAGCGTAACAGACCGACTCACTCGCCTCAAGCCACGAGTGTGGCTTGACTTGAGCGCGAACAAATGTTGAAATCCTGCCTCGTTTCACTGGTCCGAATTCGTGAACACCAACAACAGAAAAGCTGCGTATGAAAGAAAAAATGCTTGCCGGAATCAAGAGTCGCGAGGCGCGTGTCGGTGTCGTCGGACTCGGCTATGTCGGGTTGCCCCTGCTGATCGAGTTCGCCAAGGCTGGCTTCCATGTCGCCGGCCTGGATATCGATGAAAGCAAGACCGTTTCAATCCAGGCGGGTAAATCCTATATCAAGCATATCGCCCCCGCGCGCATCCAGTCCGCTCTGACCAACAACCCGAGGGCATTCGTCACGACGGATTTCGCGCGCGTCCGGGAGTGCGACGCCCTGCTGATCTGCGTGCCGACGCCTTTGACCCGTCATCGAGACCCGGATCTGAGCTATATCGAGAACACCGCCCGCAGCATCGCCCCCCACCTGCGCAAGGGCCAGCTTGTCACCCTCGAATCCACCACCTACCCCGGCACGACCGAGGATGTGCTGATCCCGATCCTAGAGGCGGGCAGCGGTCTCAAGGCTGGCAAGGACCTGTTCGTGGCCTTCTCGCCTGAACGAGAGGATCCCAACAACAAGGAGTTTTCAACTTCCACCATACCGAAGGTGGTCGGCGGCTTCGACGCGGATGCGCTGGAAGTCGCCTGCGCACTGTATGACGCGGTCATCTGCAAGACCGTACCAGTCTCGAACTGCCGCACAGCCGAGGCGACCAAGCTGATGGAGAACATTTTCCGCTGCATCAATATCGCACTGGTCAACGAGCTGAAGATCGTCTTCACCGAGATGGATATCGACGTGTGGGAGGTTGTCCGCGCCGCCTCGACAAAGCCTTTCGGCTTCATGCCCTTCTACCCCGGACCGGGGCTCGGCGGGCACTGCATCCCGATCGATCCGTTCTACCTGACCTGGAAAGCCAAGGAATACGGTATCTCCACCCGCTTCATCGAACTGGCGGGTGAAGTCAACACGGCCATGCCGGCCTACGTCGTCCAGCGTACCATGCTCGCCCTGAACGAGATTGGCAAACCGCTGCGCGGCAGCCGCATCCTGCTCGTGGGACTGGCCTACAAGAAGAATGTCGACGATGACCGCGAAAGTCCCACCTACGTGCTCTGGGAGCAGTTGCTCAAGCTGGGGGCCGACGTATCCTACTACGACCCCTTCTGCCCCGTGGTGCGTCCAAGCCGCGAGCATGGACAGTTCGCCGGTATCGCCAGCGTCTCGCTGGACGACATCTGCAGCGAGCGCTTCGATGCCGCCATTATCTCGACCGGACACGATAACGTCGACCACGACGCGCTGGCGAAACGCCTGCCGCTGGTGGTCGACTCCCGCGGCGTCTGCTCACCCGCACCGAATGTCGTGAAGGCCTGATGAAACTGCCGCCACCGCTCGTGACCGCCCTGCGAACCCTGACGATATTGCGCGTACCAGGCAGTGAGGCGGAGAGGCCCGTCGACGCGCTGGCCTGGTTCCCGGTCACCGGTGCTTTGGTCGGCCTATTGCTCTGGATCACGCAGAAGATCATCATCACGATCCTGCCGGGAACCCCGCCATCCATCGCCGCCGTCGCCGTGGTCACCGCCGGGGTCCTGCTGACCCGCGGCCTGCATCTCGACGGACTGGCCGACTGGGCCGACGCCATCTGGGGCGGCTGGACCCCGCAGCGGCGGCTCGAGATCATGAAGGATTCTTCGCTGGGCACCTTCGGTACAGTGGCGCTGATACTCGTGCTGCTGGCCCGCTTCGCGGCGATTACGGCCCTGATCGGGCGCGGCGAGGCATCCTGGATCATCCTGGCCTGTATCATTGCCCGTACCGCTCAGGTCGATCTGGCCGCCTGCTTCCCTTATGCCCGTCCCGAAGGCGGCACGGGAGCCGCCTTCATCAACCAGGCCAGCGGCGAGCATCGTTTGACGGCCTTGCTGGCGACACTGGCCTTGACGCTGGGCATCGGCTTGGCCTGCCTATCCAGCCTGAATCCGCTGGCACTGGCGTTGATCGCCTTGGTCGCCACTCGTGCCTTCGGCCATTCGTGCAAACGCAATCTTGGCGGAATCACAGGCGACACGCTCGGTGCCGCCAGCGAACTGTGCGAGACACTGGTCCTGCTGCTGGCGGCATGCCTATAGGGCGTGTTGATTTATTTGGATACACAACGGGAGGGACAGCGTCTCGCTGTCCGAATGCCTGGCTAACCACGCTGTTTTCAAGAAAGGCTTCGCCATGCACCTTTTCATGCGCAGCGGACGCCGAGGACGGCGTTCCTCCCGTGCCGCTCTTGGAATAAATCACCACGCCCTATAGCTAGGCACAAAAAAACAGGCGGCTTATTAGCCGCCTGCTTCCGTGTGCGTTAAACAGTCGCCTTACTGGCCAAGGACCATGCCCGCATCCTTCTGCTTGAACTCCTCGAACTTCTTGACCTCGGCATCCAGATCCGCAAACGCCTGAGACGCGCGGAAACGGGTATAGAGGTGGCGCTGCGTGTTGGCCTGGTTGGCAAACGCATCGGCGATCACGCTCGGTTCCACAACCATCAGCGCCCATGCCGTGGTCATGCCATCCTTCGTGTCGTACTTGAGATCTTTCGGAACCGCGCCACGCAGCACCTGCGAGGCGATCTGCTTGCTCGCCGCCGAGAACAGCTCATTAAGCTCGGAACCATCAGCCGTGCCGACTTCTTCCGAGAAATCCTTCTTCAGCGATTCGACCTTGGTCTCCATGATTTGCGCCACTTCCGTGCGTCCACGGGTCTTCGCCTTATCCAGGGCCAGGTGGACCGTCTTGGACGTTCCGACGCCAACCGCAGCAAGGCCGCCTGCCGCCGTGATCGCATTCGCTTTCTCCTGGATGATGTCGAACGGCGATTTCTCGCTCTGGATCTTCGTCTTCGCACAGCCCGCAGCCATCACCAGAGCCGCTGCACACACTGCCACCCCTGCCATACGCTTCATACCGTCCTCCTGCTTAGCCCCGGTACTACCCGAGGCACGTTTTGACACAACGCCCAACCCCTGCATCTAAAAACTACTAAAACCGTCAAACCGAATCAAGCACCTTGTGAAAACAAAATCCAGGCCTATTCCTTCGGCACAGATACCGTCGAACCACCATTGCCAGGCACACGGAAGTAGTCATTCTGCCGAGTGGCATCCAGCACCGCCCGCCACAAGTCCCCCTTCAGGTTCAGCTTTTGTCGCTCGACTGTCGCCAGCGTGATCGGGGCGATCGTATAGGTGTTGTTGGTACGCCCGACCACACAGCTCGTCCTGCCCGCCATCGCGGCGTGAACCGCGTTCTTGGCCAGCAAATGACACAGGATCGCATCCGTCCCCTGCGCGGGAACACTGCGAATAGAGTAACTCGGATCAAAGTACTTGACCGATCCATCCCATGGCGAACGGGAGAAGTGCGCGTGCAGACGGTCGCGGAGATACTCTCCGATGTCATGCTTGAGCAAGTTGCCGGAAGCATCGCGCCGCTCAGGCAATCCTTTCATGAACCCCTGCCCGGCACCTTCGGCCACGACGATCACACAGTGATCCTTGCCGGAGGAGAACCGACGTTCGACCGCCGCGATCAAACCGCCCTTGCCGTCGATCTCGAAATCAACCTCAGGCACGAGACAGAAGTTCACCACCGAATTCGCCAGGCTGGCGAACGCCGCGATAAATCCCGAGTCGCGGCCCATCAGCTTGATCAGCCCGATCCCGTTGAAGGCCCCCTTGGCCTCCATGTGCGCCGAGGTGATTATTTCGTGCGTCTGGTACACCGCCGTCTCGAATCCGAATGTCCGCCCGACAAAGTTCAAGTCGTTGTCGATCGTCTTTGGCACGCCTACCACCGCGATCTTCAATTCCCGGCGCTTCACTTCCGCCGCGATGTCGGCCGCCGCCCTCAGGGTACCGTCGCCGCCGATGCAGAAGAAGATATTGATATTCTGCCGCTGTAGCGAGTCGACCAGGTCGCCCACCCGCTCCCCATGCCCGCGGGAAGACCCGAGGATGGTACCGCCGTCCTCGTGTATCGTATCGACAATATCCGGGGTCAGCATCATGGGGGTATGTCCATACTCGGGCAGCAGTCCGCGGTAGCCGAACCGGATACCGTAGATACTGCGTACGCCATACTCGAAAAACAGGGTGTTGACAAGCCCCTTGATTACATCATTCAATCCCGGGCTCAATCCGCCAGCCGTTGTGATCGCGACCTTGGTCCAGGCGGGATTGAAGAACAGCTTGCGGTGCGCACCGGCAAGCTCAAACGAGGGCGGTTGAATCCCGGCCGCACAGTATTGCGCGATCCGCCGCGCATCCGCTGTCAGCAGCACACGGTCAGCATCATCGATAAACTCGCAGTTGACCAGTGGCGACTGCACGGTGCAGGGTCCAAGCGTCTCGATTACAAATGAGAAATCCTGCGGCGATTCCAGTACTCTATCGTAAATCAGCATGTGATGACTCCATTCATGTCGTCTATCCCGATATTTGGCAAAAGCGCCATTATCCGGTGATCGACCACGCCTGTCAAACAAAACACGGATTCTTGTAAGCATTCTTGGCGACCACCAGCGGCAGTCTATTCCGCAGCCTCTGGCTTAGGCATCTCATCCTTGCCAAAACCAAGAATACGCCCCATGCCGCTGCCGACCGCGCGCACCCCGTCACCAGCGGCACCCGCAGCCGCCTTGGCCCCGTCAGCCGCCACACCGACAGCCGCGCTCGCCCCATCCGCCGCCGCACCGGCCAGGCCACCCACGCCAAGTGCCGCGTTGCCGACCGCACCCAGGACCGCCTTGAGCACCTGCCCTGTGATCTGGACCGTATTTTGCCCCTCTCCTCCAAGGTCGTTCAGCGTGATCGTCGCCAACTGGACCGGCACCACCATGCGGCCCATGCCGGGGGTACTGATAAGGGCACGGGCCGCGACGATCTTCAGCTCCTTGATCACCACGTTCTTGCCCGGCTTCTTCGAATCATCCTCGACCTCCGTCTTCTCGTCGCCGGATGCCATACCCTCGATCAGTGCCCCCAGATTGGTGCGGCGCAGCCGCATCTCGTAGGTGATCTGCGGCGATTCAATCAGGACCCGCCGAATACGGATCGTCTTCGTGAAGAGGGAACGCACATCCAGATCGACTTCAAGTTTCCGCATGTCGAACAGGCTTTCGGTCTGGAACCCCTCCGGATTGCCGACCACGAGACCGTCCAGCCGCACATACCCTCGCAACGGACGGAAATGGGCGTCTTCAAGCGTGACAGCCACCCCCAGCAACGGCGGGCCAAGACGGTTCACCCCCGTCTTGATCATCCGTCCGCCCAGGAAGATAACCCCCAGCAACAGCACCAGTAGCAGCAACACCAGCACAACCAGCAATCGCCTCACAATTCTCATGGGGTTCCTTTGTATTATCCGAAACTTCACTGTATGAGCAAGTTTATCCGCCATGTAATCCGATTGCAAGCATACCGCAACGCGTCCGCGCTTTCGCTTGCCCGCCGTAGCGGGTCCGGCTTCTGTCAAACCATGCCTTTAGAAGTGCGAAACTCGGGCGCTTTTACGTCCATACTCACTCCTGCCGCATTCGGCACAGGCGATTGTCGCATGAAGGCGGTTTCGCTGACACCCGCTTTTGTTGTTAGATGAAGACACAAAAGAAAGACACAACCCTGAACACCAAAAGCAAAAGGAGCACTCCGTGAATCCCAAACTATTCCAAAGTATCTGTAATGCCCCCGGTATTCCCGGTTTTGAAGATGCGGTTCAGGAAATTGCGGCGGAGATCTTCGAGACATGCTGCGACACCGTAACTCGCGACCCGCTAGGAAATCTCATCGGACTGAAAAAGGCCAAGGCAGCCAGCAAGGGAACGCAGGCGCTCAAGGTCATGCTCGCCGCCCATGCCGACGAGCCGGCCATGATGGTAGCCAGGATCGACGGCAAGGGCATGATCAAGTTTCGCCTGGTCGGCGGTGTCAACCCTGTCATGGCACAGTCGCAGCGTGTGCTTATCCACACCGGCGCGAAGAAGCCGATACGTGGGTGCATCGTACCGAAAGATGCCGACACCAAAATCGACGATCTCCGCATCGACACCGGATTCTCCAAGGAAAAGCTGGAAACACTGGTTCCATTGGGATCGCCGATCACGATCGACGAGGACGCATCGGTCCTCAACGGCAAGATGTGGGTGGGACGAAACTTTGACAACCGTGTCGGCAACTATTGCCTCGTCGAAGCCATGCGCCAGGTGGGCGATACTCACGTCGATGTCTACGCGGTCAGTTCGGTCCAGGAGGAAGTCGGGCTCCGGGGAGCCCGTGCTGCAGCCGGCAGGATCCTGCCTGACATGGCCCTTGCGATTGACGGCAGCATGACAAAAGGGGCCTATGACGACGGTGACAACTTGTGTGAGCCCGGCAAAGGCACCGGAATCTATATGATCGACAATCTCACCATTGGTCACCCGAAGCTGGTAAAGAGCCTCTTCGCGATGTGCAAGAAATACAAGATTCCGCATCAGCTCAACATCGGGGGCGGAACGGATGCCGCCGCCATCCAGCAATGCCCCGGTGGGTGCATCGTGACGACTGTTGGTGCCCCCGTTCGCTACATGCACTCAACCGTGCAGCTCTGTCATGCCGACGACATCGATGCTACCGTTGCACTGCTCGTGAAGTTCATGGAAAACGCCCACGAGTTGTACGCGAACCTAGGCTGCTAACTGCCGCCTGAAGGCGGAACGACAAACACCGTAAAACAGGGTTCTCCTTGCTCATAGTACAGGCTTCAGCCGGAATGTAAAAAGGAATGCACACGCTATGAAAATCACCCGCATTTATACAACCCCGATCCGTATTCCCCTGAGCTGCTTCTTCTACAACTCCGACTGGGCGGGGACGAAGCGCGAGTGGGGCGGACGCCTCAGTCGTGTGTCGCCGAAACGGCCTTCGCCGATCCTGGAGTACGTGCTGGTCCATATCGAGACCGACGAGGGAGTCAGCGGGATCGGGGAGGCCCCGGCCGATATCGGTTTCTTCGGCCAGACCATGGAGGCCATCCAGGTGGCGATCGACGACTACCTCGGACCGCAGCTTGTCGGCAAGGAGCCGTTCGACATCCCCGGCCTGATGGACCTGATCGACTACCGCGAGAACTCGTGCGCCAAGTCGGGCATCGACCTCGCGCTGCACGACCTGGTCGGCAAGATACGCGGCATTTCGGTCAGCGAACTGCTCGGCGGGGCCCGGCGCACCCGCATCCCGGTAGCGATCGAGATTGCCGGCGGCTCGCCGGATGACATGGCGGCCGAATGCCTGAAGTACATGAAGATGAACGTCAAGGCGTTCAAGCCGAAGATCGGCAGCATCCCCGCCAAGGACGCCGACCGGTTGCGAGCCATCCGCGAGGCCGTGGGGCCGGATATCTCGCTGCGGGCCGATGCCAATCGCGGCTACACGCCCGCCGAGGCGATCGAGCTTTGCCGCCTGGCCGAGAAGTACGAGGTCAATCTCGAACTGCTCGAACAGCCCTGCGAGGCCTGGGACCTGCCCGGCATGGCCGAGGTGCGCCGGGCGGTCAACATCAAGATCGAGGCGGACGAGAGCTGCTTCGGCCCGCACGACGCCGAAGCCGTTATCCGTGCCGAGGCCGCCGACGTGCTCAACATCAAGATCGGTAAGGCGGGGGGGCTCGCCAATGCCATGCTGATCGCCGAGATCGCCGAGGCCGCCGGCCTCGAATCCGTTCTCGGCACCGCCTTCGGCCTAGGCCCCAAGATTGCCGCCAAGCTCCATTTTGCCGCCGCCGTGAAGCGGTTCACCGGCGCGGTCGAGTTCACGGAGCTGGGCCTTCATGGGCCCCTGCTCAAGGGCGATCTCGACCGGGCGCTCTCGCTGCCGCTCGACGAGGACGGCTGCCTGCCGGTCCCGACCGGCCCCGGCCTCGGCGTCGAACTGGATGAGGCCAAGGTCGCGGAAGTCACCCGGCAACCGTTCTCAATCCGATAAGGAGGCCGCCGACATGACCATTCATCGCGCGAACGGCCCGAAACCGTCAAGATAGGCGCCAATGATCTAATACACTCCGAACTGGTGAGCGGTGTCGTACATGGCGACGACATTCTCCGTCGGGGAGTTGTCCTGCAGGCTATGAGTCGGCGAGAAGCAATAACCGCCGCCAGGCATCATGATCTCGAGGGTCCTACGGCAATCGGCCACTACATCGTCGACTGTTCCGAAGGAAACCGGGCCAGCGGTGCTGATGCAGCCGTGAAACGCAAGCCGGTCCCCAAAGGTTTTCTTCAGATAGGCTGGCGACATGTTGGTTGCTTCCGGCTGTAAGGTGTCGGCGGCGGTCAGTCCCATGGAAATGTATTCATCATAGGCCCAACTGCTGGAGCCGCACGTGTGCATCATGACGGGGAGGTTATAGGCCTTGGCCAGGTCGAAAAAGGGTTTATGCCTCGGCTTGATGTGCTTCTGGAAGGTCTCCATGCTGATCAACGGAGTATGCTGGGTTCCCAGATCCTCGCCGATCCACATGAAGTCAACGCCACCCTTGGCCGCCTCAAGCTCTCGTCGCGCCACTTCCAACTGGACGGCCAGCATCCGGTCAATCATCAACAACCCGGCCGGCTCATCCAACGCAAGATCCACAAACATCTGCTCCATGGAACGCAGGAAACCGGCCGTATTCATGATGCAGGCCAGGCCGGGATTACCGATGTAAACCGCATATTCCTTCTTTTCCTCGCAGGCCTTGGCGATATTGGAATAATCGTAATCGTCTGGAGAGGGCATGGGCCACTTGGCTACGGTTTCCACATCGGCAGCCACCAGCGGGAAATCGCAGTAATCCCAGTAGCCGCCTGTGCCGTGCTCAACATAACGGGTGCGCCAGCCCCACGTTGCGCACACATTGCGCCCGGGAATTTCCGGGTGGAGACGCGCACCCGTGTAGCGAGCTCCCACACCACGGAAATCCACTCCCAGCCGATCCCTCAAGGCAACGCCCGCCTTGGGGTCCAAGCCAAAATGCGTCTTCAACCGCTGGTCAATTCCGGGATTCGCCTCATAATTGATCGGAACCCGATCCGGCTCCTGTCGCGCCAGTGTGGCAAGAACTCTTTCCTTGGATGACATCTTCTTCATGGACTACACTTTCGTTGTTGATGATGCACGATCTAACCGAAGACCGTATCGAGGAAGAGGTCCCGTCACGGTTGTTCGCGGCGGGGGACGTCGGTATCCGGCAGAGCGAACTCGGTTTCCAGCTCGCGCATCCTCGCGGTGAGGGTCGCTTCGGTCTCGCGCACATCGTCCAGCACCCGTACCGTGCTGTCGCGCTCGGCCTTCAGATCATTCTCCAGCATCCCGATTTCACGATCGCGGACTTTCACCGCTTTCCTCAATCCATCAAGCTCGCCTTTCAGGCCAGCTATGCACAGGGCATGCTCCTCCGTCATGGCCGCCAGCGCGGCCGCATGCGCCGATTCCATCTCGGTGGCGCGAGCGGATGCGTCTTCCGAGATCGCCTTTACCCGCTGCTGCATCTCCACCAGCTCGGCCCGCACGGCCGACAGCTCGGAGTCCTTCTCCACCGCAGCAGCCGCGAAAAAGGCTCGCTCGCGCTCAAGCTGCTCGCGCAGTGCCTTGACGTCGGCTATCGCCGTGGCGGTGGCCGCATCCAGTTGACCGATCAGTGGAACCAGGTCCGTCGATAGCGTGAACAGCTTCTCCCCCTCGCCCCCCTTCACACCGTCCTCCAGGCGCATGCTCGAGCCCGCCTGCAGTTGTTCGCGAATGGAGTCGTAATGCCGCGCCAGGGCCGCCTTGGCCTCTGCGAGCATCGCGCCGGTCTCCTCGAGTGATTTCGATTGCACCTTGGATCTCGCTTCCAGCTCGAAACTCAACCGCCGCTCCCCCTCGAGTTCGCGCGCGGCGCTAGCCAGGGCCTCGCCCGACTCAGCCGCCTGTTTCTGTAGCGCCTCGATCTGCTCCTGCAACAGGGCCTGCTGCTGCAAGACCACCGCGTCACCTGCAGCCTGCTCCAGTTCCAGGCGCTCGATCTCGTCAAGCGCAAGCGCCAGCGAGGCCTGGTCGATGCGGTCGATCTCACGCTCTATCTCCAGTTCGCGGACCGGCAGCCGCGCCGTCACCGCGTCAAACTGCCCCCGAAGTTGCTCCAGCGTCTGCTCCAGCGAGGATACCTGAAGTTGAGCACCTTCCCCCGCCGCCATCATGTGCTCGACGCGCGCCTGCAGATCGGCCTCGCGCAATTTCTGCAGCACGGCCGCCGCCTCGGCCAGACGTCGCTCCTCCGCCAGTTTCGCTGCCGCCTCCTCGAGTTGCCGCTGCAACTCGGCCAAAACCTCGGCCGACGATGCCTTCTGCGCGTCCAGCGCTTCCGTCGACGCTGTCTTCTGGGCTTCCAGCGCGTCCGACGCCACCTGCAACCGGGCCTCGACTTCCGTCTGGCGCTTCTTGTCTGCCTCAATCGCATCCAGCAGGTCGTTGAGCTTCAGTTCCGCCTCTGCCTGAAAGGTCTCGAGCGACTTTTTGGCAGTCCGCACCTCCATCTCCAGCAAGGTGATACGCGCCTTGAGTGCCGATGCACTGGACTCCGCCTCGCGCAGTTCCGGCACCGCCACCGGCTGAGGAACCGTGATATCGGCCTTATCGCGATCCGGCACCACCTCGAGAGATTCGATCGCCTCAGCGTTCCGAACCGACTGGGCAAGCTGCGGAATACGCACCTGCAACGCCTCGCCGCCAACACAGGCCACCGCCACACCAAAGAAGAGGCCCAACCCCGCCAATACACCGTAAAGCCCTGCCACGCTCTCTATCACTGACCACCTCGATTTTTTGCTTATAGTGGAAAACCAAACCATCATCACCGGATATCCGCAAGCCCTCTTTCACGCCCCGGTCCTACAAATCACTCAATGGCGTCTTGCCGATCCCGCAAACATTGAACCCGATTTCGTAGAGGGCCTGGTGGTCCAGGCGGTTGCGCCCATCGAAGACAAAGGCCGGCTTCATCATGCCCGCGTAGATCCGCCGGTAGTCCAGCGCCGCGTAGCAGTCCCATTCGGTCATTAGCGCGATCGCATGCGCCCCCGCCGCCGCCGCGTAGGGATCCGGCTCGAAGATAACCCGGTCGCCCAGGTCACGCAGATCCGATGCCGCATTCTTGAGCGCTTTCGGGTCGGTGACCACGACCTGCGCGCGCTCCTCGACAAGCTGGCGCGCCACGCGGATAGCCGGGCTCTCCCGCGTGTCGCCCGTGTCCTTCTTGAAGGCGAAACCGAACAGAGCGACCCGCTTGCCCGAAACCGTGTTGAACATCCGTCCGACCATGTTCCGTACGAAACGGTCCTGCTGCCAATCGTTCATCGAGACAACCTGCTGCCAGTAGGCCGCCGATTCCGCCAGCCCGTAGGACTCGCACAGGTAGACGAGGTTCAGGATGTCCTTCTTGAAACAGGACCCGCCGAACCCGACGCTCGCGTTCAGGAATCTCGGCCCGATCCGCGAATCCATGCCGATCGCCCGAGCCACCTCGCCAACATCGGCCTCAGTCGCCTCGCACAACGCGGACAGCGCATTGATGGAGCTGACCCGCTGGGCCAGGAATGCGTTGGCGGCCAGCTTCGAGAGCTCCGCCGACCAGACATTCGTCGTCAGGATCCGCTCGCGCGGAACCCAGTGTGCATACAGATCCACCAGCGCGGCCACGGCCCGGCGGCCCGCCTCCGTCGCGTGCCCGCCTATCAATACGCGGTCCGGATTCTGGAGGTCCGCGATGGCGGTTCCCTCCGCCAGGAACTCGGGATTGGAGAGCACCTCGAACTTGACCGTGCCGGGACCGGAATCGAGGATGCGCTGCATCGCGGCGGCCGTGCGCACCGGCAGCGTGCTCTTTTCCACCACGATCTTGTCCGTTGTCGAATTGGCCAGGATCTGCCGGGCGGTCTTCTCCCAGTACTGCAGGTCCGCCGCCCGGCCCGCCCCCTGGCCGAAGGTCTTGGTCGGCGTGTTGACGCTCACGAAGATCATGTCCGCCTCGGCAATCGCGCGGTCGACATCCGTGCTGAAGAACAGGTTGCGGTTGAGGCACTCGTCAACCACCTCCTTGAGTCCCGGCTCGTAGATCGGCAGGCTGCCCGACTGCCACTGGGCTATCCGCTCCACGTTGATATCCACCACCGTGACCCTGACCTCCGGGCATTTCCTGGCGATCATCGCCATCGTCGGCCCGCCTACATATCCCGCCCCTATGCATAAAACATTCATTGTCCGCCCCGGTTTCTATCCTGCCTGACACACCACACGATCTGGACGGCCACCATCGCGGCCACCGCCCGTACCAACGAAAGATGCCTTACGTTATACTCGGGAAGCATGAAAATCAAGCCCTGCCACACCCACCATCGCGTTTACCGCATATTTCGTTTGCGCAACTTCGGGAAAATCGTTATAGTCCGCACCTTCTGTGATCTCTTGAGGGTTGGACTCGGGGCTTTTTGCGCGGCTACCGCGCAACGCCGGAAAAAGAAAATTGGTGTAGAACATGAAAACTGGCATTCGTAAGTTATCCTTGCAGATGCTGGCCTTCGGGGCCTTGCTGGCGAGCTCGATTCTCTGGACCGGTTGCGAGGATGATGATGATGACAAGAACACCTCGGATCCCGGCAACGAGCTTCCGGGGCGCTACTACGTCACCGCCTATTATACCCCGGTCGAGGTCTACCACGGCGGCCCGTCGCAGGACGTCTGGGGCTACACGACCATCGGAGGCGAATCGGGCCGCGTGCTGCTCGGGTCGTACCCCGAGAGCTTCATCGGTGCCGTGCGGATGCAAGGTTCGGGAAGGATCACCTCGGGCACATATGTCGGCAAGTACCTGAACGGATCGTTCGTTGGCGATTTCTGGCTCAGCGAGTTCGCCTCCGATGCCTATGGTGCCCCCCTGCTGCCGTTCCTCACCGCCGCCGCCGATGACGGCGTGCTCGCGCGCGGAACCCGGTTCAAGCTGAAGGAGCCCCTGTTAGAGAGCGGCGGTGCCGAGATCAGTTCCACTGCCTCCAAGAAGCTGCTTGCCATCACCTGGGATGTCCAGGATCATTTCGAGGCTGGCACCGGCGGCGATTTCCGCATCGACCTCTACATCGGGGAAGAGGATCGCAGCGACTTCACCACCGACAACCCCTACTACGTGGCACTGGAAAACGTGATCATCACCACCTACTGAAACCATCTACTCCGTCGTATGGCATGATACACGTCCCCGGCTCGACACATGGCGGTATCGGGCAGGTCCTGCGCGTGGCCTTCCCGTTGATCATGGCCTCTTCGGGGCATGCGATCCGTCTCTTTTCAGACCGGGTCATGCTGGCCCGCTACTCGCAGGAGGCGATCGCGGCCGCCATGCCTGCCGGACTGACATGCTTTTGCCTGATGTGCTTCTTCCTGGGCACGGCCGGCTACGCGGGGACGTTTGTCGCCCAGTACGCGGGCGCGGACCAGAAGGAGCGCACGGGACTGGCGGTCTGGCAAGGGATCTATATCGCCCTGGCCGGGGGGATCGTCGTGGGGCTGAGCACGCCGGCCGCCCGCATGATCTTCGAATGGATGGGGCACGGCGAGGGAGTCATCGAACAGCAGATCATCTACTTCGAGTCGCTGGCCCGGCTCAGTTTCGCCCCGATCCTGCTGGCCGCCCTGAACAGCTTCTGGAGCGGACGGGGCAAAACGGCCGTGGTCATGTTGATCGAAGTGACTTGCTCCGCCGCCAACATCATCCTCAACTACATGCTGATCTTCGGCCACTGGGGTTGCCCCGAACTGGGGATCCTCGGGGCCGGGCTGGCAACCGGATTAAGCACCATTCTTGGGCTGGCCATCGCGATGGCACTGTTCTTCAGCGCGGGCAACCGCAAGCGCTTCGGAACGTTCCCGCACCGGACGCTGGACCTGCCCCTCCTGCGCCGCCTGCTGCACTTCGGCAGTCCGAACGGCGTCCAGTTCGCGCTCGACCTGATGGCCTTCAACCTCTTCGTGATCCTGCTGGGACGGCTGGGGACCGTCGAACTGGAAGCTGCCAACATGGCCTTTGCGATCAACGGCATGGTGTATCTCCCGATGATCGGACTGGGCATGACCGTATCGATCCTGGTCGGCCAGGGCATCGGGGGCAGGCACCTGGACGAGGCCCGCCGGGCGGTTCGCAGCGCCTTGATCCTGGCACTGCTGTGCAATGCGGCCGTCGGCCTCGGGATGCTGGTCTTCCCGCGTACCCTGCTGGTCCTGTTCGCCCGCCCGGGCGACCCCTCGCAGCTCCAGGCCCTCGAAACCGCCATTGTCTACATGCGCTATATCACCGCCTACCTCGTCTTCGACGGTTTCTGCATCGTCTTCAGCCATGCCATACGCGGCGCGGGCGACACCCGTTTCGCGATGCGGGCCAGCCTGGCGATCTCCTGGGGCACACTGGTGCTGCCCACCTTCATCGCGCACTACGCGGGGGCCTCCGACCATGTCTTCTGGGCCATCCTGGTCTGCCATGTGCTCATCGCCAGCACGGTATTCCTTGCCCGCTACCGCGCCGGCAACTGGATGAGCATGCAGGTGATCGAGGAAGTCCCGACCGCCGAGCTAGAGATCCTGGCCGACCGCGGCATCTAAGGATGCTCCGCGCCCTGGTCGCCTTCCGATGTTGACATTTATCCTGCTGAAAACAGCCATAATCCGCCATATTTCAGGAATGACGGGAAAATTTGGGGAGCTGGGATTATCGCCTTAAAGCCTTGCGGAAAGACGGGCTAGACCATGAACAGGATGGCAAGACCGTGATTACGATTTGTGATTACGATTATCGTTGCGATGCGGTCATGATACGGATGAGCACAACCGCTTACGCATCAAACACCCGTGAGCATGCCCTCGCTACCCGTCACGGGAAGACGTACGCCGGAGCCTACCGCGGCGGATCCAGCCAGTTGGTCTCGTCGTTGGTCAACCAGATGGTGTAGAAATTGACATGACCGGGGGTGATGCCGGTATGTTCATAGACCTGCGCGGATCCCTGGTAAATCGGCGCGCCTTCCGCCGGACTGGCCGGGTAGTTGGTGGTGCCATGATGAATGAGCACCTGTGATGATTGCATGCCTATATTAGTGGGATTGATCCAGCGCAGGTAGACGTTGTTTGTCAGCGCCACCGCACGGAACCAGAACGGCTCATAAACCGTATGAACATACGTGAGGGCGAGTTGGTTATTATCCTTGTTGCTTTCATCCTCCACCCGGTCGCTATTGATGAAGGCACGGAACACGTGGGTCGCGGTATTGGTTGGAATCGTGAAATTGGTGAAGACCACCGTGTTGGTTGCCCCTGGCATAAGCTCGCCGACGCTCTGCGTGACGTCGGCCCCCTGGCCGTCAACAGGGACTGTCGCACGATTCAGCCATACCGACAGCCGACCCGCGCTCGCGGCGGTCGTTCCCTGATTGAGAATCGTGACGGCGGCACTGAACGGCACAAGCTGGATGTGGATGCCACTGACCACGAAGTCGGGTAAGGCCGGCACCGCGATGGGCGCTCCATTCGTGAACAGACTTCCGGCATAGCCCCCATCAACCGCCTGGACCCCCCAAACTATCGTTTCGCCGACCGGCAGGTTCCGCACACGCCATTCCCGCCGGTGCCCGGTGTTGCCTGTCGAGAACACACGGCGTTTCCCCGTCGCCAAATCCGAATGCGGACTGAGTAAACCAACAGGATTCATACTGGTTCCGACATACAGGTTGTAGGTTAAGGATCCGGCAGTGGTCTTGTCATCCGTCGCCGCATCCCAGCGCAATGCGACCTCATTTCCGTTGGTCAACGTTGCCATCAATCCTGCCGGTGCACTGGGGGGTTGATTCGAGGCAGCAGACAGGTTCCGATAAATGGCCGAGAATTGACCCGTTGCCGACAATCCGGCAACGGCAGTATCCAGATCGCCGTCATCGTCATAGTCACCAAACACCATGCTTGATACGCGCAAATCGGGAATGGCAGATGTGATATTCGAGAAAGTGCCACTGTGATTCATATAGAGTCGCGTTGCCCGCACCCCACCCGATCCTTCACCGGAAAGCATCAAGTCCATCCATCCGTTATTATCCAGATCGCCCGCGGCGGCGCGCCCTAGCCAGAGCGGCTCCAGCGAGGTCGTCGTAATCGTATAAAGACTGTTTGAACCGCCGTACGTGTACACATCGCTCAGCCTTCCCTCCGTCCCGTAGCCCGTCGTGGCGATATCGGCCATACCGTCATTATTGAAATCGGCGATCGCAAAGCCACCATGCGAAACACCCGCTAGCCCCGCGTTTGCCTGATTCGTCAGGACACCACTGATGTTGCGGTAAACCCTGGCTATACGGTCTTCGCCGGACTGACCGCTGACCAGCAGATCCTGCCAGCCATCCTGATCCGCATCCAGCCAGGCCGCCTGACCATCGCGCAGGTCCGGAATCGAGGTGCTGACGAGCGTGAAGGTTTCATCCCCATTATTCCGGTAAAGCGGGCTGGCGGAGTCGCTGAGCGTATAACCGGACACGAATAGATCCAGGTCGCCGTCGTTATCCAGATCACCCCACGCCAGCCCGCCCGCATAAAGTCCCGTGAGCCCTGCATCGATGTTGCTGAACGTGCTATCGCTATTATTGCGGAATACCGCAGTCAGCGGACCGCTGGTACTGATACCCGAAACCGCCAGATCCAGCCAGCCATCATTATTGCAATCGCCCCAGGCGAGCTGCCCGGAGTCTACCCCGGGCAACCCAGCATTGATATTGCTGAAACTGCCGCCACCGAGGTTCATATTGAGCGAGGTAAAGCGTTCGCTACCATCGTTGCCGCATACCGCCAGATCGGCGAGGCCGTCGTTATTGAAATCGCCCCAGGCCATCGCCACCGAGCTAGCGGGTCGAACATCGGCCTGGATATTGGCAAACAGGTTGGCGGGATCACACGCGCCGCGAATGCTGAACTGGTAAACGGCATTTGTATAATACACATCATCGCTGTAAACAAAGACCTCCGCCGTGCGCGACGTGGCCACCAACGGCGTGAAGGATATCGTGAAAGTAGCGGCACTTGCTGGCGCAATCTGGGAAACCGGCTGGGCCGTCACGGTGAAGTCGGCTGGATTGGCACCCCGCATGACGACATGCGCCGTACCGGTCAGCGTCAGCAAATGGCTACCCGCATTGGTGATGGAAAAGGTTCGGACAATGGGAGCCGCCGTGAACAAGCCGAAATCCGTACCGTCGGCGAATGCGGGGGTGCTGTCGCCATTGACCACCCAGGCGCTGTTCGTTCCCAGTACACGCATCTCCGGCTCCACGCCACGCCCGATGATGCCGAAGAGGTAGGGACTATTGACCGCATCGCTCTCGACCCGCAGCAGCGTTGCCCGATACCCGAGCGCCTGTGGCGCAAACACCAGCGTGGCCGTATTGGTGCCGCCCGGCGCTACGGAGACGGGGAACGCAGCGGGGTCGGTCACAGAAAAATCAGAGGCATTCATCTGGCTGGCCGCGATCGACGAGATATGCATTGTCGCACTGCCAGTATTCGTGACAATGTAGGCGTTTGCAGCCGGATCACCGGTGAGACGGACATCCCCGAAGTCGGTGCCCTGCGCAAGCAATGGGTTCACCACCCCGTTGCTGAGTACGCTGTAATCATTCGTCGCCAGCACGAGCATTTCCGCCTGGACGCCCTCGCCACTCAACCAGAGGGCGTAGGGATCATCGTCGGGGTCATTATTGAAGGCAAAAAGAAGCGTACGACGAACGCCCGGGGCCTGGGGATCGAAGCGGATGGTCAACGGTGCCGATGCGCCCGGCTCAATGCCACTGCCGGGCCACCCGAGGACGGCCCAGTCGTTCGTGTTGCCGCCCTGAAAGGCGACATCACTGACCAACAGCGGCCTGACGCCCTGATTGGTCACCATGAAAACATGACTGACCGCGGCAGTAATGGCATGCACCTGCCCGAAGTGCGTCCCGAGGTCCACCGAGGTTGCATCGTCTCCATTCACGATTTCCACGCCATTAGTCCCGAGAATGCGAGCATCCGGAAACATCATGCCGTCGCTGTTGAAACGGCAGTTCTCCAAAAAGACCTGCCTGTTGATTTTGACCCGCGGTCCGGTTTCGGAAAGGTTGGCGGAGAAAACGGCGTTACTGACACTGCAATTCTGGAGCCAGGCCCCACCGGCCGTCTGGCCATGATTCCCCGCGACACGGATATTGCGAAGCACGCCGCCATCGGCATAGACACCACCACCGGAAATCGCGGATTCGTCGCCCGCCTCCGCCGTGCCGCCCCGGCGCAATGTAAAGCCGTCGAGAACGCCATTGGTCATGTACAGCGTCCGCACCGCATCCGAACCGACCGGCACGCTCGCGCTGTGAAAGGCCCCCTCAAGCACCGTATGGCTCGCGCCATTGATGCTGCCCAACGTGATCGCGCGCGTTATATACGCGCGTGCATGAAGCCCGCCGACATCGGCGCTACCGCTGCGGTAGACGCCATTCGTGACCCAGACAACCGCACCGTCAGACGCCACGTCAAGCGCATCAACCACGTTGGTAGCCGCGGTTTCCCAGGAATCAAACGGCGGCGTATGCGATCCCCAGTGCGAGACATAATGCACCTGGCCGGACACCGCTAGGCAAGCGGTCAGGAGCAACCCCGTTATGGTAATCGCGTTTCGCATTGTTTATGACATGCCCCGGCAGCATTCCTTTCCTCACCGGCTGTACTCGATCGACCACCATAGGTTCGTACCGGTCGTAAAGTTGGTCACGACAACACCAAGGCGATAGTCATTACTCACCCAGGCCGACGTCCAGTTGGTAAACGTCGCTCCACTGCCATCGGCTTCAAAACCGCCGACCACGCTGTACGTGCCCCAGGCGTCAGTCCACTTGGCACGGACAATATTGATCGCTGCCGTCCCTTGATCCACCTGCACCTTTACATTCTTGAGCAGGCCACTTGAAAGGACGGCCGACGTCCAGAACACCTGGTTTGAATGCGTCCTGAAGTCGAAAGGGCCACCCCCGGCACTGGCATTACGTGCAGGCCATTGGGCACGCTGATCGCCGCCCAGGGCAATGGACGTGGCACTCAGCGCCCCGACATGACTGGTCCCTTCCCCGTCGTGGACCGCTGCTGCGCCAGCACCCCATATCCCGACGGGCACCAGCAACAGCAGCAGCCATTTCCCTCTATACGGTCCTTTCATCATGCCACCCTTAAGGTGCCGGAACCGTGCGGAACGTCTCGCGCCAAACGCTGCCGTCATAGATAAACTGGATCAAATGACCGGCTTTCAGCGTAAACGCGACCCCCTCGGACAAAGCAAGCCCGGTCCCGTCGTCCAGCTTCAATGTGTTGGTGTCCGACATCCCCTGCAGTGTCACCATCTGCCCCGCAGTGCCAGCGGCAATCTGAGGATTGGCGGTAACATCAATCGGTCCTCCATTTCCGCGCACCTGTAGATATGGCAGTTGAATGTGGGTGGCCGTGATTCCTGTGACAGCAATATCAAGCAAAGAGGACGGCGTCAGCACGACGGAACCACCCAGAGTTGTCTTGGCATTGATGGTGACGGTATCCGTTGCGACGGCATCACCCAGCGTGGTGTTTCCATCAATCGTCAACGTTCCGGCACCATCAATATTGCCGCCCGCATTGATGGCCCCTTCCAGTCCCAGTCCGCCCTCCAGCACCAGTGCGCCGCTATCCTTATCGGTTGATGCCGTCGTGGAGGCCACTTTCACAGCACCGCCGACGTTGAGGTTCTCCTCGACACCCACGCCGCCTTGCACAACCAACGCGCCATTGTCCTTGGTCGTCGAGGTGGTCGTCGCGGAGAGGGTGGTGATGCCGGTAACGCCCAGCGTGCCGCCGACGGCGACGTTACTGCTGCCGTCCACGGTCAGCCCGGCGGTATTGGTCCATACCGTGCCGGTCCAGCGCAAGGTGTCGTTGCTAGCGGACCCCGAGGCCACCGAACTGTTGAGTTTGTCATCGACATACTTCTTGGTGGACGCCTGCATATCCGTGGTCGGCGTTGGCACGACCGGGGAGGAGGTGAAGGTCTTCACATCGGCGATCGATTGAGCACCGGTCGTCCGAACCACGCTGGTGTTGACCGCCAGCGCACTTCCGCCACCGCCCGTCAACCCGTCACCGGCCGCAGCGGCCGCAATGCGCAGGTCACCGCTGTTGACCTCCAGGCCCGTACCTGCGAAATCAGCCGGTTTGGCAGAGAACACCAGCCCGGCCAGATCCATGCCGTCACCCGCACTGTAAGTGCCGGGCGAAGCGAATTGTGTGAAGGTGAGGTCTTCTGTCCCAATCGCGGCAAGGGGCGTGGTACATACCCAAGCCGTTCCGTTGTTGGCGGTGCCCTGCGCGACAAATACCGCCGCACCGGCCAGTTCATCACTAGCATTCATATCCTCGGCCCTGACAGGGGCTCCGCTAGCCTGGACGACATAGACTCCGTTCACGACCGGGCTGCTCTGATTCTTGATCAGGATGCGGTCACCGGTGACCAGCGCAATTCCATCCACCGTCTGTCCATTGGCAAACGAGGAGGACAACGTGCCGGAAGCCGTGGTGGCGACTTTGACAGCATCTTTCCAGGATAGTCCGTTGATCGCACTGTCAACATACAGCTTGGTGGCCGCATCGGCCGCTGCGGTCGGGGCCGCCAGTCCGGTCACTTTATAAGAGGTATTCATGTTCAGGTCACTAGCCGCCTTGGCCGTGAAGGTGATCGTATCCGTACCCGCATTACCGAGTGTCGTATTGCCGTTCGCGGAAATATCCCCTGTCGCGGTGATGTTGCCCCCAGCCGATAGATTCCCGACGGCGGCAATCGCACCACCGGCATTGATCGCACCCTCGACACCGACGCCACCCTCGACGACCAACGCTCCAGTATCCTTGTCGGTCGAGGCGGTCGAAGCCGACAACGTCGTGATGCCCGTGATCCCTGCCGTACCGCCAACGGTGATATTCCCCGTCACGCCAGCCGCGCCGCCGACATAGAGGTTCTTCTCAACGCCCACGCCGCCTTCAACGATCAGTGCCCCCGTATCCTTGGTCGTTGACTGGGTCGAGGCCGCGACGATCACATTGGAACTTGCATCAATCGTCAGTCCGGCGGTATTCGTCCAGGTTGTTCCGGTCCATCGCAAGGTTTCATTCGTCGACGCCCCACTCGACACCGAGCTGCTCAGCTTGTCGTCGACATATTTCTTGGTGGACGCCTGCATGTCCGTGGTCGGCGTTGGCACGACCGGGGAGGATGTGAACGTTTTGACATCGGCAATCGATTGTGCTCCGGTTGTACGAATAACGGTGGAGTCCACCGCCACGGCGTCAGCCGCCACGGAGATACCATCGCCAGCTCCTACGGCCAACGCACTGCCGGCACCGCCGGTCAAACCAGCGCCAGCCGCAGCGGCAGCAATACGGATATCGCTCCCGTTGACTTCAAGACCAGCACCGGTAATATCGGCCGCATCGACCGAGAACTCCAGTCCGGCCAGATTGAGCCCGTCCCCTGCTGTATACGTTCCGGGGGAGGCGAACTGCGTAAAGGTCAGCGTAGCCGAACCCAGCGTAATGCCCGGGGTTGTGCAGACCCACGCCGTGCCGGCGCGGGCGGTACCACCCCTTACAAATACGGCTGCTCCAGCGAGTTCCGCCGTCGCATCCAGATCAGTCGCCCGCGTGGCGACGCCCGCATTGACCACATAGATACCGTTCTGGCTGGCGGTCGACTGGGCGCGCACCAAGAGGCGGTCACCTACCGCCAAGGTGACGACGCTATCAATGACGACGCCGTCGAGAGTAGCACCCAGATTAATGTTTCCATCGGTCGATGCCACGACGGGCGCTTTCCACGAGAGCCCATTGATGGCGCTGTCGACGTATAGCTTGGTCGCCGCATCCGCATCTGCAGATGGAGCGGCCAGCCCGGTTACCGTGTAGGTATTGTCCATATTCAGGCTACTGGCCGCCTTGCCAGTGAAGGTAATCGTATCCGTGCCCGCATTCCCAAGCGTCGTGTTGCCATTCACCGAAAGATCGCCTGTCGTCGTCAGATTTCCGGACGCTCCGATATTACCGGTGGCCGCAATGTTACCACCGACGTTGAGGTTTTCCTCGACACCCACGCCGCCTTCGACAACCAGGGCCCCCGTGTCCTTCGTGGTCGAGGTGGTCGTGGCCGAAAGGGTGCTGATGCCGGTAACGCCCAGCGTGCCGCCGACGGCGACGTTACTGCTGCCATCCACGGTCAGCCCGGCGGTATTGGTCCATACCGTGCCGGTCCAGCGCAAGGTTTGGTTGCTAGCGGAGCCCGAGGCCACCGAACTGCTGAGCTTGTCATCGACATATTTCTTGGTGGACGCATGCGTATCCGCCGACGGGGCCGGCACGATCACCGTCCCGTCAAAGGTCTTGATCCCCGAGACGGTCTGGTTGCCGGTATTACGAATGACCGTACTGTCCACGGCCACCGCATCGGCCCCAACGCTGATACCGTCGCCTTGCCCAACCGCGAGCGCACTGCCCGCGCCTCCGGTCAAACCGGCACCAGCCACGGCTGCACCGATCTTATCCGCCGTCACGGCCCCATTTTGGATCATACCGGTCGCGATGGAATTATTTGTCAACGTACTGCCGGAAACGTCTTCCCAGCTCGTAATCGTCTCCCCTCCGAGCAGAATCCCGTTATAAACCTTGAGCGTGCGCACATGGTTCGTACCCAGTCCGTCCTCAACGGCGAGTGCTGTTGTCCCTGCCACAAACCCCAATGCCAGCGTTAATAACTGCCATACCCTCTTCATGCTTCCTCCTGTTTCCTGTTGTGTACTCGTTTCCTGCCCGTTGTTGCCGAACCTGACAAGGTCCGCGTGTTTCAGGCGTATTAAAGGCCGCCTGCATCCTGGTTTTTCATACATGAGCTTCTCCTGTTAGTTGCTCCATCGATTGTTACTCCTGTTGATCTCCACCCAATTACCGCTACTGTCATCAAAAATAAACTGGATCGTATCGTATTCCCCGAGGCTGAACGGCTGCTCCAGATTGGTCCGCAAGCCATTCCCGTTGACCAGGTTCACCTTCAATCCGCTCGCCACGCCTTGCAACGTCAGCAACTGCCCCGGCTGACCGGCCGCGATCTGCGGGCTACCCAGTGAGACCGGCTCCGTATCACCACGCACACGGACATACGACGAAACCGGCTGGATCGCCGATCCAGCCGTCAATAATTGATCATTCTTGCTGATAGCAATGCGCCTGACTTGTACTAGGTTGGTGCTCACGATCTGCCCGTTGACCACCACATTGGAATTGACCTGGAGATTGCCGTCCATATAAACGCTGCCCCACCCCGAGGTCACGCTGGTGGCTCCCGTCACATTCGTCCCGAAAACAGAAAATCCACCGACCTGAAGGTCCGGCTGAGCAATAGTGGTTTGATCCGAGGCTACTACTGTAACCCCGAAATACATAAGAAACATGAGGGAAAAAGAATAAACTGGGGCAGCACGACTCCGCCATGAAACGGTCGTTTTGCCCGTGCGGTATCCAGATGTAACCGACGACTTCAACGTTTTGCTCCCGACGGTCCCTGCCGCCACAATAGCTGCCATTTATCATGCCTTAGAAGGCGACTAGCACAAGCGGCGCCAGCCCAGGATCGGCAATAATTGCCTGCACCTGGCGCCTCATCCGTAAAAATCAAACACGGATTTGATGACATACTGTTGCTCCGTATCGCTTAAAGCCGGGTAAAGCGGAAGGCTCAGGCAGCCACGGTAATAGGCTTCCGCACAGGGCAAATCACCTGCCTTCCATCCCCCCTGGTCACGGAAATACGGCATCAGGTGCAACGGGATATAATGGACCTGGGCAAAGATTCCCTTTTCACGCAAATGCATGATCAGTCCATCACGATTCTTGAATTCAGCGACGAACAGGTGGTAGGCGTGCCCCTCGGAGTATGAAGGCAAATGCGTTATAAACGCCTGACCTGCTAAGGCTTCCTGATACGTTCTCGCTAACGCATGTCGCCGTTGCAAGCCCTGCCCGGCGCGCGTTAACTGACTCGTCCCTAATGCAGCCTGGATATCGGTCATCCGGTAGTTGTACCCCAGCATCTGCATTTCGTAGTACCAGACGCCGTGATTCTGCTCCCGTTTTTCGGGAATCTGCTGGATGCCATGCGTCCGCAGGTTCCGCAAGTGTTCATATAGCGCGCGGCTGGCAGTGGTTATCATGCCCCCCTCACCCGCCGCGATATGCTTGACGGGGTGAAATGAAAAAACAGAGGCATCCGCGAACTGACCATTGCCGCAGCCTTGTCTCTGGCCCGCGGCATCCGTAAAGAAGCCACCGGGGGCGTGGCAGGCATCCTCGATCAGACGGCATCCATACGCATCGGCCAGCTGACGGTATGCCTCAAGGTCAACCGCCCTGCCTGCAAAATCAACGGGGATGATGGCGGCGTAGGTTCCTTTCGGGGCCGTCGCCAATAGGGTTTCCACTTGGGTAATATCCAGCAGATACGTTTCCGGATCAATATCGGCAAAAACGACTTCGGCCCCTACGAACCGGGCGCAATTGGCGGTCGCCGCAAAGGTGATTGGCGTCGTAATGACCTTTTGCCCCGGCTGTACGCCCAAGGCCAACGCACAGAGATGCAGCGCGGCGGTGCCATTGGTTACGGCCACGGCATAGGGAGCCCCGACATAGTCGGCAAATGCGGCCTCAAACGCAGCAATGCAAGGCCCTTGCGTCAAGGTATCGGAACGCAGCACGTGAACCACGGCTTCGATATCCTGCTCCGTGATCGTATGCCGGCCATAAGGAATCTTTTTCATGCTCACGAATGCCCACTGAGACCACGTTCAAGAGACCACGCCTGGGCTTCCGGTAGATCAAGACAGGCAATCATCCGGGCTAATTCACCGTTCTGTAGCCATTCGGTATTGTTATCGCTGCCGAAATAGAAATCGGAGGGGCAAGGTTTGCCACCCCTGGCAATGCAATCGTCAGCCTTGATGGCCCATTGCGGCAACGATTGCTGGGGAAGAATTACAAAATGGGTATCAAAGGCCATTGTGGACCGACCATCATCCAACGGGACCATCACCTCATGCATTTTCTCCCCGGGCCGAATGCCGACTTCCTTCATTTCGCATTCCGGCGCTATGGTCCGCGCCAATTCCTCGACTCGCATACTGGGAATTCGCGGGACAAAGATCTCGCCCCCCGCCATTTGGCGCAACGCATTGAATACCAGCCACGCCCCTTGTTCGATCGTAATCCAGAATCGGGTCATATTCCGATCGGTGATCGGCAAGACGCCCTTGGCCCGCTCCTGCAGGAAAAAGGGGACCACACTGCCCCGGCTTCCAACCACGTTGCCATAGCGAACGACAGCAAAACGCGTCGGGTTTTTACCACTGTAGTTGTTCCCCGACACAAAAAGCTTGTCCGAACATAATTTAGTCGCCCCATACAAATTAATCGGTGTCGCGGCTTTATCCGTACTTAGCGCGACCACACGCTTTACGCCCGTGTCCAGACAGGCGTTGATGACATTTTCCGCGCCCATGACATTGGTCTTGATGAATTCGAACGGATTATACTCCGCCGCCGGAACATGCTTAAGTGCCGCCGCATGAATCACGTAATCGACACCGCGCATGGCACGGCGCAACCGCTGCTCGTCACGCACATCTCCTAGGAAAAATCGCATCCGTTTCAGCGCGTTCGCGGGCATTTGCAACTGCATCTGGTACTGCTTATACTCGTCACGACTGAAGATAATTACACTGGACACCTGACTTTCGCTTAACAGAATTCGTGTTAACGCATGCCCGAGGGATCCCGTCCCCCCCGTGATCATCACCCTGGCTCCTTTTAAGAAACTTAACGGTTCGGCATATGTCATAACATGATCCTCCTGCAAGACGACATGTCCCGCTTGCTTAATCCACCTGCAGACAAGACGCCTGTCAAGCAGGATGGATGCCATTGAATATGGCGAACAATTGAAAAAACCTTTATTGAATTCCAAGCGATAACACGGCAGTATAAGCAGCTATGACTGAAAAAACGGCAAAGCCCTTCACAAGTGCGGACGAGATTGTCCAGCGCCTGCGCCAGGATGACAGCATTCCTGCACTTGACGAAAACGTGCAGGCGCTAAATCGCATGACACTCGGCAAGAACACATCGGCAGCGGACCTGACGGCAGTTATCATGCGCGACGCCGCCTTGACCTCGAGACTCATCGCGATTGCCAACTCCGCAGGCTACCGTCCGAGAAACCCTGTACGCACCATTTCCTCGGCGGTCGTTCTGTTCGGATTCGAGCGCATTCACCAGTTGGCGATGGGGCTGTCGATTTTCAACAAGCATTCCGGAGACACCCAACAGAAAGACCTCTACCGGCTGCTGGTGTGCGCCTATAGCACGGCCAACCTGGCGATGTACCTGGCCCATGCCGCCAAGGACGAGACGCCTGAGGAGCTTTTTGTGACCGGCTTGATGCAGCAGATCCCCAGGCTTGTTCTCGCGCATGGATTCCCCGAGCTTTACCACGACATGGAACTGCGTATCAACGAAAAGAAAGTTAACATCGAGAACGCATGCGAAGAGGTCTTCGGCGTCCGGTTTTCGGATATTTCAAACGCGATTTCCACATACTGGAACCTGACCGACACCACGGACACCCATTTGTCCGCGGACGTGCGAGAAAAACGCAATAGTGCCATTCAACTGGCGATCACGGTTTCCGACCTGATTTTCGGCAACACCCCTTCAAGCAAGCAAATCGTGGGTGCCGCCACCGATTCGATTCGCGAATTCCTCAAGAAACCGAATCTGTCGTTGCCTGAATTCGTCGGTAGCGCGGCGGAAGGCGACCCGAATATGGCCGAATTCTTCAACCTCTCGACCGAAGACATGGTCATGATGACGCGTATCGCCGAATGGGGGAAAGTCAGCTCATCGGATGTGGCAAACAGCCTGACCAGCAGCCTGCAGAAAGCCCCTCCGAAGCCGAACCCGGTTGATGTGCAACTACAGATGGCCCATTTTTTATCGGAGCTGATGCTGGCCATTCGCGACCGCTATGCCTTCAACGACATCCTGATGATCGCGCAAGAGGGGATTTTCCGATGTATTCCAAGCGAATGCGTGGTTGCCGCCTTTATCGACCGAACCCGTCAACATCTGCAAGGACGACTCTATGCGGGTCGCCGCCCCGGCATCTCCGCCAGCCGTTGCCGGGTTCTGATTGAATCCGGAACCTGCATGGCCGCGAAAAATCTCGCAGGACGTGATGCCACGATCTACTCCCTCAAGAACCAGCAACATGTTTATGGCGACGATGTGGTATTGCGCGAACTGGGTGTTGCCAGCGTGATCCTCGTACCGATCCTGGCTAACTCGCGGCCGATCGGGCAATTCATGATTGGCCGCAGCATTAAAGACCCGCCATTCAATGCGGATGACTGCCTGTGGATGAGTGCCATCGCCGGTCATGTGGGGCTCTCTTTCGAACAGATAAGCTGATTCTGCCAATCCGTGGCACAGCCTCTGCTTACTGACGCCATTACATGAGATTAGCTGATTATTTCGTGATGCTGATGCTGTTACTGGCGGCATTGGCTGCGGGCATAAACGCCACGCTCTCAATGCGTCCGGCACCTGTCTGCCCTGAAGTCCCGGCTCGAACCACGCCCCCCACCCCCGCGCAGGCACCCGCTACGCCGGTAGATCACGAGCGCGTCACAATCAAGCTCGTGCCACGCGAAGCCGTTCGCCCGTCAGCCGGCCCCGCAAGCTTCCCGCATGCGCGCACGAGTGCACAGGTCACATTGACGCCGATTCCTGCACTGCTGGCAATGAACCTATCTGGATCGCCCGTCGAGCGACTTACGCTCCCGATCGTAAACGGCCGCACGCTCCCGGTGATTATCGACCGGCATCAACGACACAATCCGCAGCGGGGCGTCTTCTCCGGCCATGTTGAGGGGGTCCCCTGTAGTCAGGTTATCGTCAGCTATTGCGACGACGCCATCACCGCCTCGGCACATGTGCCCGGCGACGGTCATTTTGAGATCGCGTATGCCGGCGATAACCGGTATTTCCTGTTGGAAATCGACGACGACCGGCTGCTACCGAATGCCCCGCCGCTGATTCCGAATTTGACTGCCTCTGCCAACGGGGGTCTCTGATGAGAGCACGCAACCCGATACGCATAAAGCTGATTTTCAGCGCATTACTCGCCTCGCTATGCCACATTGATGACCCCATTCTGGCCCAGACGATTGATGTGCTGGCCGTCTACACCGCCGAAGCCCGCACAGCCGCCGGTGGACAATCGGGCATCATTTCAAGAATCGATGCCGCCATATCCCAAGCCAACCTTTCCTTGAGCACCAGCCAGGCGCAGGCAGTGTTACGACTGGTGCATCTTGCTGAAATCGCCTATGCAGAAACAGGAAACCTACAAACCGAGCTCGAACGGCTGAAGGGCACGACGGACGGTCACATGGATAGCGCACACACCCTGCGCGACCAATACGGTGCCGATGTCGTAACCCTCTTTACCGGGCGCACAGACACCGGCGGCTATTCAGGCATGGGCTACGTGATGAACACAAACAGTAGTATATTCGCGAACTGGGCCTTTTCCGTAACCCGGCAGGATTATGCAACCCAGTTCACGTTCGTCCATGAAGTCGGCCATAATCTGGGCTGCAACCATGATCCAGACAGCGCTACCAGCAGCGCAGCCTACGCCTATTCCTACGGACACCGTTTCTGGGCAAACAGCGTGCAATACCGCACCATCATGGCATACGCCCCCGGTACACGTATCGGCTACTTCTCAAATCCAAGCGTAAATTTCAACTCCGTTGCCACCGGCATTGCCGACCAGCGCGACAACGCCCGCACGATTCGTAACACAGCCGCAACCGTCGCCGCCTTCCGCGACACCGTCTACGGCGATATCAACCTGCGGGCCACCGCGCTTGATAATCGCGTATCATTACGGTGGGCGCAGCCGACCACGATCGGTTTCGAAAGCGACCTGGCTCATTTGCGTTTCAGCACCAACACCTATCCCGCCACCACCAACGACGGCACCCTCGTCTACCAGGGAACCAATCAGGCGATGCTCCACACCAACACCCCCCCCTATATCACGCACTACTACTCAATATGGGGATCCAACGACGGCACCACGCTCATCGCCCCCCCCTAAGGATCATTATTTATGAAACGTACAACAACAAGAAGAATCATGCGATTTTCCATCAGCCTGCTTATGCTCCTGGGGGGATACGCATTAGGACAATCTTCTGCGGACACCGTTGACTGGTACATCGATTCCGATTATTCCGGCCAGACAACACGTTTATTCCGCGTTTCAGGCCAAGACATCACCGGACAAGCGGCTCATCTCTTCCAGCTCATAGCGGATCCCGGAAATAATACCGATTTTGCGGCCTTACTGACGGCAGGTTCAGGTTTGACGGGATGGGCCATTGGTGCAGAACATCCCATTTCGGCTGATTATGGTGCCGATGATGATATCGTTATTGGAAATTACGGTTGGAAAATTGACAATCCGCACCTTGACTTCAGTAGTGCGATGACCAATTCAGCAGGAGCCATACTTTCCGAAACACCGTTCTATTTCCGATGGTTCAATACCACCTCTAATACGACGGCCACCGAGGCGGGGATTATTTACCGCAACAACGGCGATTGGATAACGGGGCCGGAGGCGGTTTTCCCAACGTTTCCGCAAAACATTGATGCCCCCCTCGACTATGGTATTGCCGCCAACCTCGGCTCCGCCAAAACCAACGGCATCGCCGGTTGGCGAAGCATGCCACGCGCCCTGCTCACGACGAAAGGCACGCCCATGCGCTGGTTCGTGGATCATGGCATCGAACTCGCACCCGGCGACACCTGGGACGACGCCGATGGCTACGATTCCGACACCAACGGCATCCTCAACCGCGCGGAATACATTGCCGGCACCGATCCCACTGACCCTGAATCCTATCTGCGCATTATCGACCTGAATATCAGTCCCGGCCCCACCAACTGGACCACGGAATTGACTTGGCTCGGTGCCAAAGGCGGTGCCACCAATACGCTCTGGCATCTTTATGTCGCCACCAACGGCATCACGGCGTCAAGCTGGTCGGCGGTTACCGGCGGCACCTGGAGCATAACCGGCACCGGTACCAACACCTGGTCGCAGGAATCCCCACCACCGGCAACTCCCTATTTCCTGCGCATCCACGCCGTCGCACCGTAAAACCGTGGAGCCGCTAAAGCCGTGGGCCGGAAAAGCTTTGTAGCAGAAAAGCTTTGTAGCAGGAAAAGCTTTGTAGCCGGGGTCGGTGACCCCGGTGCCCACGAGAAGGCGCATGGCGCAGCCTCTCTCCCGGTCGCTAGCCCATGCACCCTCCGGGGTCACCGCCCCAGCTACAAGCGCATTACTTTAGGTCGCGGCACCCCACGATGCATTTTCGGCCCGCAATCACATCAAAAACAACCCAAAACGGAAAAAAATGCCACTATCCTTGCCCCGTCCCCGATAGCGTTTGCGCGGATTTCTCCCCTCGCATGAATTTCATTTAAGCACATCCCCTATATTGTCGAACATGCAAACACGATGTCCAGAGACCAGCCACTGGAAGAATGCTGGCCCTTTGGTTAAAAATGTAGCGCATGACGAAAGGAGGAGCAGGCAACAAAGCCGGGACCGGAAAGAAAGGATGCTGTTGAAACAGGGAGTTGATACGGCGAGGTAAGGGATAGTGTTATTCATGGAGGAAAGAAAATGAAGGCGTTTGGAATCAATCGAATCGGATTAGGACTGCTTGGCATTCTCCTGCTTTGCGCAGGACTCGTGTCAGGCCAGACAAGCGACAACGTGGTCGGCATATTCAACATGACGATCCAACCCGGGGACAGCTTCGTGGCATTCCCGTATCAGAAACCCACCTTGGCGACAGGACGCATCGTGGCTAACGCGGAAGGCGTCATTACCGCCGCCCCCGAGGGCTGGGTATGGAAATCCGAGCTCAACGAGCCGGGTGAAAGCACTTTATATATCGAAATAACCGATGGCCCTTTCGAGGGCTGGTATTTCTTCATCGACTCCATTGACGGCGACACCGTGACCCTGGCCGACCGTAAAGCGGCAGAACTTGCCGCCGGGGATCTGGCTGGCGCCGGCTTCAAGCTCATTCCGGCCAACCGCGTCCGTGACCTCTTCGGCGAGCCGGGTGCGACCCTGCTAGCGGGCGGGACCTCCCATCGCAATGCCGACTCCATCCTCCGCTGGACGGGTATTTCATGGAGCGCACCCATTTATGTCAACACGATTGATCGTCCTGAAGATGGCCGCATTGCGGGCCACTGGTATTGCAATGGCCAGCTCGCCGATGACATCGTGATTAGCCGCGACGAGGCCGTAAATCTCAAGATCCGCGGCGAAGCCCCGATCAGCCTGCGTCTGGTCGGCGATGTCAGCCGCAATGCCCACGCCATGGTCTTCGAAGCAGGACTACATCTGGTCGGTGGCGCGACCTGCATCAGCGAGCAGCTCGGCACTTCCGGCTTGGCCGATGTGTTCCAGAGCGCTAGCGTAGCTCCGGAAGCTGATAACCTGTTCGCCTGGCAAGGGGCCTGGAGCGCGCCGGTATTCCGCAACTCGGAGGACGGCAAGTGGTATCAAGGCGAATCCGAAGCCGTCGGCTTCCAGATCAAGCCCGCTCAGGGCTATATGGTGATGCTGCGTAACCCGCCCGTCAACAACGTCTGGACACGGCCCAGCCCGCTCGCGGAATAATGAATGCCGGTAGTTTAAACGCCGCTACCGGCAATCGTTGCCGCCGAGCGCATGGCAGCAATCCTGCTATCATCGGCCCCAAGAACCATTGCGCACTTTTTTATTGCAACTAAACAAGGAGAGAAATGATGAGAAGAACATGGACGACAGCTGTATCCAAGTATTTGTCCGTCTTGCTGGCACTAGCCACCATGGCGGTTATTCCAGCCTATGTGGAGGCGGCGAATGCCATTGCCCCCACCAATGCCACCCATACGTTGGGTACAACCAACACGCTGGCACTAACGTTAACCCAGGATAACGGCACGTTCAGTGCACTTACCAGTGATGGGACGGTGACCAGTCTAGTGGCCACCACGCATTATACAGTGACAGGCAGTACCAACTTCACGGTACTGGCCAGTTTCCTGAATGCGCAAGCGGTTGGCTCCCTTGACTTGGTCTTCGGGATGACCAACGGGATCAGCCCGACCTGCGATGTCACTATTGCCGCCGGGAGCGCCACCGTTACGCCCGCTTCGTCCAGCCGTACACTCGGCACGACCAACACGGTCACGATCACGCTGACACCCTATGGACGTTCCGTCACCAACCTGTATGATGGTACTAACTCACTTTCTTCCCCTGCGGACTACACGGCAACCAACAACGTGTACACCATCAAGGCGGCGTACCTCAATACATTGAGCACCGGCACCAACACGCTGACCTTCCAGATGAATGGCGGCACCGATCCAGATTACGACATCGTGGTATCCGCTGGAACCGCGACCCTATCGCCAGCAAGCGGCACCTATACGCGCGGAACGACAAATACGGTAGCACTCTCGTTGACGCCCAACGGTCGTACGCTGACGGCGATCAAGCGTGGAACATCCCCGCTGAGCACCAATGATTATTCTGTCGCGAACACCACAAACTACACCATCCTGGCCAGCTACCTCAATACACTCTCTACCGGAACCAATACACTTACGTTCGATATGAGTGGTGGCACCGATCCTACTGCTGGCATCGTTATCTCCGCCGGAACCGCGACCGTTTCCCCAACCAACGCCAACTACACCCTCGGCACCACCAATGAAGTTGCCATCGCCCTGACCGCGAATGGCCGCAGCGTGACGAACATCCACAACGGGGCCGCCTCGCTCACCACGAACAACTACACCTTATCCGGCAGCACCTACACGATCAAGGCCGCTTACCTTACGGAGCAAACCGCTGGCGCACAGATTCTTACCTTCCAGATGAATGGCGGCAGCAATCCGGCGACGACCATAACCATTACCGAGGGCAATGCGTTAGTCACCCCCACGAACACGAGCCACACGCTCGGATCGACCAATACGATGGCGCTCACCCTGAGACCCAATGGGCGTTCGGTCACCAATCTATTTGATGGCGTAGCCTCACTTTCAGCGCCTGCGGATTACACGGAGACCAACAACGTGTACACACTCAAGGCGGCGTATCTCAATGCGCAATCCACAGGAACGAACACCCTGACCTTCCAGATGGATGGCGGAACTGATCCCGACACAGACATCGCGATTGCGGCTGGCAATGCCACCGTATCGCCGACCTCGGGAACCTTCTTGATGGGCTCAACCAATACGCTCACGTTCACCGTCACCCCGTATGGCCGCGGTTTCCAGGCGATTAATGATGGAACGACCAACCTGACGCTGACGACCCATTACACCGCCGTTGGCAACGTCTTTACTATTCTTCCTGCTTATCTCAATGCCCAGGTGATTGGGGCACGCGCCCTGACCTTTACCATGGATGGCGGCGTATCGCCCACTGGTACAGCCAATATTGTAGCGGGTGATGCAACCGTGTCGCCGTCGTCGGTCTCGCGTGACCTTCTGTCGACAAACAATGCCACGTTCTCGCTGACGCTGAACGGCCGTACGCTCTCGGCGGTGAAGAATGGAGTGACGACGCTTCAGACGCCTGCACATTACACGGTCAGTGGCGGCACGAATGTAACGATCTTGGCCGGCTACCTCAATACGCTGGCCGCAGGATCAACGGTGGCAATCACTTTTGATGTCAGCGGCGGCACAGATCCGTCAGCTAATATTGTGACCGGTAATGGCGAACCCTCCGTTTCGCCAACCGCACTGCAATATGCATTGGGTGCCGGTACCGATTTGCCGATCACCATCACCCCCCGCGGGACGACGTTTGTAGCACTGAAGACAAACGATGTCGCCCTTGCAACCCCCGCCGCCTACGTAGTGAACGGTAATGTCTGCACCATCAAGTCTGCATTCCTTGAACAGTTCGCAACGGGTTCGGTTATCGCCATCGAGTTTGACATGAGCTCGGGTGTCTCGCCGACAAGCACGGTGACCATCATCGCCGGCAATGCCAGCGTTTCCCCCGCCACCGCCAGCTACACCCGCGGCTCCGCAACAAATGTCGTTATCGACCTCACCCTCAACGGACGTACGTTTGTGGGCATCCTGAATGGCACCAATGCGGTACCAGCCAACGGAGGCACCAACTATACCGTTTCCGGCAATACATACACCATCAAATCGGCATACCTGGAAGCTCAGTCGGGTGCTGTCCCATTAACATTTGATATGAACGGTGGAACCTATCCTGTAGCCACCATCAATGTATCGCAGAGCACGGATGCCACGCTGACCAGCGTGCTCGGTGCTGACGACAGCAACCCGAATGGTGGCGACGGCGACTCGGCCGGATCGGCCATTGCCTGGGATGTCGAGGTACCGAACAGTTCCAACACCTTGGCGCTGGCGAATGTTGCCGTGGCAACCCACGCCACCTTTACACTGACCACCAACGCCAACTTCACGGCGAATCTACTGACGGGAACCAATACCCTCGCCCTGCCCGTTGGTAGGAATGACCTGTACGTCAAGGTCATGGCGGATGATACCAACACGGTGAAATACTACCAGGTCAAGCTGTGGCGTGAGCCGAGCGACGATACCTCGCTCGTCAGCATGCTGGAGCAAACGGTCACGACGAATGGCGGTGGCGGTACCCTGGCCTCCCCCTATACCGCATCGATCAACTTGGGCTT
>JFJP01037300.1_pt1 | contig 51580 bp, 103 predicted proteins | sample 431651 | NCBI WGS metagenome assembly JFJP01 (sample SAMN02602958, study PRJNA72255) | Microbial mat metagenome, whole genome shotgun sequencing project. | biome: fresh water; feature: sink hole; material: water; isolation source: purple microbial (photo- and chemosynthetic) mats found in... | reverse complement strand
CTTTCATCGGACGACCCCAACCAACGTCTCCGACGACGAGCCCACTCTAGCCCCTCCATTTGTTCAAGATTAGGCACACGGAGCATCTGTTTACTCTAATGCATTTGTTTCCCACAGTCCCCCTGAAACGCAACGATTACGTTTCCAGTCTGTTGCCCCAGTTCTGCTTCTGGTTAGGAACAGATTTTCCTAATCTTTCTAAACGACAATATCTCCAGAAACTCTAAAGCCCCTAAGAGTAATAATGAGACCTTCATCTAATCTCATGACCGTCCTATCATACTCTTCAATATCTCTTCCCCCAACCTCACTAAAATAAAGTGCCTTTTTACTATCCTCTAACTTTAACGGAAGAATAATCGCATCATCATCATCATTTGAATATACTACCACTTTCATTATGCTTTATCCTTTCTTATTGTTTCAATTAGTATATCATCTTCTCTTCAAAAAATCAACAACTTTCTCCTTTTTGTTTTCTTTACGAAGTTCTTCCATGTTTACTGCCCAATCAATCGCCTCACTCAATGCCATTCGCAATTTCCTAGCTTCTTTAAGCCCAATACGAATTACTGTACCGTCCTTTACATCTAATTCTCTGCTAATCCGCAAACTAACAGGATAAACCTCATCATGTCTCTTTGTTACTTCAATCATGACTCTTACTCCAATTATATCCACTTAGATTTTCCATAATCATCCTTTCTTCATTTAAAGCACAGTAACATAGGATTATTTTAAACCTGCGTCAATAAAGCATTGGCACGATTGGTTTCATACCATAAATTACCCCAAGTCGAGGGAAGAATTTCCAATCCAGCATGATTAAGACTATTTACCCTATCCGCCCAATATGCCAAATCTTTTAGACAAATTTTAAGTTCATTAACAGTCTCTTCCAAACTTAATGTCTTTACAGCTTTTGCAACCTTTTCCATAATCATCCTTTCTTCATTTAAAACAATATTAATGTATCATACCTAAATCAAAATGTCAAGCTATTGTTTTGCAGCAGCTCTAATCTCTTCCAAAATAAAATTGTTAGAACGATATTGTTGAATCCCTAAAACCATAAACTCTAATATCAGACGCCTAACATCTTTCTTCTTTTCAATAGGAAGAAATGTACAATTAGCTATATCTTGAGCAATTCCAAAAAGAACATCTGCCGTTACTTTTATACCACTAGCTTCCATATTATCATATATATATCCATAATTAATGCCTCTTTACTACAATATTCTGACCTTTACGGCTACATCTATCACAAACTTTGCAACTTCCCCCGCAAACACTCCACCCCTTAGGTCTATCCTTTACTACATCCTCTACCATGCAAAATGTACTAGTTATACCCTCTTTCTTGAAATTAGAACCAGTAACTACCAAATTCCTAACATTACTGAAATTTAAATCAGACCTATGAGTATATCCATATGTCTTAACCCCAAACCGTATCAAATATGTAGCAATCTTTTCAGCCTTATCCAAACATTCCTGACTACGAAAATCACCAGCCTCATTAAACCTTAACTTTGTCCAAGGAGACTCTTTCAATGCGTTAATAGATAAAAATTGCCCTACAAATTCTTCTGCCGTAACAGTTTCCCAATATTTCATCTGTCTAAGTCTATAAGGATATACTTCTGGCGTCCTACTAGTTTCAGATTTCTTTGCATAACAAACATGCTTACCATCTGGCGAATACGCTTTGCATAACCCCAACGCAAGACTAGGACACAATTTGGCTGGCGTAATATTGAATGTAGCAGTCGTTCTAGGCAACTTAGTATTCCCATTTGCCAACAACGCATTCAACTTATATAAACGCTTCCCTTGACCAAATGTAACAATCTTCAACAACTCTTTAGCAGACGGCATCTTAAGACTCATTTGAAATCCTTTGTTAATTGTTAAAGATATATTATCATAACAATCAATGAATGTCAATAACTATTTTAAAAGAAAATGTAATAAAGTGTGCTATTACGCCAAAGGAGAATTGCGCCTTGCCATTACGGGGGCACTTTTACTTTCCACGGTCAGACGATATCCAACATATGCGTCAATATCTGACTTTTACTCGCATATATTATCACAGTCACCATTGCTGGTCGTTGATATTGGAGACTCGCGCTTCGCTCCACTCTTTAAATGATGGCTGCTTCTAAGCCAACATCCTTTATTACATTTTTCAAAAACTTAATATATCAGAATCCATTTCAAATGTCAATAACTATTTTCATCTGTTACGTTGACATTCGTACTTGCACCAACTGCCCTGCCATTCAGTCCGTCTTCCATACTTCCTATGCAATTTAGCCATACCCGCAAGATTATCAGAACATATATCATCCCATATATCGTGCCATACCATATCATATCGCTTACCTTTTGGCGGATTATAAAGATATGCATCCGAACAAATATATGTAACCCTAGCATCAGAATAATGGGGCGAGACTAAATCAATCAAGTCTTGCGATATCTCAACAACAGTAACATCCGTAATATTATCTTTCAATAAAATGTTCTTCAATAACATCCCAATGCCAAGACCATTAATCAAACAAGAACCTTTAGCATTATACAAAGCATCCCAATGGTCTCTTTGTTCAGCAGGAGTATCAGACATTACTAATTTATCCCAAGATGTTCCTACTCGCATCAATCTCGTAAAGACTTGTCCAACAGGAACCCCACGACCAATCCATTGACTACTGTAATCCATCCTATCAGTAGTAAACTTTTCTATCTTCCATTCTCCTTTGGACATTTCTGGTAATGTAACTAATTCCATAATATACCCCTCAATATGTACTTTGATCTCCAAAATCAATACAAACTAATTTGCCATTCTTGACACCAACATTAAACTCATGCAAATCATATCCGCCAACTCTCAATTTCCTCAATTGCTTGCCTAATGTTTCAATATTTTCCAATACATCAACAACATCTAAGCTCTTATTAGTCTTATTCCAAAAATAAAAATCCTTCTTAGATGAAAATGTCTCTACAACTTCTGTCAAATATCCCCATTGAATGTAAATAGCATTATCATCCGTCAATCCATATGTACAAATAGATTCAGTTAATACTTTCGGTCCCAAGCCATGTAAAGATGCTTTCTTTTGACGATTAAAGGAACGTTTTGCTGATTGACGATCCCAAAACAACTTAACTCCCTTTGTATTAGTCAATTGAACAAATTTAGCTTCACATCCCTCTACGATACAATAAGGAACCGTTTGACGTAATGGTTTTAACTTGAGATTAGAATCGCCTACATATATCCGCTTCTCTAACATAAATACTCCAAATAGTAATTTTTACTAATATATCAGAACGGATAATAAATGTCAATGATTATTTCTTTAATGATAAACGATCAACTTCTTGACGCAACGAATTAACTTCATCGACTAGACTATTAATTATTTCTTTTACGGTATTAAAAGTTTCTATATCGTCATATTTGGAACCATACTTGTCCTTCCATTCCCAACGCTTAGACTGCCAATTGAATGTTAATCTTTTAATCATTTTGTCTACCTTGCTTATTTCTTGACGATTTGATAGCCCATCTCATTTAGCTTATCGACCAATTCAACAATCAAACTCGTTCTTGGAGTCTCATCTAAGTATTTATATACCTTTGTATTGAAATATGGAGTTTGATATCCCTGTTCATCAGCACAAGCATGTAGAGCATTCCATAACGCTGCATTCTGTTCCCCTTGAGAATCATTACTAAACGGCGATTCGTAATCTTTCATTATCTGACCTCCTCTGGAATAATTGAGAAACATTTCGAACATCTCTTCAAAGTTTCAGTCCTACAACTAGAAAAATTACCAGTCCCACCACAAACATACTTAGTAGGACGCTTCTCATAAGGAATATATTCAGCTAAATGACAAATCTTATCTATAGAATTGTAAAACTGACCATATGTCTTACCCTCTTCAGTTATATACATTAACGGATGAGATGTACTATCATTGACTTTCTTCATAATATACCTTTCTATAAATAGCGTTTTACAGATGACCCACCTGCCAACTGCGTCCCTTATTTCATGGATTGGCAGCTATAGGAGTTAAACCTATTTATCAACGCTCAAATTTTTCACTGTTATTAAAAATGGTAGGGCGGGAGGGACTTGAACCCCCACATCTTCTGCTTATAAGACAGACGCCGTCACCAATTTAGCTACCGCCCCATAATAGGGTAATCGGTCAATAGGCTGTACTCTCAGTGTCGTCAAAAGATGCTAGCTAATAAATTTTCAAATATCAATGTATCATAGTCTATTTCAAATGTCAACTACAATCCAATCTTCTTATCCAATGTCAATTTCAATCATACTATATTTTAAATTCAAAATCAAGTTATTTTTTAAAGGAGAAAAACATTCACAATCAGAAATAAACAATTATGAAATATATAATATACAAAATAACAAATTTAATCAATGGGAAAATTTACATTGGGCAACATGAAACCGACAATATAAATGATGATTATTATGGTTCTGGTATCATTCTCAGAAAAGCGATTAAAAAATATGGGAAAAATAATTTCAACAAAGAAATACTATTTATTTTTGATACTTTTGACGAAATGAACAATAAAGAAATGGAACTTGTAGATCCAGCGTTTATAAAAAGAAAAGACACTTACAATATGGTTATGGGCGGCAATAGCGGATTGGCTCGGTTTTCTCCAGAAAAAAGATCCGAAATAATTAAAAAAATATCAGAAACAAAGAATAAAAAAGATGAAAATGGTATTTCTATAGCTATGGAAGCGTATAAAAAAAGAACAGAAACCATAACAAAGAACAACCCAAACGGACTAAAAGATATTGGTTTGAAATCAAGTGCTACACAAATAAAAAACGGGTCGCATAAAGGATTGAAAAATAAAAATGCAAAATTAACCACTTTTACAATTTACGATAACCATGATAACAAAATTTGTTCCATGCTTCTAACTGAATTAAAAAACAAACACCATGACAATTTACCGCCTATAAGAATGATATTATTCTCATTGCAGAGAGATGGCGTTCCAATGTATAGTAAAAACAACAGACATAAATCTGAAAAATTCAAAGGGTGGTATGCGTTATTTGACGATCATAAACGAACAGAAAAAGTTCAAATCATTGAATATTCACCATACATAGATATAAGCTATTCATATGAAATTTATGACAATAACGATATACTTATTCACAATTGTAACAACAAAGATTTTAAAAAGTTATGTGCCGACTATGGCTATCCTGAAAATTCTTTTAGATACTCATATCGTCATGATGGGATAGCAATAAAACACAAAGAATTCAAAGGGTGGTATGTTAAAAAACTACAACATGAATCAATAAAACATACATCATTACGATAAAAGTTCATTGTCTAAATAATTAAAAAACCATTTACGTGCATTATCACTTAAACTTTTCGTTACGTCAGATGGTTCAAGTCCGTTTTCTTCCATAGTATCTAACTCTTCTTTAATTATATCATTGACTATCCATTTTAAAAATTGACCAGTCCCTGTCCTTTCTGGTTTAATAGAGTTGCTAGTAAAAACTTGCTCGATTCCTTGATTTAGGCGATTTCCAGTTAAAGAATATTCAATAAATTCATTAATGGAAGCTATCTTTTCGATATCAACACTGGCTAAGGTTTTCACCCTAGAAAGCGACGAACTATGCTTCTCTCCCTTAACTTTGAAGATATATCGGCAACCTTTGTAATACCCTTCCCATACAACACCCTCACCAGTACCAATATTCCCAAACGCCTTACCAACAGGGCATTCCGCTTCAACAGCATTTGTAATTTCAACCAATTTATTCTGCGATTCCTCTGGCTTGGAAAAATCAATGTCCATCTCAAAAACCTGATAGTCATTGATATTGTAAATGTTATTGGCAGGATCACTATATCCCAAAACCTTATCATATGGCAAATAATAATTTTCAGAATCACCATTTACAACCTTGATAGCAAAGATAACAAACATCTTGGGTAAACCATTGATAGCTACACCCTTCTGAATGTTGCCACCACACCACTCACCAAAGATGATTAAAGTTTCATCCTTAAAACCATTCTTCTCTCGAATGTCAAGTAAAAACTTCTTGAAAATATCCTTTTTGGATTCAGCAAAAAAGGCAAAGCCAGCATTATCTTTTTCAATGGTAACAATTTGGGTTCTACCTTGTTCCCAAATATAATCATCCTTATCCATAGCAATACCAGCGTTAGTCCCATGCAATTTACAAGTACCACGAAACTTAACAACAGGCATAGGAGCAAAACGATCAACTACAACATCTCCGTTTTCATCAATACGAACAAATTGAGCTGATTGTTTGACGGCTTTAATAACATCACGAAACTGACCAATATCTGTAAAACTACTATGCATAATACATCCTTTCTTAATTTTCAATATGATAGTACATTCATCAGCAAATGTCAATAAGAAATTAAGACTTTTTTGCTTTCATGCATTGCAACGTCAAACGATAATTTTCTTTGGGAGTCAATTCTTCATTAAATACTTCTCGGAAACAAGTAGCATAACCATTTGTAGCCCAACGCATTCCAGCTTCATTCCATCCAATATCCTTACGTTCTCGTTCGCTCTCTTCCCATTTAAAGAATTCAATACATTTCAATTGTATCAGGACAAATGATTCGGGATGTAATGACTCTACGAAAATCTTCAAAAAACAATAATTAGAGCAACCTTCACAAGCTAGCTCATTCAATAATTCAGGAAATCGCTTCTCAGAATATTTGTCTTTCATACCATCAATTGTTCTATGAAATAGCTGAAGAATCCTGCATCCCCACGAGAATACCCCTCCTGCGAAACAAGGGGGTAGAGGTTTATACTTCCTCATAAGTAATAGAACGAAGCTCTATCCAAGCTACTAAAGACAGGGACTAGCCACCTTCAGCTTTTTATATTATACCTTATCTTTTTAAAAAATCAAGTAATCTCTTTTTGAAAATTAATACTTAATTGATTCTTTTGCTTTTTGAATTGCCTTTTCGCATTTCTTAAAGCCTTTGTTATAACCCTTATTATATGCTTCATGAATGGCAGATTTAATATCTTGAAGAATATCATCATCAATTTCATGACTATCCAAATCCCATGCGTCAAAAATCTTCTCTGCTTTTGCATTAATCTTTACTTCATTCATAATATCTCCTTATTGTAAAAATTCGGGGTACTTTATCTCGACTTCTCAAGAACAACCAAGCCAGTTTCAATCAATTTCCCCCACGATAAATAATGCACTTCTGCTAGTTAGGCTTCTTGCCTCTCTACCGTTTAAATGTTTAAATCATATTACCGACGATGATTACGATTCTCCTCAACGTAACCACCCCAATCCTCTTCAAATTCCCGCTCCCGCTGCTCCCTCTCCCGCTCCTTCATCATCTTCTCCATCGCAATCGCCTCACGCTCCAAACGCACCTTCCGCTTACGCTTGTTACGCATACCACCAGTACTAACCCCAGCCATCTTCACTCTTCCGTCACCCTTCATTCTCGTCACCTCTTCTTGTTTGTTGTTCCTACTTACATTTCAGAACTGTTATTGAATACTATAGCACAACCCTCTACGATAATCAAGCCCTAAATTCAGATTCTACAAAAATATTTCATCGTCTACAAAAACATTCTTACTTACCAGCTCCCCAAACTTCCCCTTGAACCATGACCGATACTCTACATCCAACCAAGCCCAATCCTCTTTCGATAAACCACTTAACGATTCATACTTAACGATTCATTAAACAATACAACCTGCTTATCAAATTTACTCTTGACATTTATATCCTTTATGTTAGGACTCTTTAATGTCAATACTAAATTCTGCAAATCCGATAATATCTTTTCCTTAGTCATCCTTCATTATACAATTATAATGCTCCTAATAAGACTCTAGAATCGCTATCAAAAATATCCCACAAAATACCAACCCAATAAAACTAAGTATGCCAGAAAACGCAAACCAACGCTGATAAGGATATCCAGCAATACCAGCAGGAGCTACAACCCCTTCTCTATCCAATAACGTTTCTCGCAACTTCATCAAAATATTACTAGTCTCTAATCCACTCGCATCAACCGTAATCGCATCTAAATCAGATCTGGCAGTCTTCAAACGAGTATACCAAAACCCAATGTCCGATTGTCTATCTTTAATGAAATAATAAGAATAACCATTAGTTAAATCATTATCCTCCAAATACTTAAGAGCAATATCCAAGTCAGTCTTAGCTAATTCAATGCTAGGATCGTCAGACGCACTCTTTAAATAACTCTCACAATTAATACCAAATGTAATATCTTGATAAATTGGAAGAGCTAACAAAAACAACGAACCCCAAAAAAATAAACCTAATACAACCCATTTACTCATAATCCAACTCCTTACAATGTCGCTATTTTCTTACCACAATGAGGACAATATACCCACTTATGATTCGCTACCGTCGCTTCATCTACTAAATCCCGTAAAGAATATTTTCCCTTACATTCTGGACTATGCGGACATCTAGACAACGATAAACTATCCAATCTTACAATATCTCTCTTTTGCAAACCCACCCCCATACCCGATTTAATTATGTTTGAATAATATATCAGAGAAGAATATGAATGTCAATCATTATCTTCTAGGGCGTCTCTCCAATCAAATTTACGACTCTTACCAATATCATCAACCTTTGTCAAAATCACCTTAGACGGTTTAGGCATAGGTTTACGTATCTTGCGATAAGTTTCGAATGAATCTTCCATGAAATGACGCTTACTCTTATTATTCTTACCCATGGTTTTCTTTCAAATAAACATGATTGTCAAGATAACCCAAAGCTTTAACACTCTGAATTATCTTGACAATTCATATCCCTTACTCAACAACAACAGGTTCAACCACTTCCGCCGTCTGAACAGGAGTCTCCTTGACAGCCACAACTTCCTTCTTCAGATGACGAGTCGCCTTCTCCAATGGCGTCACCCGATAACGAAGACGGAACCGCTGCGACTCTCCAACTTCCTTCTTGGAAATCTTATCCATGAAGTAATATTCCCCGCGAGCCGACAGATTACCGCGACAATCACCACCACGCGTCGAAATACCCTCTGCCCTAGGAGACAGAACCACCGTAATGTCCGACACACTGAAACCAGCCTCAACCAACTGATTCTTCGTTACAACCTGATTCTTGCGAATGAACGCGAAAATCTGATTGTACGCACACCCCTCACGATACGGATTCTTGTTCTTACTAGCCATGACTCTAACCCACCTTTCTCTCTTTGTTTTGAACTGTACTGTTGTTTCAGTCAGTCCGTTGTTTATACTACCCTCTCTCAACCGTTGCCTATACTCTACCACATCTATTCTCTCTTTGCAAGCACTTTTTTATTTTTTTTTAAACTTTCTTTCAGACATTCTCAAACTGTCTTCAGAAACTCAATCTCAATTATCAAAGTGCCTTCCCCCATCGTCAACAATACTCTAACACAACCACAACCCAATGTCAAACACTTTCTTCAACTTTTTTCAAAAAATATTTTTCCGCATATTCCTTGCATTCCTTAATAGTACCAAAAGGAAGCCCATGTCCCCAACTATCACCATCAGGACGCTTACGTAATGTATATTTGCAACCATTAAAATTATATCGTTCAACAAAAATGCCGATATCACCATTATCTTCAAGATTCCGACGCCAATACTTGGAACCATTGAAATCTGTCAAATATTGCGCACTCTTATTCCATCCATCAAACTGTTTCATAATCAACCCCTCTGTATCCAACTACATAACTTATACGCCAACCACCCAACAAATAAACCAACAATCAATTCAAACATGCCCATGATACCATCTCCTTATATAAATATTACCATAAGTAACAAAGCCCACGCAATCAATTCAACCAAACAAACAGACCAAAAAATGATATCCCTCTTTAAAGTCCTATTGCCAATCCAATTAATAGCTCCATAACATTCTGCCCAAAGACAAATGCCAATAACAATCACCAAAATCAATTCCAACATAATCAACTCCTTTTATTTAATCGTTAACAATACTCTATCACATCGAACCATATCTGTCAAGCTCTAATAACTCAACAGACACTTTTCCTTTCTTCTTATACTTTACCTTAGGCATAAAATAACGACGAAAATAATCACTACTAATATCCATACAAGTAATTATTGTCTTCTTTTCCCCTTGAGGACGGCAACTAAACAATATCCTATGTTCCTTATTTACCAAAAATTCAAAACGACAATCGGTCTCTATATGATGCTCTCTCATATAATTACTCAACCCATTCAAAGAAGTATCATTCAAAAATGACTTCTCTATTGTACTCGAATCCATGATCTCATCCAGCTCCCTATAAAAATCATAAGGACGCTTCAACCTGTCAAATAATATAATGTCAGGAAATCTCTCATCAAATCTCTTCAAAAAATGATGCGTATATACATATCTTACCATAACTTTTCCCACCTTTTTAGATCCAATATATCACATCCCAAATCCCATTGCAATAAAAAAATAAACAAATCTCTATCATATCCAAACTCCACGCCAGAATGTATTTCAGCCAGAAAACAAACTCCACGCCAGAAATTATTAGCTTGACAACTACAAATATGTAACCATTACAAAAATGTCTGCCGTGGAGTTTAAAAAGTTATCCTAAAGTCCACGCCAGAAAATATTCAACTAGAATGTTTTCAGCCAGAATAACTAAACTCAAACTCCACGCCAGAAAATAAACTCCACGCCAGAAAATATTAGCTTGACAATTATAAAATATGTCTAAACTCCACGCCAGAAATATATTCAACCAGAATATATTTCAGCCAGAAAACAAAAAAGCCGTTTCCCCTTAAAAAAGAAAGAAACGGCTTCTAATTAACTAGTCTACCTTTAAAACAGACGATTACGACCCAAATGACTTACTCTTGGATAATCCTCACCATTATCACTATTACTAGATCTGGAAGTAACCTCAGATTCCATCCTCTTAATAGTATATACGATCCCTTTGTTAGCAATTCTAATTACATTTTCGAGAGAGATACACCGCCATGCCCCTCTACCCAAAATCGCCCCATCATCCCCCCGAACTACCTTATTCGCATCAAATACTGTCATCTGATTATTCTCCCTATCTATAATCTTACGAGAGATCTTATACGTTACTGAATGCTTTGAACTATCTTCCCCAACTTCCTTCAATCCCTTCGGAGCTAATGCAACTGATGGATTTTTCACATGTAATCGAGTCGTCCCCGCCTTCTCTATCGTCTCACGTATCCAACTCATAGGCGGATTCCATGCCAATACCTCATGCGTCGTCTCTTTAGTCTTACACTTAACTTCCATTATCATCACATACCTCCTTATTAATTATCTACCAACCTTATACCAAATAACTACATCCACTCTATCTGACAAATCTGAACGAAATTCCTGTATAGATATAATATCATCTGCAAATATAGCCAAACTCTTTAAATTATTATTCAAATCATTCAAATCATTCAAATCTTTTTCAATATCTAATGTAGAAAACTGAAGCCTTTTTAACTGTTTCATATTTAATTCCAATCCTCCCCTAAATCAATGTCCTTAAATGTCTCAGGTATATCGGGCACATCATGAAAACTAATACCCTCACTCATCTCATCTAAACACTCATTCCGCTCACGTAAAGATAATCTAGCCCTACCCTTCTTCTCCTCCTTTAATAATTCCGTGGATAAACATTCCTTCCTACAACGAATACATCTATATAATAAATCCTTACCTACTAAATCAGCTGAAGTAATTGAACAGTTACATCCATCTGTAGGACACCATCCCAAAAATTTCAATACCTTCAAATTACTCGTATCTAGACATTCCGTGAATACCTTTTTACTCTTATATCCCTTAACATTAACTTCAGATTTAATAGGAACTTCTATCTGGGGAATTATCGGGGGAATATCAGGGGCAATTACTTTGGATACTTTGGGAAACTTATCCTTTTTAACATTTGAACATTCCGTGATTGACTTCTTCAAAACTTTCTGCTTAATAGGCTTAACTGAATACTTGGAAACCTTAGAAGAAATCTTTCCATTCTTAGCCTTTGAACATTCCGTGCTTACCTTTTTCACCTTTTTCTCAGTTTTGATAGGATTAACTTTCAAAACCTTCTTTACCACTTTATCTAAAACCTTCTTTACCGCTTTCTCCATTCTCTAGCTCCTTTCTAATTATTCAAAACAACATTCCGTGTATGAATTAAATCGTATTCATCAACTCAATCTCTATCTCGCATTCCTCACCCACAACATAGTAACAATGCGTAACCCGACACACCCTTAATACCCTGCCACTCTTAGCCTTAACACATTCCCCAATCCTAGGAACTGCAACAAAATACCTCGGCCACGTTTCAATATTATACCCATCCAAATTAGTAAAACATCTACCCTTTATCATCACATTCCTCCATTCTTGGCATACTAGCCGGTCTCGAATAATTTATCATCGCCGTCCAAATCCTAATCCACTCTTCTGCCATTTTATTAATTATACCTATTTGCCATGAAGGAGGAAACTCAGTACCATCAGGAATAAAACCAATAGGCCAACTACCCATATTCCTTAAATACTTATACGCTTCAATATGATCAGGATTCTTTATGTCAAACCATTCCACTATATTCATAATTAAACCACATTCAATGTTCGCATTTTCCTCATCTTCTTTAATGCCTTATATCGCCTATATCTCTTAACCCGCTGATATATATTCCCAATCATCGCATATAAAGGATAACCAAACAATAACAATATCCCCAATATGATACTAGACTTCATCATGATTGTAAAGAACAATAATCCATAACGAACTTTTAAGCCATACCATACAATAGAACTAAAGAACAATATTACAACCCATTTCATAATACTTTTACCGTATTTACCGTATTTACCGTAAGCCCATTTAATTCCTCTACACTCTTCAGCTCATATCGCTTACGACTCATCCATTTAATAATCCCAACTCTACCAGCCGATTCATATTCAACCCACTTATAGCCATCTACTGTTATATCTGATCTTCCAGTCCTTGAAGTAACATTAATTATATCTGTATCTACTTTACAACCTATAAACGTTTTCCCATCAAATAAATCATAACTCCCGATTAACTTATATTCAGGTATTGGCGTAGCAGCAAAAACATATATCAATACTACACCCATAAGCATCATAACTAAACCAGTCCATGTGCCACCATTATTAGAATTACTCTGATTAATTCCTGCACCTAGAACTATAAATCCAACAACAAGTAAACTCATCGTCAAAATCATTGCAAATAACTCATACATAATTCATCCCTCCCTATTAACACTTATCCAATCCGACTATCACAAATGTATTTAACCCCCACTATTTTCAGCTTTCTTATCCAATCTGCTCATTTAGCTCATATATTTGTCATCATTTAAGAATACTATACGCGATATTATACCTAATTGCAAGCTTTAATTTCAATATAATTGGTTTGGTCATTTTCCTGCCCTATTTGCCCAAAATAAACTATTCAAAGAGTTTATTTAGCCCCACTTTCCCCCACTTTCCCCCTTTTTTCCCACTCTTTATCTATTAACTCCTATCCCTATATATGTGTAATCTTTATGTGTAAGTTAAATCACCCAAAAATTGACCAACTAAAAAGATTTACACATATTATAGTCAAATTTAATTTCTGATTCAAATTTTGTGAAAGTAATTTTTACTATTTGGTTTACACATAAATTAGAGGGGCGTCCATAAATACCCCATTCTGTGCATATTTTATATTGGATAATGTCATAAACAGAGTCGCAATACACATATAGTTTAATTCGTTCAATAATTGTTTTTATACTTACAGATTTTTGTTAAATTTTAAGTAGCGGAGTTATTTTTATCATTCAGTGGAAGAATAATTGGTCTAGCGTTGGGGTTCCATTGGGTGACATGACGAAGCCATTTATAAGCGAGTTCAGATAACATGACGAAGCCATTTATAAGCGAGTTCAGATAAATTGAATAAACATCAATTTGTCATGTTAGGTGTTTTAAAGGATTGTTCGGGGATAGAGTTATTTAAGTCTCGAACGATATAGGTGTTATCTTCTGATTTTATATTTTGCTGTTGTTCTTTCCATTCCGTGTATAGTTTTAGGTATTGTCTCTCTTGTTCGGTTTCATCATTGTATCGTTTATTTTGGATATATTCTCTGACGATATAGGTAGTGATAACTATAATGGTTATGATATTGATTACTACTGAAGCTATAGAAACGATAGTTGGCATAATATTTCTTTATATAGGTGAGAATGTTTATCAAGTATTGGTGGTATTTAAATTGTTTATTGTAACTGATTAAACAGAGTTATATTTCCATCGCATTTTATTTTAAGTTTTTCAATCCATGCTTTGTTTTTTACTTTAAACATCAGTGGAGTACCTGGATATATGTATTTTTGACCTTTGCAAACGACGCCCTCAAATGTCATTCCTTTTAATTCTCCAGAACGTACAAGCTCTAAGAATTCTTGATTTGGGTTGCCATAATAGATCCTTAATTGTTATCAATATTGAGAATTGTTATTTTAAATTTGGTATTGATTACATTGTTGGAGTAGGTTTTGATTTTTTCAGGTAATGTATTTGTGTTAATTTTAGATTTTGTTTTCATATATGTATCTAGTAGGAATCTTTTTTTGAGATTGTTTGTGAGATTGGATTTAGCGACTGATTCCATGATATAGATATATTCTCCCCAATATTTTCAGATTTTATTTTTGTGAGATGGATTTGCTTCTAATACTTCTGCTAGGACTTTTGATGCTTGGCAATTTAGGAATGAATTTAGTGGTTTGTTCATAATTTATATCCTTAATTTATCATGGATTTGTTATTAAGTCAAGTATTAATTGTTTATTTCTATATATTCGACTAGGAGTTCATTACCGCCGCATAACATAACTTGAATGACAGATACGGGGATTTTGATATCTTTTTTATATTGTTCTTTTATAGAGTAGTGTGGTTGAGTTAAATCGAAGAATGTGTCTGCATGTTTAGGTGGAATCTGATTATTTTGGATTTAGGTGTAGATTTAGCTAGGATTCCATTAACGGAGTTTATTTCTATTGTATTATGGTTAGTGGTTGAGCTTTTATCAATATCGGTTATATCAAACATAATATTCTTTCTAATTTTGTTTTATATCTTTTATTGGTGATTGTTCATAGTTTGGGTGTTTGTCATATATTTTGTTTTCAGGTTTGTTTAGTTTATCTAGTTTTGTATCTGCTGTGATGAAGTATTCGATTTCATAGACTAATTTAAGTAGGTCTTCTCTAGTGAAGTATCCGTTGAGGTTGATATTCCATCTATTCCATTGATTTTGGTTAATTGGGTTATTGCGGTCATATTCTACGGTGTGGTGTTTTGTGTGTCCTTTGAAGCCTGATTTTGTTCCCCACGATTTATTTAGCCATGTTGGTATATATTTCATGATATTCTTATTGAGTGTTATGTTAGCGAAATTGCATCGACAAGTGTGTTGGCATAATCCCATTCTGCTTTATTTTTCCTAACGTTGATTTCTCTAGCACAACTGGAACAATCGTGGAAGGAATAATAATCCTGTTCGTATAGATTGATAAGGGTTTCGCCATCATCAAAAAGGATATAGGTAGCTGTTTTTTGTGTTGTAGTTGGTGGGCAAACGATTCTTTTAATGGTTTTACCGATTAAATTAGTAATTTCAGGTTGTGGTTCAGTTTTCATTTTCTCCTTATTTAGTGTTATTGTTTTTTTTTAATATCGAAAAAGTTAATAATTGATTTAGGTTGTTTCCATATGATATTGTCTTGGCAAAATTCCCCTTTGCAAACAAAACAATTAGGTTTAAATCCACATTTACCTGTTTTAAATCCTTGAATATACATATGTGGTTTTTGATATTGCCATTTTTCTAGATATGGATGTTTTTTATTATACTCTATCATTTCTATTGCTTTTTCTACATTTTCGGCTTCAAAATGTCTATAGCAAAGGATATTCAAAGAGCAATTGGGTGCGATATCTGCATCGTATATTGTGAACTTCATAATGTTTATTTATTCCATTTTAACGCCATCTAAAGTCAGAAACGATGATTCTTCTCTATATCCTTCGGAATAGTTTGACATTGCTGGGAAGACCTGATTATGAACAAATGGTGTTTCAGGACAAGAATTCAATATAAATGTTCCTAAGTGTCTACTGTAGATTTTAGGGTATCCTTTAAGCATACATTTCACGAATAACCATTGATCGCATCCATTTTTGCAATGTTGGAAGTTTATAATATATTTTTGGAATCCGACATTATACACATCTCCATCAGTTGTTTTAATTGGAAGTTCAATTGATCCTTCGCTTGGGTCGCAATCCATCCATTTTTCAATTGTTTTTGATATGGAGTTGATTATCGTCTTATTGAGTTTTATTGTTGTACTTGACCAATGGTGTATTTTTCCATCTTGTAAATCAATCAATCCAATCTCCTTATCGTTTTCATTTTTATATGAAGCGAATTTATGGTAGCCGTTGTTTTCGTGGTTATTTGCTAATTGTGCTTCTGTCGGCAGTATTGTTTTTACGCTCATTGTTATGTCTCCTTATTTAGTGTTAAATATATGATTTGTTTCTGGTTTTCTCTTTGTTATATGGATGGAGTTGTATTCCATACTTATCTGTGGCTACGAAGTATGTGGAATTTGTAAAAGGTGCATTTTTTTGCATATTGTCGCAAACGATACATGCTCTTTTAAATAGGATAAAGGAACATGCGGGGATTTCTTTGACATAGTATTTATCAATTCGGATAAACACTTGATATCTATTGAATCCAAACAATCTAGCTATGAATTTAAAAAAGTTATTGGTGATAGAGTTCATAATATTCCTTTTGTATTTGTTTTATTTTCCCAATTTGTTATTATATCAATGAATTTTTCAAGAAATGCTACTATTACTACTGCGCAAGCTCTATATGGTGGGTTCATTATGATAGCGTCATAGATTGGGGTTGGTTTAAGTGATAGGAAGTCTGTTTCTACGCAATTATAACCTTGATTTGTCAATTCTTGTACGAAATCTTGTTGTGTTTCGCAGAAGTCAATAGTTTGGATTGGGTATTTAATGGAATTATTAAATGCTTTTATTAAGGCTCCGTTTCCTGCTGATGGTTCGAGTATTTTTGCATTACGACCTACATCATCAATTAATTCTGCCATTTTTTGGGCTAATTGTGGTGGTGTTTCGAAGAAGTTTGTATCTTTTTTATATTGTTTAAGGGATTTACTATCGACGATGTTGTTCATAATTATTCCTTTTTTAATTTATTATGCATCTATAGTATCAGGTTATTGTTATAAGGTCAAGCATTAAATTTCGTTATCTGTTATTTCTATCATGTTTTTATCAATCAATTCGTTTATGAGGGTCAATAAGGCATCTTGTATATTTACATCTCTAAATCGTTTGCAATAGGCGTCTTTTTCTTCTTTTGTTGATTTAATGCCAGTTTCAAGAGGTTTGAAGTGGAATAGGTAATCATAAGACAGTTCTGGACTCCAATCTAACAATTCGCCTAATTCTGCATCTAGGATGAATTTAGATCTTGTATCGGGATATGGGAACATTTTGCTTATTGGATGTCTAAAGCCTTTTCTATTTTTTTGGATTAGTTCTTGGATAATAAGATATGAGTATTGGTGAAGGTCATTACATTCCACCATTCGTCCTGCTTGCCAAATCCATATAGAATCGCTGTATCCTTCGGGGTCGATTGATTTGCGATATGTATTATAGTCCCTTGCATACAATCGTTGGAAGGTATAGCCCATTGGTTTAAGGTCTCTGAAGTTGCCGATAAATCTGATGTATTTATTTATTTTCATAGTTAATACTGTATCAGATATTCAATGTATAGTCAAGCATTAAAATGATAATTCTGTAGCGAGCATTTTGAGCATTCCCCATATTCCTTAGATTTTAATTGTGCAAATTCGGTAATTATGTCGATCATTTCCGAAAAAGAATCTTCAGGGACGAGCACAAACCCTCGATCAACTTGGTACTGAAACGGAGACAATAAAAACCCTTGGTACTGATGCGGTAATTTCCTTATGTCCAATTCTTCTAACTTACAGTATTTGTTTTTAATTTTTATCTCCTTTTTTCTGTTAACAATAATTTATCAAATGTTAAATCAAATGTCAAACATTTTATATTATACATTAATTTGTTCAATCCCTACTGAGATATCTACATTTTGCAAACCCTTCCATTCAGGGCATCGTGATTGAGAACATGCTTGATTTCTGTTCTCGTAATGGTTGCAAATTGGTGAAGCTTTTCCCCACCTAAAATATGTTCAATTAAACTATCTTTAATATTCATTTGTTACCGCCTGTATTAGTTCACAAACTACATTTCTATAATCAAGAATAACATCTGCCGCTTGAGATTGAAGACCCCTTAACTTCAAAAGAGTTTCATATTCTAAACCATTCTTCACTTCTAAACCATCTATTTTAGATTGGCATTTTTCATAGGCTTCAGAAATCAATTCATATATTTCGTTCATTTTATCCATTCCTTTTATTTTCAACAGAATATCATAATAGAGGATAATGTCAAGAATTATTTCGTTACATTCTATCGGTTTGTCACTGAGTCCACCAACCTTCCAAACATTGATTCTCGTACTTTCTCCTTACTTTTGAATATTTAAGACCAAAATGTTTTTCCATATCTTTCCATGTTACATTTTTGGAAAATATTTTATTTGTTCTCTTCATGAATAATGCTTGTCTAGATGTATCGCTTCCTTCCAATGCAGCTCTAATTGCAGGAACCATAATACATGCAAGTTTTATCCTTTCTGATTTTGTTAGTGTTCCCATTTTTGTTCCCATACGTATTTATTTATATCCATAGCTGTGATTAGGTTTGTGCCGAATCTGACATCATTCCAGTTATCGGGTTTTAGTTCAAGAAGTTTATTTGTTTGTTTTTTAAGACCTTTTATAGCTAGATCCCATTGAGTATCTTTAGGGAGGTTATACCATTGCATTTCTATTTCGTCTTGTATTTCGTCTTGTATATTTGGATTTATTTCAGATTCTAGTGTTTGCATAGGTATTTTTGGGAACCAATGGGCTATTTCTCTATTTGGGAATCTTTGGCAGACTGAATATGAAGTAACTACATCTGATTTATCGTCTGTATTGAGTAGGTCTATAGTATATTCCCATCCTGAATTCTCTCTAAGTAATTTAGATTCAAGACCTTGTTGGATGATATTAGCGATCCATTTCTTATTTTCATTTTTTACATAAGCGTGGATTTCGCATTGTCCGTGTAATCTGGCGAAAAGTTTAATTACGTCATTACCAATTGATAGTGCTGTATTTAGGGACATATCGAATGTATTAATTGGTTCATTATTTATTTGTAATGGATCTGTCATACCTATTGCTACTTTAATAGCTGTTTTGAGAGATTCTATAAGTTGTTTATCTTGGTAGTGTGGGTCATACAGATAGTGTTGTGGGTTTATTATTTTCTTATATTTATCTATATTGAATGTGGAGATATCGAGGATAGCTAGAGTTAGGTTGTTGACTGTATTAGCCATTAACGACTTTTCTGAGCCATTTACTTTTGTGGTTTCTGTTTTTGAGTGGAAGTATATTGATGACATTTGTTTTCCTTAGATGGTATCAATTATATCATATGCGAATTCATTAAAATGTTCTGTTTGCATTTTGTAGTCATGATATAATGAGCGGGCATTATCCAATAATTGTGTATTAACTAATTTGAGTGATTTTTTGAAATCTTCTTGTATTGTTTCGCGTTGATTCAATAGTCTTGTTATTTTTGCAACCAATTGAGTATCTATTTGGAGATATTGGTTGTGATTATTTGGTTTTTCGCCCATTCGTCAATTATACATTCAATTATTTCCTTATCATGTTGCGTTAATGTCATAATGTCTTTCCAATATTAAGTTAGTGTGTTTTCGAATACATTGCCAACGATTTTCATATCTTTATAGAAGTAAGACATTCTTGGTTGACATTCAGGATCTAATTTCATAGCCTCATCAATATTCCATCCATATACATCCATATTGATTAGAAACCATCCATCATTGCCCCATTCTACCTTATAGCGTGTTTTTTCATCTATCCCAATGGTTTCTTCTAGGATATCGCCTTCATAAATTTCTTTGTCGCAAGTATCTTTAAGCCCAGTATACTGCATGATTGCAAAGTCTGTGCGTTGCATTGTTGATAAATTAAATATATTTTGCAATGTGGTTCTTATATTGGACAGGTCTAATATATCTGGTAGGTCATCATGTCGATACATCTTATTTCTTATTTTGTCCCATATTCTGAATCTAATTATTCTAAACATTTTTCTCCTTTACTCCTCACAATCAACTCTAATTGGGATTACTTCTCCAAAAATCTTTTTATCTGTTTTGTATTTTTCTGCTTTTTCTTTATTTAGAAATACAGGTGGAAGATCGCCAGAATAATAATCTCCTTCTGTCTGAATTCCAACATAATAAAAATTCATTCCATGACCGGCAACGATACTAGTTCTGCTTCCAATTGTCCATCCTTCTTTCATTTATCCTCCTTTTGGGTGACAATACAGGCGTTTATTCCTTCAAATATCCATTCGTCAAGATTCTTTTGCCATGCATCTAATATATCTTGTTCTTTTTTTTCTATAACTACAAATTGACTTTTTATGTTTGATTGTTCTGCTATTTCAGCCATCTTTAGTAATGCTTCTGTCATGATAATGCTCCATATGCCATTTTTAGGTGTTCATCTCTTAATTTTTTATTTGCCCATGATTTCTTTTATCAGTTTTTAAAGAGCATCAGTGTTCGTTTGCATATTGGGTACGATGTTGTTAGGCGATTTGCTGATATTTTATTTAAGGATATATTGGTTACGTTTGATTTTGTGTTTTCTAAACCTTATTATTGGGCTGTAATGTTATTCGGGAAGGGCACTGTAAGATTTATTAATATGTTTTGTGAGATTTAATTTTGTGGATTATGGTGCGGAGTCGTTATCTGGATTGTTGACTCCCTTTGGAACATATTCGTTTCCATTAATTACGATAGTATGGACTTGAATTTTACCTTGTGGACTAGTTGTTCCGATCACTTCCCTGTCTTCGCCATTTTTCTTTGCTAAAACATAGAGATCAGGTGCATAAGAGCATCTAAGTACAACAACCTTATATTCTTGCAATTCTTGTGGCATGAAATATTCCTTTGATATGTCTTCGTTAGACGGAGTACAGCCACATATGATACATGTCATATATGAGACACAAAACATAAGCACGACTAGACATTTCAACATATTACTTTTCATGTTATCTCCCCTTCACTGGTTGTAAATGTATCTCTTACAGCATAAATTTCTGTGCTGTATGGTATATTGACCTTTTTAACCCCACTATCCCACCTATCGACTATACCATAAACCATTACGATATTAGGATTGTATGGAGTCTGTTCAGTCTTTTTAGGGAAGTCATCTAATGGTGGATAAATTATTGGATTATCTTCAAACGGTTTAAGTTTTTTGATAGCGTCTAGGAAATCTTGTCCTGCACTTTTCCTACGATTGAATATTTTATTGTTGCAATGTTCTTTACAGCATTCACGTTGGCAGAATCTTTGTTTCGTAAAACTTTGCTGCCAAATCACTTCTAAAATTGGGATTTCAAGAAAATTTATTTGTTGATCTAATATATTACCTTGACGCTGAAGGTCGTTAGTCCAGCTTCGCATACTAAGACAAGGTATAATGGTTCCATCGGACAATATACCTAGACTATTGATTCCCGCCGAACAATTACCGTCATTCATATTGTCTGCTACGATAATTTTAGTGCTATTGTCGAGTGCATCATTTATTTTATCGAACAAGTATTGATAAGCTAGTTTATTGTCTTCGATATACAAGGCTAGTTTATCGTCTTTTTGTTTGTATATCGTAAATTGGATTTGCCATATATTATTGTTTGTCTGGCAGAATTGATTGATTTGGTCGAACAGGAATACATTTGTCAGGTTAAAGTTCGTTATAATTGTTGGTGGCTTTACGGGAGCTTTATTTCTATTTACATTTGCATTTACCCTGGATAAATTTACTCTGGATAAGATTGTACTGGATAAGATTGTATCGTAAATATCTTTAAGGACACCTAGTTCTTCTTGAGTGTTTACAGAGATTCCGATAGCGTCATATAGTGCTAACATATCATATCTAGCATCATCGATTGGGCAATTTTTTAGCGATTTAGGGTTAATTAGAATTTTGATTTTTGTATTGGCTAATTTTTCTTTAATATATTGATGGGTTTTAAATGGTACTACAAGTGGGTCTCCTCCGCTGATATTTATTTCTTCTGGTGGATATTCTGCTATTTTATCTGCGATTTTTTTAATAGTATCAGTGTTTGTATAGCTATCACATTGTTCTTTTGAGCCGCAATAAGAGCAATTATTATGGCATTCAGATGTAATTTCCCATATGATTTCTTTTAATTTTAAAGTTGGTGTTTGCATATTTATATTCCTTTTTTAGTTATTAATTGCACTTCAAATCCTTTTTGTTGCAAAGTATCACATATTTGTTTATTGATATATTTTGCTCTGCCATTTTTATCAGCTATAAAATATGAATGCAAAAGGTGTATATCCTTGTATTGTTTAAGTTTCCATCCTTCCGACAATAATCGTTCAGCTTCTTGAGTCGATATTTGAGATTTACATTTCATAATTTAATTGTTGTGCTTATGGCGTTGGCTACCGATTTCTTTGTGATTTCCGGTATTATTCTGTTCTATCATATGAACCACGCCTTTCTTTTAACTCATTCCAGAAGCACAACAAATTGTTTATTCATAAATCAAATGCGAAGCCAGTCATGCGTCCATTTGAAGCTCAACAAGTATTTGAAGTCATCTAATTTAGAGTTTCGTTTTGGAGTTGCGGCACATATGTTTTTTCTTTCGGCTTTCTTTTCTTCTTCGGTTTTTTTAGTGTTATAAAGTGAAACTGCTTGTTCTGTATATATGTCTCCTAATGAATGCATCGTTGCTTGTCCTACATTGGAGCCATAAAATCTAATTACAGGGAATTGGTTGGATACGTGATAGATTATTCCATTTGGTTTATATCCTATTATTTGGAGATTTGCGGTTTCAGGGTCGAGTGCAGCAACGGCAGAAAGAATCATTCCCCTAGCTATTAGGTCTGGTTTGATTTTCTCAAATTGGTCATCTAAGATTTTTTCTATTTCTGTTTTTTCTGATTGATTTTCCATATTATTCCTTCCAGTTTTTAATAAATTCTAAATATATTCTGTCCATTTCGGGAGTCATTTTGTCATATTTGTTTTCGCTTTTAAATTGTTTCACTTTTGTTAGCATATCAATATGTTTATGAATGGCCGTTTCTGTCCATTTTAGATATCCATAACCACAGATGCAAGGGGTCTCCCAACATTTTGAACAATCGCTTAATGACATGTTTTATCCTTTTGTTAAATCTTTCCAATATTATACATATCAATTGAATTAAATCAAGTATTTTTTGTCTATTCTATCTTTGTGTATAAGTATCCGACGCTTAGCTTCTTTATAAATGTCATAGCAATCAAAATCACAATAATCCATACATTCTATTATCTCTTCCGCAATATTGAAGTATTTTTTGTTTATGGCTTTTTTATATGCCCAAACGTGAGCCTCTGTTTCAGAAACAACATGGTTTTCAAATTCTCGTTTTGATCTTTTTGAATTGCAGTCATTCTTGTTAATATTTATATAATTTGATAGATTTTCTTTAATGTGTTTTATGGTTAATTCTTTTTTAGCAACAGTATTGAGTATTTCGTAAAGACAATATGAATTATCTAAGTGACCGCATTCGTGCCATACTAGACTTCTTGGGAATTTATTACAGGAACGTACTAGGGTTCTATATAACGGAAATGCGACCATAGCCCCGTTCGTTATTGATTTAGGGATATAAACGACTTTTATAGGGTATCCTAGAATGAATTGGCAATATTTGCTTAAAGATTCATTTGTCCAAATTTGTGTTTTCATAATCATTAAGATAATCTTGTATTATGGAGAATATTTTTACATCATATAGTCGAGCGATTCCAATAGAGTCTTTTATGAACCATCCATTAGCAACAGGGTAGTATTTTTGATTTGGGTCAAAAAATGTGAAACCTGGAATTGGATAGAATTGATTAATTTCTTTTATGCCAGATCCTTTCAGCGATTTATAGAAAAGGAATTCTTTTTCTTTGTTTGATATATTTACGTGAACCAGGAAAAGTTTTCTATTTGCGAATGAACCAGTTAGTAGTGTATCTATGTTAGGGGTGCATGCTTCAGATATTAGTTTGTCTATTTCTTTGCCGTCATTTATCATCTTATCCAATTCGTCTTGGAAATTGAGAAAGTCCTTTGCGAATTTTTTAATAATAACCATCCCTGTTTCGTCTGGCTTATGTTTGTCTTTAATGATTAGTTCCATTTATTTACACCATCTTTTCAAATTTATTACAGATTTCACAAGGACTAACTTCGTTCTTCCCAGACCATTTATCCCATGCAATGTATTCATTCATGCCTTTTCTTTTTGGATCAAATCTTTATGAACGCCTCTATCTCTTTTACACAAAGAACATTTTTGAATGTCCTTTTTACTTTTTTTGACTACATTTGAATATCCCAACTCTTTAAGTGCCCTGTCGTATTTCTCTTTTAGTCTTTCTCTTCGTTCTGGCTTAAGGTTGTCCAAAATACTGCTATTTTCAAGCAAGTCGGCAACCTTAACCACACTAGCCATTGAATTTGCTTTTATTTTCTCAATGTAAACAAAATAGTCATCCTCTTTCCTGTGCGTTAGACAATCAACCGCCTCAATAATGTTTGACGGGAATCCAAACTTTTCCAAATCAGATAAAGTTAAATGAGTGGTATCTTCAATAACATCATGCAATAAAGCTGCTATTTTTGCATACTTTGTTTTACATCTGAATGATACCCTTATCGGATGATTAATATATGGTTCAGCATGATCTCCGCTTCCATAAGTTTGACCTGTATGTGCCCTTACCGCTAAAAGCAAAGCAAACTCATACATATCCTTCCAGTCATTAGATTTTCTTTCAATATATTCCATATTTAACTCCCATTACAGCCCCAAACTCACATATAGCTTGTCAAGCCATTCAGACCTGTCTTTATTTAGATTTTTATCTTTATCTGCGTATTCCCCATGATAATCTACAGACCATTTTAAGGAATCACGAATAGCACTTACTATTTTAGACAAAGGGAGATCATTTTCGGTTTTAAGTTCTTTCTCATAGTATTCGACATTTGCATAGCTAATCTTGATTTGGTCAAGCATAAATTCTTTCAACTCGGCATGGTCATTAGTCGGTGGAATCCATGCGATTACCTTATCTTCCATATCTTTAAGACGCTTATTCGTTTCCATACCTTCTAGAAGTGCCTTTTTTAGATATTCTATATTTGTTTTTTGTTTTGCCTTTGCTTTATCTAACTTACTATTCATAGGCAACTTATCAAAATCTTCCAATTCCTTAATCGCTTTTTCAAGTTGTTCTTCGTGATAATTGCCATTGGACGGAATTTTTCTTGGAGCGGGAGCTAATTTTTCATCTCTCAATTCAATACAAGCTCCAAAAGCCCTTGCACAAGTAAGAACAAAGTCATTAAATTCCATTCTTTTTTCAATCAATTCAGCAGTATATCCAGTAGGCATAATTCTCTCCTTTCGTTTTGTTTTTATAATTGTTTACAACCATGAGACGGGTCTTTTTTTCCACCAACAAAATACAGTCAATATCCAGTATAACCCAGATATAGGGACGGCAACCTCGTTAGGGAAAATAAATGGGGGAACACATAACAAATATAAAGAGACTATTGTTGGTGGAATAAATATAACTAATAAAAAAACAAGAAATATCCTGTTGTGATACCATTTTGATTTCATAGTCTCCTTCATTCGGTAATTTTCACAATTTTTTCACAACAATTTATATAGTTTTCAAGAAAAGATATCGCTGCTATTTTCCAGTTTGGTGATATCTTCTTGCCAAGATTTTGAGATAATATAATATTTCTATCATCTTTGGAAGGCATATGTACAACTATCATTCCGTCAGAATCCACTAATGTTGCAGTATATTTTATTAATACCATTTGAAGTTCGTCATTAAACTGTTTCAATTGACTTTTATTTTCCATGATTTACACTCCTAAAGTCGCGAAAGCTGTTGCTCTACAAACTCAAAACAATTACAGTATTTACATCCGACATCTTGCATATCTTCATCGGTATCAAAATGCCTATAATATGGGTGTCCACAGATACACATACGATTGTCGCCGTAATTCTTGTTATAACTACGCTCAACTTCGTATTTTACTTCAAATATATAAGGTTCTTGATTTGTGTTTGTACCAAAATTGTAATCTCTCCATGATTTGGGAATGCTTTCGTGATTCCAATCCCCACAAATTCTTTTCATGAACATTTCCCTATAATGTAATTCGTGCTTGATTATCCTGTCTATGAATTCAATTAAACCATTTTCTGTCAATGGATTCTCGTTATCGTCTGCGTATCCAATTGACCAACCTGTAATGTCTTCTTCAGGATTAGGATATTGAATCTCTTGGTTTAATATTTCGCATTTTCTTTCAATCATGCACTTTGCAGTTGGATCAAGACGATAAACCAATTTATAGCTAGCGTCATCGTAAAAGTTCCCGATAAAATTAACGAGTCCTTCGCATCCATTAATTGTATTTAATTCCCCACCATCAGTAACTTTATGAAAGGCGGAATAATAACGTGTTGAACAAAAATCAAAAAGATCTATCATTTTTTTCGTAAGAAGGTAATGATTGTTCATCAAATCTTTAATATCCGTATCTAATTTTTGAAGACGAACATTAAAGTCATGTTTAATTCTTCTCGTTATTTCAGTAGTTTTTTCTAGTTGCATAATCTTTCCCAATTCAATTGTTAAGAGTAGTATAGCGAAAAATTGTAGAAAGTCAAGAACAATTTTTCTGGTAGGCGCAGGAGGAATCGAACCTTCCAATCTTTCGGTTTCAATTAAATAGCGATCTTTTTGTACTAACTAGCTTTCCAAAAAAAACCATCTATAAATCTCTGTGTTCCAATTTATAAACAAAAGATACTAATTAATCGTCATTAACTTTTTCTTATGCCTATCAAATCTTAACAACTACCGATAACTCGACCATTAAGCTATGCGCCCATCTATTGTTTCGATCTTCTTTGTTTTTCCTAAATTTTTATTTTCCATTGGGGTATTGGTTGCATGAGTTTTATTACCAAATTTATGAAAATATCTAAGCGGTCTCCATTTGTGACCGTTGACTATAAACCCCCAACGATTATACTGCCTGCCTTGAAACAACAACGTCCATGCACCTTCTTTTGGTATCTCTAAATAATGTATATCAGTAGCTTTTGCAAACCACGGTCTCCATGCCTTAGCCTCTATCTTTCTACATTTACTTACGTCAGGGTTTGGGTCACTTGGATCTATCGGGACAACGTTATAGTATTTTCCCCTTAAAATGATAGACATCAAATCACATGAATGGTCGTGAAAATGCAAAGTGTTATCTGAACCAATCCAATGATGTATTCTTATAGAGTATCCAAAGAAAATAAATGTCCATCTATATAGATACGGATTGTCTTTATTCCCCATTGCTTCTTTCCATCTAATTTGAAAAGGTTTGAATTTATTATATGGTTTCATTGTTATTCTTTCAAAGTGTCAGGGCGGAAGGACTCGAACCCACAATCTTCAGCATGTTTACGCTAGACATTCTCCCTAGTTTATCATATGCTAAAACTAGTTCTTACTGCCATTACGCTGTATCTCCATTCCTATAGGAGAAGATTTGTATATCGTACAAGGAGCTACCTCATAACCAATACGTCTTTTAAATTTAACCCTCGGAATTTATGATACGCTGATATACTGCCAATTATACTACACCCCGTTTATTATTTCAGTTCTTCAGGATACTTCTCTGCAAGCTCCTTTAGTTTTCGCCTTTCCTTTTGCTCTTTTTCTTTCTCATTCAATCATTTGATAACATATTATACTAATTTTTATTGAAAGTCAACAACTATTTCAAATTATTTTCAAATAATTCCTTTTCAGAATATTCTACTATTGCAGCACTTATTGAATCTCCTCTCTATATATTCTATTGTCTTGCCATCTAGGTCTATTAGGATCTTTGTGATCAAGTCCAGTCAAAACCATAGAACAATCATAACCTTCCGCAATTATTTTTTCTTTAAGCTGACGGGCATAATTTAACCTTCCATCTATATCGCCCTCAAAATTAATGAATGCGTTATCGCCTGTAATTAACATTGGATAATCTTTTCTCCTTACTGGACTTAAATATATAGTGTACATTGTTTTGTCGGCAAATATAAAATCCATTAAATCTATTTTAAATTTTTCAATAAATTCTACATCATGAAAATCATTAATAAGACCTTTGACGTTTTCCAGTGAACCTTGATCCATGTGATGTCCTATACTCATATTTTTCCTTCTATTTAAAGAATATATATGTACTTCCACTAACTGTTTTGAATACCATTTTATCATCATCTTCAGAAACAATCTCTGTTATTTCTGTTGTACGCCACCAATCTCTAGTTGAATAGGTCCCTGCCGTCATTGTCCCAACCAATAAACAATATCCTATCATAGGTTTATTTCCTACATATTTACCTGTTGTTCTATCCCAAGATTCAACTCTTGAGCCAAAATAACCTTCGCCATCTCTATCTCTAATTAGACTTGCCATTTTACATACCCTTAAATTCGCCCTCATATTTTGTTGCTTGCTCTTCCGTCATTGGTTGAGCGTTAATCAAGATATAGGTTTCTGGATAGGTTTGACAATCCGCTAGCCACTCAATAGGATCGTCTGCTATTTCCATCCCATAACCATCGCTCTCTTTTGATTTCCAATAATATGTGATTAGATATGACATAAATCCATTGCCTCCTTATTTTCTAATAGTTCCATTGTTTTTGCTATCTCTTCGTCTGTTCTCGGTAACTGCATATGAATTACAACATTCTCCGTTGTTTCTGTATCATGGCAATTCATACATTTTCCATTAATCAAATTGCCAGCCCTTCCATTATTAGCTCCACAATGCTTGCATGTATTATACACCATATTTCTCCTTAATTGATTTCAAACGACTGTATAACTGTATTCTCTGGAACAATTATCCTATAATCTCCTGATTGAATCATGAAATAGTCTATTGTGTCAAAACCAAAACTAATCCAATTAGGAAGTACTCTAGTAACCATATCCCATTCGACTCTTGGTTCCAAATTCGAATTTTCATATACCCTACATCGTTCAACAGGCAACTTACTCTGCTTATATGAACCATCTTCAAGCTTTTTCATATATACATAATATTGTTCCGTTCCAATAGACCCACATCCAATCAAGAAAGATCCACCAACAGAATTTTGAGAACGAATTGAAACTATCTCGGTTTCAAAAGTTTCAGTCTTAACTATATCACATGGACGTATTATTAGGACTGAACTATACAACAACAACACAATTAGCGATCCAATAAAAAACCAAGCAATAGACACTAAAAATACGTCTCCAATTGCAGATTGATTCTTATACTCCAAGATTAATCCATTGACAGATAAACCCAACCATATAATTAGAAATACATATACTATCATTTTTTCTCACTTTCTTTTAACTCTCTAATACATTCTTGACAAAGTAATTCTTTATGATCGGCAACGGCATTCAACCACCTACACAAGAAATGTTCCAATAATTTTCTATCTTCGTCTACATATAGCAAATCGCCACTGAAAACGCAAGCATCTAATTCGTCTAGAAGTTTCGTTAAGTAATCACTCATTTTACTCTTCTTCAATAATTGCAAGCTGACCACAAGCGGCTCCTGCATTAATCTCCGCTTCCGTCGCAACGGCGATAGCACACTGAAATCCAGCTTCATTCAACTCTTCCATAATCTTTTCTGTCTTGTTCATTTTTTCCTCCTTGTTTTTGTTTTCACTATTCCCTGTAAAACCTTCTGGCATTTTAAACAATCCTTCTTTTGCCATTGACTCAGCCACCATATGTCCAACTCTTTTAAATTTACCATAATATTTTCTATAAAATTCATCCTTCTCTTCATCAGTTGTACCAATATCAGTATGGCAACCAAAAAATTCGTCAAGTTCTTCTATTGAACTCAAATTGCCACGAGCTATAAAAACCCTCTGTTCGGCAGTCATCGCTTCATATTCTTCTTTTGTTACACCTTTAAATCCACCATTCATTTTGTCTCCTTATGTTTTTGTTTGTGCCACCAATTCCCACCCAATAGGCAAGCCTGTAACTTCACTAAATTCAACCTCAACTTCTGTCGAGTATGTTCGATGGATAGCATAACTGGCATCTATAAATTCTACCGATTCTTTTTCAGGGTATTTCGCTACATATTTACCATCCTTCAACTTATTTGCATCTTCATCATTTAAATAATGAAAATTTATTGCCTTACTAAGTGCTTTTATTTCTTCTGGCCACAAATTAATATAAACCATCTTTTTAAATTTCATAATCATATCCCATTATTTTATTATTTCACCAGTAAACCCTACTCTTAAATTTTCTCCATCAAACATCAACATATTTGTAAAATCAGTTGGCTTTTTCGCCCTACGATTATAAACCTTCAATGGCTGTTCAAAATCATTTTCAAATCCCTTAATATCATCTATTATTAGAGTACTATAACATATTCCCAATATAAGTCAAGTCATTAATTGAAAATTCTTTAACAGTATCTTGCCAAAACGTCTCGTCTTTGTATTGAACATACGCACTTCCATTACATACATTACTTACAAGAACCCCTTGACAATTGACAGAATCGCCGTACCCACAACCATCTATGTCCTGATAATGAATGCTAACTTTATCGCCAAATTCCAATTCGTTGTTTTTCATAATAGGTTTTTACTTTCTATTATACCTTTCCCAAGACAATTCTTTTCAGATATTTCATTTGTATTGATTGGTGAAAGTTTAATAAAGAACTTTTCAGGGTCAAAATACTGTTTCAGCTTTTCAATATCAAAATCATCCTCGTTTACCAATGTCAGATTTACGGTTGTTTTCAAATTGCTTTTCGTTCTGATTTTTCCAAGTTCTTCAATAGTTACTTTTTTATTGAACGGGATAAGGTCATTACGCTTATTTTCATCTAATGAATGAAGCGAAACTTGAAGTGTGATATTGTCTTTAATCCAAGAATAATCAGCCCCTTCAATCCCAATTGTAGAAATGTAATGATGAACTTTAGTTTCACCATTCAATTTAGCCAAAATATCAATTGTTTTTATGGCGTTTTTGACATTCGCTATATTAAGTCCTGGTTCGCCCATTCTGGTATAATTTATTTTGGGTTCTTTCGCATTAAAGAAATTATAATTTGGATTCTGGTCTAACACAAACTCAACTTGTTCGACAATTTCCTGCCATGTGAGATTACGCCACTTCTTCATCTTGCCAGTTGCACAAAACTTACAACGAACTGGACAGCCACTCATGACCGAAGTTCCGATTAACCACCTTTCTGACCTATCGCCAAGTTCGTAATTGTCTAATGAATTCTGTTTCCTGCCAATAGCGTCTTTTGTGTAGTATGGCAGAAATGTATCTGTAGTTTCAATCCTATATCCATCTTTTGTTTCAAGAAGATAAACGACTCCATTTGCAAATTCTCGCTTTTTGATTAACTTAAGCATATTAAACTCCTTTAGTCCAATTTTACGTTTCTAACGACACCAGTAGCGTTCTCCAAATTTAAATCTTCAAAAGATATTTTTTCATTTGAACATGGCTTCATTGGAACACCGTTTATTACATAAAATGCTTTTGTTTCATACGGATTCGCCCCTTTATACCACAATATGTAAGATCCGTTTTTTAATGCTTCAATATCTTCTTTATTCATTTCATTATCCTTTTATTCAAGTGGTGGTAGACTCTTAATGACGCCAATAGTTTCTCCAGTAAAAGTGTCATATTCGTAAGAATCCCAATCTATCTCTGCTATTTCAAACACGTCAGAATCCAATCTTGGTTCAGCAATAGCAGGATGCCAACCACCCAACTCATTGCAACGACACATTATTTTGCCGTCTTCAATCTTATAAAAAAATTTAGTGTTCGATGCAGTCCTAAAAATCTGTCCCCCGTTTTCCATATGATTGATAAGCTTTAGTTTTTGCGGTATATTCATAATTTCAATCTCCTTTATTTAATCATTGGGAATAATGTATCAAAACTTTAGTCCAATGTCAATATTAATGTTCGTAAACAGGCGATATTTTTTGAACAAAAATTGAATTACATTTTTCGCATTTATATCTATTGATACCAAGAAAAGTTTCTAATTTTGATGGCGGGTCCATCTCCAGACAATCGATCAATAAGACTATAAGTTTCAGGATCATAAATTTCCTGCCATTTATGAAATATATGCATTATTCTCCTTAGAACCGCCAGTCGTTTTTTTCGTATCCATATCGATTCCTCATATTGCTATTTTGTCCCAAATCATTCTTATGGAAAAATATATATAATCCGATTTGAGTTATTAACATTATACAGATAAGCCAATAAATTGCTTTCGCTGGCGGTTGAACTTGTATGTAATCAAAATCATCCCAATTCTTTATAGTATAGTTTTTAACAATCTCTTCACGTATAGGAATCAAAATAGCATCGTTAACAGGATGATTCAACATTATTGTTTCAACGTTTCTCTTTGCCAGTACGGAATCAGTCCACCCGAACACATAACTCCATTGAGCAGGCTTTGTTGGATCAGGAGCATAATAGCATATAACAAAGTCATTCTTCTTCCCACCAATCCATTTAGCTTCCTGATATTTGGCTATCATTTCATCAGGATTATCAAAACCGACCATGATTAAATTGATTTTCTTTTTTGGACCAAGTTCTGTATTAAGTCTATCGAAGGTCAGCTTGTCGAAATTCTTACTGGCAGTTCCATACAAACGCCATGGATTATATATTCCTCCAAGGTTATATTCAAACACATTGATTTCCTTTGGTATCTTAACATATGAAAACATTGATTTACTAGCCTTAATCTTGTTCTTAAAATTAAGATGGTCAATTACAGGATAGATGTAGCCTGTTGTATTCGCTGTTAGATATATGTTATTGTCGCCGCGATCATAATGACCACCGTGAGTAGGTGATTGTTTTCCGCTTATTTTTGTTGTACCACCGAGTAATCCTTTTAGTTCTTTATATTTTTGGAATGATATAGAATCACATGCTTTTCTTCCTCTCCCATAGTCTAAGTTTGCATAATAACTTTCTGGATGTGTGGCGTGTTCAGTTGTGTACCATACTCTAGTTGTTGTATTGCCTTTTGAATCTGTAGATGTTGATTCATGTCTTTCCTTATACTCTTCAACCCATTCAGCATGGAATTCAACAGACTGAACATATCCACTTATTACTTGCGTATCACCTGTAAGCGTATGATATGTTATGATATGAGTCATGCCGCTAAGAAACAAAGCTGCTGCCGTTCCTATCAACCATTCGACCCAATGAATGTTATGGTTTTTGAAGAATAGAACCCCGCCTATTGCAAGAGGGATTAACGATATTAGATATAAAGTTTCCATTAATTACATTCCTTTTCACCACAATTAGGGCAATAACAAATTGGATTACCATCACGCCAATTTACAGAAATCCCCTCACCACATATTCTACATGTCTCTTTTTTAGGGAATTCCTTTTCCCATCTCGCCACTAATTCTTTTGCTTCATTACATTTCGGATCTGTAGTATCATCAAATCCTCTAAAATTCTTTTCAAACCAATATAGAAGATTAGCCATACGTTGACCAGTTACAACAACTGATTCCATTCTACGCATATGAGCTTCCATCTCCTCAGATAAATTACCAATTACATGTGAAGCATATTCATCATCCATAATCTTTCCCTTTCTATTTTGACTATGACTTAAATATAATTGATTTAACCCTTAATGTCAATCTTTTTTTTTAGTCAGGTAATATGAATAATACCACGGCATCATAAAGTTTCCAGATATAGCTCCCTTTTTGAATTCTTTTCCGCCCATACCTAGCATATAAATATGTCTTGGGAACAAACACCTATTTGTATCAAGATTAACCAGATTAAATCCTTTTTTTGTGACTTTAATGAAACGACAAGTGTGTTGGCGAAAACAAAATTCATCTCCAAGCGACAATTTGATTTTGACTAATTGCGAATTATTCATATGTTTTTCATTTTTATGAGCATGGACGAACATCAACTGCCCATTTAGGTAATTTATCTTTTGCATATTGACGAAAACGAATGCCGTTAGGACAATTTTCATGAACATAATCAACCATTTCCGATCCATCAGAATACATTTCGATTAATTTTTCAAACCATCCCATTTGCTGTTTGAGATAATATTCCCAACTAGCCCACGTATATTCTTCAATTGTCATTTCATCCGTAAAAACCACTCCATGTTCAGAATCTTGACAATTACGTCTATATTCTTTCGGGTCTCTCTCATAGAATTCATTTGGTTTACCTGTAGGATAGTAGTAGTCATCTTTATGATTGTTCTCATTTTTATACCATGCCAGACAATAACGAGATATATCTACAGCTCCTTTGATCCAATCAGGTCGTACACTATCTAATTTGAAATTCTTAATATGCATGGAGTTGGTTTGCTTATTAACCATTTCAACAATAGGACTATATTGGCACATTCTATATGGTATATATCCGTTTGTGTATTTTTTGTAAAATACCATCTGATCTTCTTTGGATTTTCTATAACCAGATTCTGCAAGTGGTGGACATATAACATACCCGTCAACCAATTTAGCCATCTCCATTCGGTATTTATCGTTCTCGTCGTCTGGATTCAAATATTTGGATTTGAGTTCTATTGCTCTTTTTTTATCAGCCTCAAAGACGCATTCTATTAGTTTTTCCCCTTGTCTTCCGTATGATTTACGATTCCAATAAAAGAAAGTTCCCTTGAGGTCTTCTTTGATTTCGTTTTTACGGGAAATTAAAATGTCCATATACCAAAGCTCTTTTTCGAAAAAATCCTTAGGTAGTTTTTTGCGTGATTCAACGGGCTTATATATATCGTCTGATTTACCTCTATGCCCTCTGCTCTTCAAATAGGTAAGATAGCCATCGGGGTGCCATTCCAAAGCCGTTCCGTAGCTAAGGAAAATATGTCCTAGAACAAGAAGTCTAGAACTCTCGTAATCATAGGAGCGATATAGCGTAGGATAAGTGTAAATTGCATTCCTTATATATCCTTCCAATTCTGCTTTGTCGTTTTTCATTGTTGCCTTTCTATATTTAAAACAAAATCAATGTATCATGACTAAATCAAAATGTCAAGGTTATTATTTGAATATTTGTTGTTTTGTTTATGTCTTCTCCAATACTGCCCAAGAAATATTCGGCTTATATGCTCCATCAATAATCTCAAACCCTATGAATCCAGAAGCAAATAACATCTGATATTTCTCTTCAAAATAGTGCCATACGAACGGAACCTTTGAAATTCCGCTAGTAAATGAAGTCGTATTGAATCCACCAAAGTGCCTGTGTTCGTTCCAACTTGTTATTTTTGTATTCTTTTTATTATAGTCTAGTTTGTATGCGGAAAGCTTAAGCATATGACCACTAAAATATGGACCACCAGAACCTCCGTCTTCATTTACAAAATCTTCCCAGAAATCAAGGTTTGCACACTCATCCCATACATTGACAAATTCCTGAAGAAGTATAACTAGCTCTTTTGTCCACCATCCTAATTTATATTTTGACAATCCGTTAGCCTTATCTAAGATCAATTGCCAATCTTCCTTTGTTCCTTCAAGTGTTATTTCAGGAATTCCACACATGGTTCTGAATCCATAATCGAAATAAGATTGCATACAGTCCATCAATGCTATTTCCTGTGCGGTTTGTGTTAAAGGCGTAGTTGTAGAAAAACTACTTATGATTGAATCGTAATTCCCATCTCCAATATACCCTTTTATCTGTTTAGTGAATTCAGGGAAAACTTCGCTCCATGGGTTTCTCATCTCTCCTTTTACAAAATCATTGCGGGTAACTTCAATATATGTCTTGCCGTCGAAATCCACAAACATCTTCCTAAGAGATTCTGAATTCTCTCCTATATGTATCCCTAATTGCTGGACTATTTGCAACCATATGGCATCAGGCGAAAGAATTAGAGGGGTGTGGTCATTGAAGCTGCTGATTATTGCAGAATATAGCCCGTTGTAATCGGTTCTGATAACCTTTTTTTCGCAATCGTCAACGCTTTCTATCTTTGTATTTAGACGTTTGCTCCAAATGTTTTTAATTAAAGCTTCTTGCCCTTCTTTTGATTTTGTCGGACTAAGATTTTTGGTGGTCGGTTTGAATGTAATGCTCATAATTATTCCTTCTCCTGTATTTTACAATTTGCCAATTCCGTATCACTTAAAACAACTAATCGAGTATAACCGCTTACGCAATTACCATATAAATTAATGCCGACTTCATTTTTAATTACAATATTCTCCTCAGGAACTATCATCAATAATTTTGCAAAATCATCACCTTGATAAGCTACGGCAACTATTTCTTTTTTTAAAAACGCATCAAATGGGAAAACTACATCTTTATCAAGAATAAAAGACTTATCAGAATGTTCTTTAATCTTTTTATATTTCATATATGAAACAATGGTATATTCATTTGTTCTGTTTTTTTGTATGCTGCTAGGTCTGTAATATATTGTTTTACTTCCTTTGCTCATTATGCTGGGCGACACCACCAATATCAAAATTCCACCAATAGCAAACAGTATGCCTATAAATGGCGAAAGAGGCGGACATTTTTCTAAAAAATCTATACAAGCAAAAAGCAATATAGCCGCTAAAGTAATCAATACCGCCCCAATAATTAATGCCCACATATTTAACTCCTTTTTACGATGGTGAGTTGCAAAGCCTATGAACTTCAGTCGTCGGATTAAAACGAACAACCTAACCGATTCAACCAATCCGTCATATTATACATCGTTAAGATAATAAATAAAGGTATTTTTCCATTTTTGATATTACTCTAACGTGTTTAAATATTTCAATGATTTTGGCATTGATGAATTAGCACATCCTAATGCCCACTTCTCTTCTGGAGTTAGTTTTTCCATCGCCGAAAGAGTGTATTGCCTCTTTAGTTCTGCTATTTCAACTCGCCGCTGTTTCTCTTTGTCTTCTTTTAATATCAATAAGTACATTCATAGCATCCCTTCCGTTCATAGTCTTTTTTACCCATATTTTTACGGGCAACTTTGACACCGCATTTTGTCTTATCATTTTTTGGATGACAAACATGCCTTAATCCATCTTTGCCAGTCTTGAGCTATTCACATTTAATTTTTGATACCTTAAATTCTTTCCAATTGATTGAACTTTTCTTTGCATCATGTTTTGCCACTTCGTATAACCTAAACAGGACTTCATATGGAATGACGATTTCGGTATTACTGTAATCAAAATATGAAATGTTAGTATGTGAATCGGGGCGGATTCTACTGCCTATAGATTCTAATATAATTTTGCCGTTATTGGTTTTCATTTGTCTTCTTATTAAAACACACTTACATCATCATCTTTGCCACTCTCAAAAGATTCCTCTGTCCTAGAAGATGTAACAATGGTAATCTCAATCGCATTACGCCCCATTGCCCTTAAAATGCTTCCCCAAGGGATCTGACCCAACATAGTATTATGCTCCCTACTCAAATCTAAAAGCTCTTTCTGACGCATTGTAAAGCCATCCCTAGAACTTACAATGATATTCTGAAGATTATTAAAGGTTGTCGTGTCCACATTAGGAACAGACTCCTGAATCCATGACATAATCGCCCCCTTATCGCCAGTTCCAGTTCTAGCCTGAGCATACCCCATGATGATTTCCTTTAATGCTTCCTTCTGAGCCGTTGTAACCTGAGCGACCTGTGAAATCTTCTTCCACATATTGTCATACTCGCTCTGATTGTCCCTCTGCTTTGCCACAATCGTCTGCCTCAACGTATTTTCTATATTCAGCTTGCCGATTAAAGCAAATACAACAATTAGAACCGCCCCTAATACACCTGCACCAATAATCAGTCCCTTCATTTTTTCTTTCTCCTTTCTAATAATTTTACCAAAAACTATATTTTATCGAACATCAATAGTCGGAACAATTGTTGATGGCTTGAATACCACTTGATAACGCGATGCAGAAACAGAATTAGCTTTTAATGCTTCTGAAAAATATGTCACATTATCAGAAAGTCCTAAATAATGCTTTAGATATGTACCGTCTTCAGTTTTAACCGTAACGACCAAATCACCGTCAGTGTCAACGATCAATGCAAGATATCCTTCAATCGACAAGATATATTCGCCTGTAATTCCATTATAAAACACAACTCGACGATACGTTCCAAAATTCTGTTCTTGACGTTCCAGATTACCTCTAACAACAGAAGCGTCATCTATACATCCAAACATACCAAACGCAATTGCTACAAATACGCAAACATTAATTATCCGTCCCTTCATTTTCTTCTCCTTTCTCCTTTGTTAGTTTTTCTTTTTTGTTATTTGAATAATGTCCGAATTGTCAGCCATTTTCAAAATATCCCGTATCGTTTTTACAACAAACATCCACATGCAGAAATTAATAACAAAAATAATTAGCAAAACTCCAATTAAAACCAATGTAAAAATCATTTCTATTTCTCCTCTGCAACTCAATGTTTCTATACTTTACTAAATCAATAAACAAAAGTCAAGAATTATTTATACCTAACTAATCCATCCATTCATCTTCACTTATATATCGCACATATTGACCTAATTTATCCTTAAAACATTGCTGACATATATCAATGGCAATATAAGAACCATCCCCAAATATAGAACCATAACCACATCCATGAGCAATATTGATGCATTCCTGATCTTCAATGAAATTAGCCCTTAAATCCTTACCACAAATATCGCATGTCATAGAAATCAACTTGTTCCTAGTTTCCTTGGTCTCTATCTTCTCAAACTTCTGCATAATTGCCTCCTATTTTTCTATATATTAACAAATAAATTTTATTAAATCAAGCGTTATTTTTAAAATCTAAATAATTACCCATAGATTTATCAAGAATTAAACTTTTCTTAAGCTTTTCAAGTGCTCTGTCCTTTGTAGCCGCTATGTTCTGTTTCGATTGACCAAACGTTTTAGCTACTTGATCAAGCATTACATTCTCGTTCTCCATATATAACTTAATCAATATATCTTTATGCTTTTCGGGCAATTTGTCAAGATGTTTTTTCATGAAATTTCTAAATTCCTCAGATGATATCTTTTCAAATCCACTATTGTCAATTGTCGTTAGCTCTTTTATATTGGTTTCTTGCTCTGAATCGTCTTGATTATCAATGGGATCGTATTGCGTCTTGATAAGTTTTTTATACATATCTAACGTATCCTGTTGAATGTTTAATTCCTTGCATATTTGTTGGTCACTTGGGTCTTTCACTTGGGACTTAGATAATTGACTAATTTTTTTGCTATATACATAATAAGTGCTTGGGACTCTTATCAATCGGAAGCTTTTTATAGCATTTATTATATGATGATTGATAATGGGGAAAGCGAATGATGTAAAATTAGCTCCGCTTTCATTAAAAGGGTCATATTTATCTACCGCTTCTATCAATCCGATGTTCCCTCTTGATATCAAATCATTTACATCAACATTCGTTTCATTAAAGCTGTTTTTGAAACGATTAGCACACTTTACGACGAATTTCAAATTGCATTCTATTAATTGCGTTTTTGCTTTTTCCACTTCTTTAATGTCTTTTGAAGTCTTAATCAATATGCAGAGTTCATGTTGTCTCTTTTTTGGAAGCGGTTTGGTTTCCTTGATGAAATTTATATATTGTTGTATGTCTTGGCTAACCATTTTTACTCTTCTTTATCTTCTTTTTCTTTTTTCTCTGAAATTATTTCCTGTCTAGTTTTCTCTCCAAAATGTTTTCTGGGATTGCCACACGAATGACACGAACATCCAGCACTATGTACAGATGCCATTCTTCCAATCGTTTTCTTATCACTACATTCTTCGTGGATTTGGTCTGATGTTTTATTCTTAGAAAAATAATTGTTTTTTGCTCTTCCCAATAAAACTTGGTGGCATTTTTCTTTCTTTACCTCATCCTTATGCCGCCTATATGATTTATCTCTCATAATCACTTATCCCTTTAGTGCTTCTTTAACTGCATCTAAAATTCTGCAAAAGTATTCATATTCTGGATTTATTCTAGTTGGATGACAATCCCACCATTCGTCTCCAAAAACAGCATACATAAGTTCTGCATATTCGCCTCCATTACACAATTTAAATTCGATCCAATCATCAACTTCAATACATTTATTATAAAGTTTTCTTGCTTTATCTTTGGAAAAATCATGTACTTTTCTAGACTGGATTATTTCCGACCTTACATGTTCACCAATTTTATCTTCGTCTGGGATATATTTTTCCACTCCAGAATTAAACTTGTGAAACAGATAATCATTATCACAGCTCTTTAAAAATGAAGCTAAGTCATTATCACCCATAGCCCCCCAATAATATGTCCAAGAACGATTATAGCAGGTTATAGTTATTTTACCTTTACCTATAGATATGTCTTCCAAATATATAGCTATACTATCTAAATTTGGGATGTCAGAAGCGACTATCTTATTAACTGTTGATTTTTGCACATTCATAATTACGGTTTCACCTTAACAATATTTTTTAATAAAGCTTGAGTCTTAATACCATTCTCTGTCAAACGGAAACTTGTTTTTGCATCTGTTATTTTCCCACTACCTTCAATAATCAATAAACCTTTTCTATTCATAAGCTCTATAGTAACAAGATTTTTCAAATGTGTCAATAAAATACTAGAGTCCATAATTGGAAAATCCATATGCTTCATTTCCTTAATAGCAAGATTGTCAGACAGTCTTATAACGTCTATCGACTCCTCTTCATCAACATCTTCAATCGGCGTTGATTCATCGAAATTATCCATAGCAGAATGCAACATCGAAAGGCTATCGATATCTATATATTGCAACCATTTCAATGTTGTGAAATCTCCATCGATTTTATTTTTTGTTTCTTTAAGATACTTTGTGAATAAACCATCCTCTCTTTTTTCTTTCATAATCTCCCTTTATCCCGTTTCATTATTTAAAATCTCACTTATATAGTTTTTTTGTTATTATATATCGGTAAACAGAATGCGGGATTTGTCCAAGGATGTCTTCATAGCATCCATGATCACTGTATTCAGAAGAGTGCGCCGTCTTAAATAGTTCCCTTACCTCACTGGAAGCGGTGTTTGGGATTTCATTGTCTTTTGATAGATATACATGTCTCCCATTTAAATACCAAGTCTTAGTTACATCCCTATTGACACCTTTTCTCGCGATAACCGTAAAATCGATTAAATCTTTTAAAAGTTCCCAGTGCTCCCATTTTTCAAAATTGTTGGCATTATCCAATCCAATCACCATGCTGAATTTATAATACTTTGCCCATTTCTCTTTCAATAAATTGGTGATTACATCATAGGTTGACATTTCCATCTTATGTTCGATTTCGTAACTTAATACACAAATATTAGGATATGGTCCAGCCGCCAAATGACACATCTCAAGTCTATGCTCCGCCGATGCCATATCTTTCCCATGCATATGTTTATAACACGGCATTAACCAGATCTCATCAAAACCGCCATGAGCAAGTGCAAATCTGGCAAGTTCTATATGCCCTTTTGTGACCGGATTAAACGCTCCTCCGATAATTCCTATCTTCATAGGTCGTTCGTTCCCAAATTCGCTTATGGGAACTCCTATTCTAAGTAATTCGCTCATAACATCTCCTTATCTTAAGTTATACAATTCCAAAACCGCCGCGAAAGCAGAAGATATCATCCCATCTGGAGACTCGTCTTTCGTCGCTATAGACTCTAACATATCTACGAAATATTTGCAATGGAAATACGCTTCCACTATAGGTCTGGCATGACTTGGGAAATCCTTATTGTATGCCATTTGGAAATCCCCCTGTTGTTTAGCCCCTTCTACGATATCCAAAAACCATTTATTAAGTCGATATTCACTGTCAATAGGTTTAGGATTTATTTTTCCCAAAAACGACACTATATCATTTATGGCGTCCTGTAGATAGAAAACCTTAAATGAATAATGATAGAACCTATATATCCTATCTTCGTAAACGTACCCACAATTCAATTCATACAGCTTATGAATTTCATCTTTATTCTCTTTTATGCTTGCGAACAAATTCTGAATCATCTGTTCACGTTTCTCTCTCGTTTCACCATACCGTACCTGTTGAGAATTCTCACTCATATTTACTCCTCCGAACTACTTGAGCTACTTGAGCTAGCACTACTTTCATCTTCAAAATAATAATATTTCAATGCTTTTCCGCTAAAATCAACTTTGAATAATGTAACATAAAATGAATAGCGTCCAGCTTCTCCAACTACGAGTTTCCATGCGTCCTTCCCCTCAAATGTAAAATCAATAGTGGTTGCAAAAATTGATTTTCTATCTCTATATGAAGGGGAACGGTCTTCAAGGTTTACGTACAGAGTGTCGTCACTAATTCCATCTATAACTGGATATTTGTCACGCGAATTGAAACAAAGTATTATAACGCCTTCACGTTCCATAATAACAGTATAACCATCCAATCGACACTGACCTTGTTTTACATCTATTTTCACAACGATTCTTTCCTTACAAAATCAATTTCTTCTTTAATAATAGCTACCATTATTTCTTCTCTGACTTGCATCAATAAATTACCCAACACATTTTTGCCTTTTTTATCTCCGCACTTATCGCAATCTTCTAACAAACAAACACCAAAATGGTTGTCATGCCATACATTACCCTCTATAATGTATTTTGGATATGTTTCCAATAACTTATTTCTCAAAGTTATGTCTTTGAATTTAATCAGCAACACATCAAGCATTATAGAATCTTTAATACTATCCCAATCAGGACGCAAAGGAGCTGCCATCCCTTTTTGTTTTGAGATTGTAGGAGTTGAAGCGATCCTAATAGCTTCATGCCACAAAGGATCTTCTGTTTTATAAGCTTGATAGGCATGTTCTGTTGAAGGAAATGTTTCACCAGTGTAATTAATCGTACATGGGAAGAAATTACTCAACCATCGATATTCGCCTCTCAATGATTCAATAATTTCTTTCCCATGTAGATCGTCGGCAAAATCAATCTTATGCAGATTTTCCAAGACAGGAAGTTGTCTTCCTACAATTTTAGATCCATACCATTTGCTTGATTCTGTCATTTCAACCTTTAAACAGCTTCGATTAAAATCTCATTGTTTTCGGAACGAACCTTGAACTCGTCAACATTGGATGCAGAAATCTTCTTCAACATCGAGTTACTAATTCTAATCCGTCCATCTGCATTAACATTCATCAAATGTCCCATATCATGTGGTACGGTATGCCGAATTTTAATAGTATAACTGTCTACATATACAGAGATATCTTGGTTCGGCATAAAAAACTGTCTACATATACAGAGATATCTTGGTTCGGCATAAAACCACAATCCTCCACTGTTTTCAGCGGAACATTAAGACGCCGCTTCGAAGTCACCTTAACCCTTGCAACTCCATCTGCAACACTAATGGTTCCACCAGCGGAAAAAACAGTTGGAATGTAAACGTTAGATGGAACAGTCGTATTACCTTTCATACCTGTCTGAGTCGGATTGTCTTTCATCCACAAAGGATCGTAAAGGTTGATGCCGCTGTTAGGATCGTGATAGATCCAAGGATTACTGTCAACCCCATTTACCGATACAGTACCAATATCTCTTACATACTGATTGAAATCGCCGTTCAGAAACTTATCCTGAACCCAACGATTAATATCACTATGGGAAACAAACGTACCCCGTCCCAATACCTCACGCACCTTCTTAGTTACATCAAATGCGGTAAACATAAATCCATCACCAACCATCTGCGTAACCACATCTTCAACCGTCGCCTCAATCTTCATGTCCATGTTTTCTCCTTTCTGTTTCTCTTTTTACTGTCCGTTCAACAACAATGTCATCATTAGTATCTAATATACCATCTCTGCCTCTGGAAATCAAGCAATAAATAACATATTTTTTTTCATATGTTTTGGTGTATAAAATTGGATTCCCCCAACCGTCATTAAAAAGAACGATATTTTTCCCATTCCATCCAATAGCTTCCATATCTTCTTGGGAAAACGAATCCGCCGCCATATTTAATATCATTTTTGTCTTCCATAACGGTAAAAAAATAACAAAAAATATAGATGCAAATAGAAGAAGTGCTAGGATTATCTTCAAGCTTTGAATTTTAATTAATTCTCCCATTTGTCGTCCTTGCTAAAATCACTTTTTATAATGATTGTCAAAGTCTTCAGCTAACACATCTGCCAGTTGTTTGCTGACCGACATTAAATCTTTTTGCCACATTTCCTTGTCGGCTCTCCATTCTGTCAACTTACGGGCATTATCTATGTGTTCTGGTACAGCGTTTCGGAATTCGTCAAGAGCCATCTTCGTAATTACAATCTCATCAATAGTGAGATAAATAGCGAAAGGTTATCCGCTTTATCAATCAGTTCATTATTTTTATCGTTCATTTTTTCTCCTTATTTACGAATTTGTGCTTGTGCTGTTCAGCCAATCTAGGACATTCCTTTTGCATTCTCCTATATCTCCTCAATGTGGGAGTACATTCATCGTGACTAACCCTTCTATGATTAAACATATCTATTGGAGTGCTGAATCTCATCCAACATACAGGACAAGTAACCAATTCTTTGTCATACCAACTCATTTAAACCGCCTTTTCTTTAACTGGGTGCGAAAGAAGCCCCCCTCCTTCAGATGGGGAGAGCGAGCTTCGCAAGAATGCTCGCTCGTGGTTGAATTTCGCGATTTACAACCATTTCATATTATACCCAAATATCATCCAAAATCAATAACAAAAATAATTCAAAATAATTAAAGGAATTTCATAAATAATAAAGAATAGAGTTATATATGAAAAAACAATACATATATCCTAAAATAATAATAAGCGTCACAGAAGAAGATAGAAAAATAGCTCAAGAATTAAGAGATAAATACTCAATCAACGTTTCTTCTCTATTCCGTAATAAACTTAGAGAAATTTATAAATCCCTAAATGAAAATAGTAAAAACATATAAATTCAGACTAAATCCCGATATATCCACTCTGGAAATTCTAAAACAACACGGTGGGAATTCAAGATTTATATGGAATCAACTTGTTAATTTCAGTTCACAGTATAACACTGAAAATAAAAAATTCCCAAGTCAAGGAATCCTTCAACAAGAAATCGTCAGAATAAAGAATGAAAACGAATTCCTGAAATTAAGTCATTCTCAACCACTCCAAATCCACGCTCAAAGATTGAATAAAACAAATTTCAAATCAATCTCAAAAGAAACGGTTGAGAAACGAAAACAAAAGATTGCCAAAGCTAAAACCAAAAAACAAATGGCAAAAGCTTTAGAGTTCGGGAAACCTAAATTTAAATCCAAACACAATAATTCAGATTCAATATTTTATCCTCAGAATTTCAAAGTAAAACGTTCAAGAATATTTGTTGCTAAACTAGGATGGATTTCATTTATCAAACATCAACCAATCGAAGGGGAACCACTTACTCTCATTATCAATCAAGATGGAGAACAATGGTTTGTATCCATTTCTTGTGAACTAAATATAAAGATTAAAGAAAAGATAGATTTGGATAAAGCGAATATAGTTGGAATTGATTTAGGAATAAAAACATTTGCCACTTTATCTGATAAAACTCAAATTGAAAATCCAAAAACATTGAAGAAACATTTGAAAAAACTAAAGCGGGAACAAAGAGTTTTATCGAAAAGAGAATTCGTTGAAAAAGAAATCAATGGGAAAACAATAAAAACCAGTTCAAACAATCGCACTAAACAAAGAATAAAAGTACAAAAGATTCACAGGAAAGTCAGAAATATAAGAACTGACTTTCTGCATAAAACAACTCATTATCTGATAACCAAATATGATGGGTTTGCATTAGAAACATTAGATGTCCAGAAACTAATGGAAGAAGGAAACAAAATCATGAATCGAAGCATAAGTGATGTTTCGTGGTATGATTTTTGTAGAATGCTTGAATACAAAAGTAATTGGAATGCCAAACACTTTGTAAAGATAGACAAATATTTTCCTTCAACCAAGAAATGCAGTCAATGTGGAAACTTGATATCTATTGAATTACAAGAAAGAACATATAATTGCAACGAATGTGGCAATTGTATGGATAGGGATTATAATGCTTCATTGAATATATTGAATGAAGGATTGAGAATATTAAACGAAAATACCTTAGCAACTAAGGGAATACACGCTTGTGGACAGTTTACGAAGGTAGATTGGTTGAAGCAAGAAAAGTTGGAATTGGATGTAGTAGCTGCGTAAGTGGTTACTATTCTAATTTCAAGCCACTTCCTTTAGGTAGTGGTAGTTGACTCACCTGTCTCGCCAAATAATATTTATCATCATAATCAGTATTGTAAACTTTAATGGAAGTCGGTTTGACAATTATCAACCTATGATCGTTGTTTTTGATGTCTCTCAAATCATTTGCAACAACCATATCACATTTGTTTTTCTCAATACTTTTTGTTGCTTCATTTACCAAATCATTATCAGTACTGTTCACCAATAGCTTGAACCCCACCAATTTGATACTAGGGTTCCACTCCTTGATTTTACTAATTAATTTCGGCAATGGCTTCAAATCAATAGTCATATCTCCCGCACTTCTGATTTTACCTTGAACTGGATTATCTATTCCATAGTCACTAGCAGCAGCAGCCAATATGACGGCATCATAAGGTTTTTTAACTGCAATCTCCAGTTCCTTAGCGTATTCGTCAAAATCCCCAAATTTAGATTGGGAATAATTTTGACCTAGACTCATACTGCAAATTATCAATTCTTCAAAGTTATCTCTAAGGTCTCGTAAATGATAGTCCCTAAAAACATCAGCTTCAAATGTAAATGGGGTTTTGGAATGATTAGCGTGAAGAAAATGGACGTTGTGTTTACGCCTTAATGCCTCTAACGCTATTCTAGAACCAAATGTACCCATTGACATGTTAGCTATATGACGAACCATATCAATTTTAATTCTTGTACCGCCGCTTGTTATCAATATATGCATATCATTTATCCTTGAACTTGTTTGAAATGTGATTAACCGTCGCCACCGCTAGGATCGAATAAACAACATATCTAAATGGGGTGCAAATCTTCATAAGTATTAGAAAGCACATAATCATAATTGAAACACAAAACATCTGCATGTAGTAATACTCATTTTTGTTAGCAGCCACATTCTCATTTATCTGGCGAGCATTTGTCTTGTTGAACTCTTCTCTCTCTTTCTTAAGTTTTGGTATTTCGGCGATCTTTCTTTCAGCATACTCTTCCAGCTCATTTTGTAATTCATCTCTTTTAGCGATTAATTCATTTATTTTACAAACGTCATTCGCAAAAGTAAGGTTAATAAATCGACAATAGTCTTCATAGGTTTTATTAGACCCTGTTTTATCAACGAACCTTGAATATGCTTCATAAGACAGTTCTTTTTGTTTCTCACGAACTTTTTCATTCTCTGTCTCTATTCTACTATTTAATGAGTTTATTTTTGCTTCTGTATTTGGAACACAATTGTCAATTCTCTGGATTTCGCTATCGTATTCAGCAGATTCTTCCCTTATGTCATAGATCTCCATCGATCTATAATAACATTTATTGTCGGCTATAGTGCCGAAATATACAGCGACAATCATAACGACAATCAATATCACGCTCCATAATGTTTCTTTAGCAGTCATTTTTGAGTCCTTTCTTTAGATGCCATGTCCGTTCAAATTTATCATCTGCATCTATTTCAAATCCCATCCGCTCATAAAACCCCTTCGCCTTAAACGGATAGAAACTACTGACATATAAATTCTTTCTTCTTTTATCAGCCTTCATTATCGATTCAACATGCTTTACCAGAGATTCTCCTACGCCTTTCCTTCTATGTCTCTTCTTTACGCATAATGTTTCTATATTGCTTCCCTTAACTATTATGCATCCTATCATAACTCCGTTACTAATTGCAAGAAAAATATTCTTTTTTTGTTTAAGAGCTTCTATTTCTCTTTCTGTTGTCCAATACATAGGCGATGGGCAACCTTTTATATGAAGATTGTCCTCTGTAAACTCCCATAATTCACGAATAGTGCATTGAGATTTAAATAGTTCTATTTTTACTGTCTTCATGATTATAAATTAACATATGCATTATTAAAAGTCAAGCAATATTTAAATATTTTCTCCTATAATCCATAACCGCCAATTCTTTTTCCTTAGCTTCAAGTAAAATATAAATATCAGGGTCATTAATAAGCCACTCAGGTATTTCTTCCAATATGTAATCTGAATGCTTAGGATTGTCATTGTCGCTAGAAGAGTAATGAACTTCCTGCAAAACATTTTTAGACCATGTTTGTTTTGATATATAGAATTCTTCAATTGCTGATATGCCTTGACTTCTGCTGAATTTTGAATGGTGACAATCAAATGTAATTGGAACTCCCGTATTTCTGTATATATGTCACTTTTACGTAGCGTTTGATTAATGCAGCAATATCCTAATTTATCCATTCTTTAATATTAACTGATATATCTTCGAAAGTCAATAAGTATTTTCAACTCGAACTCTTTTTACGTAATAATCAGGCAAACGAGGATTTAAATGATTCTCTCTGCGTTCGATAAAAACATCAAATGTCTCTTGTAGTTCTTTCTTTTTGAAAACAGTCTTGTCGATCCACTTGCGTAGCATTTGCAACAAACTAATTTTCTTAGGACTTAGCGGTGTACTAAGGGCTTCATATAGTTTGCTGAACAGGGCAGAACCGCATGAAAGTATTTTAAATTCTCCTGTGTTATGGTCGTATACATTTATCATATATCCTGTAAATGGCCTGTGTTCTAAACCATCGAAAGTCTGTTTGTAACGAGTGACACCTTCAAGTATTCTAATTTTACAGGCATCCTCTTTAAGTAGCTTCAAAAAATGAGGTTTGCCATTATGTATATTTGATTCCAATACGGGAGTTGGGTCGTCTATGAATTTAATATTAGGCGACAATCCATAATTTGAAACAGGCTTTTTCATGTGTTCCATCTCGTCTAACTTCATGCATATCGGACAAGATTGGTGAACTCTTCCTTCCTTGTTCTTTTTAAGATGCATATAGACGTTTATGGGTGCTATAACCTTAGATTCCAATTCTTTTTGAGAAGTAACCGATTCAGGGACACTCATTGGTCTTTTTGCGAAACGCCCTTTGCTATCTCTATAATTGTGTTGCATAATTACCTTTCTTAATTTAACTTACGATTAAATCCTAACAGATATTTCTTTGAATGTCAACTATTAATTTTAACAAAGCGTCCCGTAAACTTCACAAAGATGTTTATATTCTATTTCATTACGCAACATGGTTTTTTGTTTTCTTTTATATAATCGCTCGAATCTTTCAAATCTAAGTGTATCTTTTGTAAATGGATTAAAAGACTCCCGATATTCGGCGAAATCGTTTTCAAATATCATGTTTGTGATTGTTTGTTCGTCTCGCTCTCGTTGCAATTTACTAGGTTTTTTAATTAAGTTCATAATGCATTTTCAAGATATGGTGTTGGGTCTAATAATTCTTTAGGTCTATCGCCGTCAACTGTCCATCCATTCAGAGGGCAGCAATAATCCTTACTGCCTTTTTTCATCAGTTCTATATGTAACATTTGCATTTGATGATTTTCAATTGGTCTACTTGGTTTATCATTTAACACAGAAATAACTATGCCAAGTTCATCACCTTTAGAAACTTTATCTCCAACTTTCATTTTCTTGTTTGGATCAATTTCACCATAGCATATAATCCCTGAACGTCCTTCAACTGAAATTGACCAAGTATCTTTCCACCATGGACTACCTACATCTTTGCCAGTAAATTGAGATATATCAACTATAACACCATCTTGACATGCAATAACTTGTGTGTACAATTCACAATACAAATCAACTCCAGTATGAATGTCGTGCTTTCTAATTGCCCCAAAAGCACCGGGATGTGGAAATGTAGGAACATATTTGTTACGGAATTTAGGAATATATTTGTTACTATTAAGCAAGAGGGGATACTCCCACTTTTCCTCTAATGCGATATCAATGATTGAATTTATATCTGCAAGTGCTCCGATTCCAAATTGACCGCATTCTAGTTTCTTTACCGTAGGGGCAATGAAATTTACATTTTGGAACGACTTCAATTTAATAATCTGTTCTGCCGTTGATGGGTGCAGATACATATTAGTGTTCATAGCATGGCAAATATAGATTGGTTTCTTTGTTAAATCCCATGCTCTAAATATTGATGTTAAAAGATTGTCGCAGATTCCATTAGCCATTTTACCTAATGTGTTGGCAGAACATGGGCAAATCAAAAACAAATCGCTCCAGTCTCTTAATTCGATGTGGGTGATGGTTTTGTTTATACCCCAATGCTTATTTGTTGGGAATTCGTCTGAATCTAGGTAGCAAGAATTAATTAGTTCATGATCTTCTATAAAATAGAGAGAACTATTGGTTGCTACGATTTTGACTTCATGACCTTTCTTAACTAATTGGTTATATATTTTTTGTGTTAATGTTGTAGCGACTGAACCCGTAATCCCTAATAATATATTCATAATTAATCTTTGTTGTTGAATTGTCCATCTTTCCAATAGTATCCGCAATTCTCGCAATGCCAATATAAAATCCCAACTGTAGTCCCATCTGATAATTCGATTGTTCTTGTTG
>JFJP01001823.1_pt1 | contig 51687 bp, 48 predicted proteins | sample 431651 | NCBI WGS metagenome assembly JFJP01 (sample SAMN02602958, study PRJNA72255) | Microbial mat metagenome, whole genome shotgun sequencing project. | biome: fresh water; feature: sink hole; material: water; isolation source: purple microbial (photo- and chemosynthetic) mats found in... | reverse complement strand
GGTGCCTTTACAAGATGGGTTGCCGTGGACCCACCACCTACAATTCCTGCGCCACGATCGGCTGGAACGAAAATACCAGCTTTCCGATCCGTTCCGGCCACGGCTGCATCGGTTGTTCGGAAGACGGTTTCTGGGATCGCGGTCCCTTCTACGAGCGCTTGCCCAACATGCATCAGTGGGGCATTGAGTCGAACGCCGACAAGGTTGCCGCAGCGGGTGCGGCGGTGCTGGGCGCGGCCGTGGCCGTGCAGTTGGGTGCTACGGCGATCAAGCGCGTGGTCAAGGGCAGTAAGCCAACGGACGCCGCGGCGAAGGACAACGAGGAATCGAAGGAATGACGCAAACCACCACCCCCAATGGCTTCACTCTCGACGATGGCGGCCGCCGTATCGCTATCGACCCGGTCACCCGCATCGAGGGTCACATGCGCGTGGAGGTAAATATCGATGGCGGCAACGTCATCCGCAATGCCGTGTCGATAGGTACCATGTGGCGCGGCCTCGAACCCATCCTCAAAGGCCGCGATCCGCGCGACGCCTGGGCCTTTGTCCAGCGCATCTGCGGCGTGTGTACCGGCGTGCATGCGCTGGCCTCGATCCGGTCAGTGGAAGATGCGCTGGCGATCCAGATTCCCACCAATGCCAACACGATCCGCAACATCATGCATCTGGCGCTTTACGTGCATGACCACTTGGTTCATTTCTACCACCTGCATGCGCTGGACTGGGTGGATATCGTTTCCGCGCTGTCAGCCTCACCCAAGGCCACCTCTGAACTGCAACAGTCGATCTCGCCGTGGCCAAATTCGTCGCCCGGCTATTTCAAGGACGTGCAGGAGCGGGTGAAGAAACTGGTCGGCTCGGGCCAGCTCGGGCCCTTCCGCAACGGTTACTGGGGCCATGCCGCCTACAAGCTGCCGCCGGAAGCCAACCTGATGGCGGTGGCGCACTACATCGAGGCGCTCAACTTCCAGCGCGAAATCGTCAAGATCCAGGCGGTGTTCGGCGGCAAGAATCCGCATCCGATGTGGCTGGTGGGCGGCGTGCCGTCCGCCATCAACATGCACGCCACGGGCTCTTCGGGCGCCTCGATCAACGTCGAGCGCATGAATCTGGTGGCATCGATTGCTGCGCAGTCCCTTACATTCATCGAGCAAGTCTATGTTCCCGACCTGCTGGCGATCGCTTCGTTCTACCCCGAATGGTTCAAGAACGGCGGTGGTCTGTCGAGCAAGAACCTGCTGTGCTACGGCGAGTTTCCGACGCGCGCCAATGATGATTCCAACGCCAGCCTGATGCTGCCGCGTGGTGCGATCATCAATGGCGACCTGAGCAAACTGCATGAAGTCAGCCTCAAAGACCCCGCGCAGGTGCAAGAATTCGTGCCGCACTCCTGGTACCGCTACCCCGACGAAAAAGCCGGCCTGCACCCGTGGGACGGTATTACTGAACTGGAGTTTCGTCTTGGGGCGAAAACCCGCCAGACGCAGGACAAAATCGAGGCCTTCGATGAAGGCGAAAAATACAGCTACATCAAGGCGCCGCGCTGGAAAGGCCACGCTATGGAGACCGGTCCGCTTGCCCGCATGGTGATCGCCTACGCCGGCGGCAATGCCCGCGTCAAAGACCTGGTCGATAGTTCGTTGAAAAAGCTTGGCCTGCCGCTAACGGCATTATTTTCCACACTCGGCCGCACGGCGGCGCGGGGGCTGGAGTCGCTGTGGGCGGCGGAGCAGCTTGTCGAGCAGGTCGCCTACCTGCAAGCCACGATCAAAAGCGGCAACGAATCCACCACCAATACCGAGAAATGGTCACCCACAACCTGGCCCGCCGAGGCCAAGGGTGTTGGTTTCTGCGAGGCGCCCCGCGGCGCGCTGGGCCACTGGATCCGCATCAAGGACCAGAAGATAGAAAACTATCAGTGCGTGGTGCCCACCACATGGAACGCCAGCCCGCGCGATGTGCAGGGCAACATCGGCGCTTACGAGGCAGCACTGCTGGGCGTGCATCTGGCCGATCCGAAGAAGCCGCTGGAAATTCTGCGCGTTATCCATAGCTTCGATCCCTGCCTGGCTTGTGCCACGCATGTCATCGGCCCGGACGGCGGCGAATTGACGGTAGCCAGGGTGCTGTAATGAAAAGCTACATCCCCTACCGCCGGTTGCCCGAGGGAGGCATTCCGCCGCCGGTGACCATTTATGGCCCGGGCGTGCGCATGTGGCATTGGGCCAACGCCCTGCTGATGGCGGTGTTATGCATCACCGGCTATTTCATCGGGGTGCCGCCACCCTCCGCTCTGGGTGATACCTCATCGCTCTATATCATGGGCTGGATACGCTTCTTCCACCTGGCCGCCGGCTACCTGTTCGCCCTGCTCGCCCTGGCGCGTCTCTGGCTGACTTTCGTCGAAAAAGGCATCTCCCATCACCTGTTCCTGCCAGCCATCTGGCGCGCCGAATGGTTTGACGGCTTCATGCTACAGCTCAAATGGAATTTGCTGATGATCGACAAACCGATACGCTATATCGGGCTCAATCCACTGGGTAATATCGCCATGTTGTCGATGTATGTGCTCCCCGGCCTCGTCGTCATCATTACCGGCTTCGCCATGTATGCCGAGGTGACCGGCCACGACAGTTGGCAATACTATCTGTTCGGTTGGGTCACTGCCGTCTTCGGCAACACCATGGACCTGCACATCATCCACCGGATGGCGATGTGGATAATGGTCTGTTTCACCTTCGTTCATATCTACATTGCCGTGCGCGAAGATGTGCTGTCGCGCCAGACGATGATCAGCTCAATGCTTTCGGGCGAACGGCAGTTTCGGCGATGACAACCTCGGCAGGCAACACCGTGCTGCTTGGTATCGGCAATACTCTTTGGGCCGACGAGGGCTTCGGCCCGCAAGTCGTCGCGCGCATGCGGGATCGGGGCGACCTGTTGCCCCCGGTCGAACTTGTCGATGGCGGCACGCAGGGCCTCTATCTGCTGCCGCTAGTACAGGATGCCGCGCGCATGATCGTCTTCGATGCGGTCGATTTCGGCCGCCCACCCGGAGAAATGGTCGTACTGCGCGACGACGAAATTCCGGCGTTTTTCGGTCAGCGCCCGCTCAGCCTGCATCAAACGGGATTCACCGACGTACTGGCCGCCGCGGAACTGACCGGTCGCCGACCGCAAGCCATCACACTTGTCGGCGTGCAATACGCCGACATCGACACCTGGGGGGGCGGACTCTCGCCCGCCGTCGCCGCCGCCATCGACCTGGCTATCGAAACGGGCCGGCGCGAACTGCAATCATGGGAGGACGCAACTCATGTCTGACAAGAATGATGCCGGAACCTACGACCAGACGCTGAACCTGCTCGGCAAGATCAGCGTCTCGCTGTTCAGCTTTGTCGATAACGTGCGCATGTTCCGCGTCGGCAATTTCATCACCCTATTCACCATCGCCCTGCTCGTCGCCGGTTTTGGCGCGACGGTACTCACGTTCAAGTCCGTCGCCGACATTTCCGGGGTATGGCGCGACTTCGATTCGGGCCTGGCGCGCCGCATCGATCTGCTGGGTCATTTTCAGCATCACCTCGGTCACGGCGGCGTGGCGCGCTACTGGTCAGCCGCCCGCCAGGGCGACGCCAGCGCGCAACAGACCGTGGCGACCGCTTTGTTAAAGCTGCACGAAGGCTTTCCAGCTTTCCTCAACGCCAACCCTTCGGACGCGGAAAAAATACATCTGGCCGTGCTGGAAAAAACAGTCGCGGCCTACGAGCGTGCACTCGCGGGCGGCACAATTTCTCTGGAAGAGGAAAACGCCGCCAGCGCCGCGCTCGTCGGCATAAAGTCGGCGCTAGCGGAACGGCGCAAAGCCGGTGCCGACGGCGTCGAGGACGCCATCTGGTCGTTGTCCATCAAGGTGGGCGGCATCATGTTCTCGGCCGGCCTGATCCTCGCCGTGTTCGGCTTGTTTACCTTTTGGTTCATCCGCTTCCGCGTGGCGCTGCCACTGGCCGAAATCAACACGACGATGACCGGCCTGTCCGGCGGTAACACCCGAGTAGACGTCCCCTTCACCGCCAAAACCGACGAAGTGGGTGAAATGGCGCGCGCCGTACAAATTTTCAAGGACAACGCCGTTGTCAAACAGCGCATGGAAGTGCAAAAGCTGCAAGTGACGAAAAGCGTGCAGGAAACCGCAGTGGAACTGGCCGAACTCACCCGCTCATCCCGCGCGGCCACCGGCGAACAGGCCGCTGCCGCGTCGAGCATGTCCGCGGCGACCGAACAGCTCAGCGTCAGCATCGACCAGGTCGCCGACAACGCGGATTTGGCCCTGGTCGCCACCCGCGAAACCGTAACCGCCGTCAAGAAGGGCGAAAAAGCCGTCAAGGAAACCATCGCCGTGATGGAGGAAACCGCCCGCCTGGTCGTGCTCGCCACCAGCAAAGTCGATGAACTCGCCAAGCAAAGCGACCGTATTCAGGAAATCGTCGTCATCATCCGAGGTATCGCCAAGCAGACCGATCTGTTGGCGCTCAACGCCTCCATCGAATCCGCCCGCGCCGGGGAAGCGGGACGCGGCTTCTCAGTGGTTGCCGACGAGGTGCGTAGTCTGGCTGAAAAAACCAATACCTCCGCCCTGGACATCGGCGCCATCCTCGCGCAAATCCAGCGACAGATGACGGAAGTCACCAGCGAAGTCACCAGCGCCTCGGGCAAAGCGACTGAAAGCGCGGCCCGCTCGCGCGAAGTCGGCGAAGCCCTGACGCAAATCGACCAGCGCGCCGGCATGGTCGCTGGCGCCATGACCGACATCGCCAACGCCGCCCGAGAACAAAGCAGCGCCGGCCACGATATCGCGCGAAAAGTCGAGATGGTGGCTTCATCCTCCGAGACCATCAGCACGCAGATCAACCGTATCGACGAATTGACGCGCGGCCTCAGTCGCACGGTAACAAGTATCTGAACCGAGACGATGGCATCCGGCCAAAGCGATCAATACATTCGCCAATCCGTCGCCCTACCGCGACGATCAGATTAGCGGCACGGCAAACCGCTTACGCACCCCATCGAGCGCTGCCTGCCTGGAAGACGGCTTCCGGGAGATGACATTTTGACATACACCCTTTTCCTGTCATTGACTGGAAGCTCGATGAATTCCGGAGATCTGACATGCCAGGATGGCAGACAAGACGAACTCCATCCGTTTTCATAAAAATGCATTTATCCAATAAAAACAATAAGTAATTTCCTTTATTCAATGATGGCACGGAATGTGCTTTTGACTTATCGAACACACCGTCCTATCGGTTTGTTTCCGAGTCTTGCATTTTGCAGGGTATCAACAGCCATCTCACTTCGAAGGAGATTTTATGAAATCCAAGTTTGTCATTATCGCTGGAAGGCCAGAAGGGTATGTCCGGCATGTCCGGTATGGAAGGCCAGAAGGGTATGTCCGGTATGTCCGGCATGGAAGGCCAAAAGGGCATGTCTGGTATGTCAGGCATGGAAGGCAAGAAGCAGAAGCAGAAGGGCATGTCCGGCATGAGCGGCATGGAAGGCCAAAAGGGAATGTCGGGTATGTCCGGCATGGAAGGCCAAAAGGGCATGAGCGGTATGTCCGGCATGGAAGGCCAGAAGGGTATGTCCGGTATGTCCGGCATGGAAGGCAAGAAGCAGAAGCAAAAGGGTATGTCCGGCATGAGCGGCATGGAAGGCCAGAAGGGTATGTCCGGTATGTCCGGCATGGAAGGCCAAAAGGGCATGAGCGGCATGGAAGGTAAGAAGTAATCCTGTAATGACCCTGCGGATGGGAGGCTTCCCTCCCATCTGTTTCTGGTTTCCGGCTTCCATCTTCATTCATCATGAATACACAGCGACAATGGCTTGCGGCGGCACTGACCGTGCTGATCGCGTTTTGTGGCGCGAACATGGTAGTACATGCAGCTCCTTCCCATTCCTTCCCGGTTGCCGGCTTGACGCCGTATCAGCGGCCGGCTAATGCGCCAGTGCTGACGACCAATCCGGTATTGGATCCCAAACAGGCGTTGCACGGCGTTTCCGCACCGATTCCTGACAGCCTGAAATTTCTTGGCAATCAGGGTCGTTGGTTCACTCCCTTTACGCATCCGGGCATGACAGGCCCCTACGATCTGCGCGGCTGGCACGCGGCCCCTCTTCCTGCGGCAGAAAAAAAATGAGTAAACGGTACGCGATTTTCGGGTTTATCACGGCCGCCTTGATACCTCTCGTAGCACTCCTGGCCGGCTGCGGAAAAACAGGCACCCCGGAGCAACAAGCGCAAGAAGGCCTGGATAGTAAAAACCATCTCCGCGCCACCTACGATCCGCTCCACTTCAAGCCCGCCATTGCGAACGCCACTAACGAGCAGTGCCTCGCCTGCCATCGAGAGGTGCTTGAAGACCGCGTGCGATCAGTATCCATGGCCGGCGTCAAAGCGGAGGACACCAAGGCTTGGTATCAGCAGCTCACCACTTACAAAGGAGAGCAGGACACCTTCCATCGACGCCATCTCGAAACGCCAATGGCCAAGGAGTTGATGAACCTGCAATGCAACACCTGCCATGAAGGCCACGATCCCCGCGAGGAGGCACCCGGTAGCTCGGCAACAGCGGCCGCACAGGATGATCGTGGTTTCACGCTGCGCAAGCAGGTCAATCCGGAGACCACCTGCCTCAAATGCCACGGCCAGTTTCCCGGCTGGGAACTGATGCGCTTGCCCGGCACTTGGGATGAAGTCAAGCACTACTTCAAGAACGATTGCCTGGCATGCCACGTCTCGACGCGCACGCAGCGGCATCAGGTCAACTACCTCAAGGCCGATGCTATCGAAGCAGCTGCCGTGGCTGCGAAGGAAGGCGGCCATGGTGCCGACGTCTGCATGGGGTGCCATGGCGGCCGGGCCTGGTATCGCATCCCCTATCCCTATGCCCGCAATCCCTGGCCGGAAATGCCGGAAGGCACGCCCGAATGGGCAACAGACCGGCCCACGCACTCCGAATCACGTTTCATCAAGACTGAGCCGAAACCATGAAGAAGCCCGATATCTCGATTCTCAATCCGGCACGCCGCAGCTTCCTGAAAACCACCGCGGCAGCGACCGCACTGGCATCCTCCAGCGGCTTGTTCGAGATAGCGCTGGGGCAAAAGGAGGCCCAGGCGTTCCCGTATGAACCGTATTACCGGGATGACCAACTGACGACCGTCGTCACTTCCTGCGATCACAACTGCGGCTCGCGCCACATGCTGGTGGCGCACAAGCGGGGCAACGTCATCGTGCGCCTGTCCTCCGACGATGGCCGTTACCAGGCCGGCGGGGAATTTGGCAAGGACACCGTTGCCGAACCGCAACTGCGGGCCTGCCTGCGCGGTCGTTCATATCGGTCGCGCCTCTATTCCCCCGAGCGACTGCTTTATCCGATGATGCGCGTCGGCGAGCGCGGCGAGGGCAAGTTCAAGCGCGTTTCCTGGGACGAGGCGCTGGATCACATCGCGAAGAAGATGGTCGAACTCAAGACCCAGTACGGTCCAACCGCCATCCTCGATCAGGCCTACGCCGGCAGTTCCTACGGCGTGCTGCACAAATCCGACCAGATCGAAGGGCTGCTGGCGCGCTTTCTCGGTATGTTCGGTTGCCGCACCAATTCGTGGTCCGTGCCCAGCTACCAGGGCACGACCTTCTCGTCCAACATGACCTTCGGCACCATTCAGGATGGCAACGAAGACGATGCCTTCGCCCACAGCAAACTGATCATCATGTGGGGCTGGAATCCCGCCTATACCTTCCATGGCGGCAATACCTTCTACTACATGCGGATGGCCAAGCAGAAGGGCTGCAAGTTCGTCGTCGTCGATCCACAATTTACCGATTCCGCCGCCGCCTACGATGCCTGGTGGATACCAATCAAGCCGAATACCGATGCAGCAATGCTGGCCGGCATGGCGCATTACATCTTCCAGAACAATCTTCAAGATCAGCCCTTCATCGACAAGTTCGTCCAGGGCATGGACACTGGCACCATGCCGGAATGGGCAAAAGGACAGGAAAGTTTCAAGGACTACATCCTCGGTGTCAGGGACAAGACACCCAAGACGCCGGAATGGGCGGAGAAAATCTGTGGCGTGCCGGCAGCCGACATCAGGAAGCTGGCGGACATGTATGCCCGTACCAAGCCGGCGGCACTGAAAGCCTCCTGGGGGCCGGGACGCAATGCCTACGGCGAGCAGTACAACCGCATGGCTGCCGCGGTGCAGGCGATGACCGGCAACATCGGCATCCTCGGTGGCTGCGCCGAGGGCGTGGGCAAGGGCTGGCACGCCGAATCAACCGCCTATCCCCACGACGAAAATGCCAACCTCTGGTGGGCATCAATCAAGTCCGACCGCTGGGCGCACTGCGTGCTGAACTATCCGAACGTCAAGCGCGAGGAGGTCGGCTGCTGGCCGCGCGATGATGATCTCGATGGCAAGATTCCCAACATCAAGGCCATCTTCTGGCACGGTTCGGACTGGTTCAACCAGCTCACCAACATCAACAAGGAAATCGAGGCCATCAAGAAGCTGGAGCTGGTGGTCTGTTCCGATTCGACCATCACGCCGTCGGGATTGTGGGCGGACGTGCTGCTCCCCATTGCCACTCACTTTGAGCGCCACGATGTTGGCCTACCCTGGTACAAGGGGCATTACTACATTCACCGGCCCAAGGTCATCGAACCGATGGGCGAATCCAGGACCGACTTCCAGGTCTATACGGAGTTGGCCTATCGCCTGGAAAAGCTCGATCCAAGCGTGAAGAACTTCGGCAAACGCTACAACCCGCGCGCCGACCGCGGTTATTTCAAAAATCCCGATGCGGTCGATGAGGCCTATCTGGTCGAGTGGTGGAAGAAGGTGCAGCACCATCAGGGCGTCACCATGTCCTGGGATGAATTCAAGCGGCGCGGCGTTTACAAATTCACCTTCGACAAGCCGCATGTCGCCTTCCGCGAGCAGATTGAAAAAGGAGCGCCGTTCGAGACATCGTCGGGGCGGATAGAGATTTTTTCGACCACATTGGCCAAGGTTACTGACTGGACCAAGACCCAGTGGGGCTACCCGATTCCAGCCATCCCGAAATGGATCGAGCCATTCGAATGGATGGGGCATCCCAAGGTCAAGGAATATCCGTTCCACATGATTACGCCACATCCAAGGCACCGTACGCATTCGATCTTTCACAACATTCCCTGGTTGCGAGAGACCTTCCAGCAGGAGATCACCATCAATGCCAGCGATGCACGGCGCCTGGGTGTGGTGACCGGCGATACGGTCGAAGTATGGAATGCGCGCGGCAAGATTGTGGTGCCGGTCTACGTCACCGAGCGGTGCATGCCCGGCGTAGTCGTCGTCTACGAAGGCTCCTGGATGGATCTCGATAAGCAGGGTATCGACCGCTCCGGCAATCCGGATTTCCTGACCAAGGACGAGCCCAGCCCGGCGGGTGCCTTTGCCTACAACACCATTCTGGTTAACCTGAAGAAGACAACACTTACCCATCGCCCGGGCTGGGACAGCCAGGCGACATCTCGCTCCTTCATCTTCCGGCGGGATGCGTAAGGAGGCGACCATGACCAATAAGCTCGACATGAAGAAAGTCAAGGTTGCCCTGGAACGCAAGGTGGCCCAGACCTACGAACCGGTCAAGCCGGCCATGCAGTTCGGTTTTGTGCATAACAACGTAGATTGCATCGGCTGCCGCGCCTGCGAGATTGCCTGCAAGGACAAGAACGGCCTGCCTCCCGGACCGCGTTTCCGGCGCGTGATGTACATCGAGGGAGGAACCTATCCGGAGGTGTTTGCCTACAAGGTCAACATGTCCTGCAATCACTGCGCCGAACCGGCCTGCCTGCCCACCTGTCCGACCGGCGCCATCTGGAAGCGAACAAAGGACGGCATCGTCGATATCGATTCCACCCTATGCATCGGTTGCCGCCGATGCGAGGCGGCGTGTCCCTATGGCGCTCCCCAGTGGAATCCGAAGGAACAGATCATTCAGAAGTGCAATCTGTGCGTGGATGAAATCGATGCGGGTCGCAAGCCGTATTGCGTGATGGCCTGCATGATGCGCGTCCTCGACATCGGGCCCATCGACAAGCTGTGGGACGGCAGCTTCAAGACCACGGCTATCGGACCGCATGACGAAACCGTGCGCCAAGTGAAAAACATGGCCAATCCCGAGCTAACCAAGCCGTCGATTGCTTTTGTGCCGCATCGCAAGGGCAAGGTCAAATGATGCCGAGTGCGGAAGCAACGCTGGCATGGTCGGAGGATGTGGCTACTTTGGCGCTGCTGCAGGATCGGGAGTTGACGCCGGCCCTGCTGGCTGAGCTGAAACTCATTGGGTTCCCAGGGAATCTCGGCATGGTGCCAGGAGGGGAGAGGCCGCGCCAGGTCGTCGCGGCGATGCGGCAGGTCGTCGCGGCACTCCCGGATGCCCCGGATACGGCGTTCATGGATGATCTGGCAGCCGATTTCGCCGCCATCTATCTGACTGGCGCGCTCGATGTCTCACCGTCCGAATCGTTCTGGCTATCCGATGATCATCTCGTCTGTCAAGAAGCCATGTTCGATATGCGTGGGCTGTATGCTGCAAACGGCCTGACTATTCCCGACTGGCGGATACGGCCGGACGACCATCTTGTGTACCAGCTGCAGTTTCTGGCCTGGCGGTTGGAGCGGATCGCCATCGGAAAGGCGGCCGACAATGCCATTACTGCTCGCGACAATTGGCTATCGCTGGCAATGCTGCTCGATCACCACTTGTTGCGCTGGTTGCCGGATTTCGCCAGCCGGGTTTCTATGCGGTGCGACAGTGGGTTTTACGCCGCCCTGGTCTTGCTGACCGATGCTTGGTGCGGGCAGTTGCGCGATCTGATCGCATTGCACCTGGGCGAGCCGCGGCCAAGCAAAGACGAGATTGAAGCGACCTTGCGTTCGCACCACCTTGATGAGGTGAAATCGGAGCCCATTCGTTTCATGCCAGGTATCGGCGGACCCAGCTGGTAGGTATTTTCAGCCACATCCTCATGAGCCAGGTTCAATCATCAAACAAATCCAAATGAGACCGCTTACGGTCAGGCACGGAGAATGCACGTGACGAACAAAGAGAAAATTTGTAACCAGCAATCCCCGGCGGAGGGATGTGCCTGTTCGGGACAGGCACCGGGAGCTGCCCCGGCCGATAACGTGAGTTCCCGTCGAAATTTCCTGAAGAGTGCCGGTATGTTGAGCGTCAACTCCTTGCTCGGCACAGCGGCATTGATGACCATGTCAGATGATGCGCGAGCGAACATGGATTGGGCCGAATGGTTTCAGGGCAACTATCGTCTGATGAGCGATGAGGAGAAGGCCCTCGCACGGGCGCGGCTCGAGCGCCGGTATTCCCGCGAGTACGGCAAGGCCGTGACAGTCGATGGCACGCCGGCACAGGAAGGCGTGCTGATGGGCTATGCCCTGAACATCAAGAAATGTATCGGATGCCGCCGCTGCGCGAAGGCCTGCGTGGAGGAGAACAACCAGTCGCGGGGCAAGGACCAGGAGATCGAGTGGATTCGCGTCCTCAAGATGGAGAAGGGTGAATTCAGCAAGGAAAAGATGAACCAGGGCTATCCCGAAGGACTGGGGATACAGGTCGGCGGCAATGCCTACTCCCCGGCAGGGGTGGTCCTTGAAGGCGAGCACTATTACCAGCCCGAGGCGGTGCCGGAGAAGGGTTCTGTCTACATGCCAATTGCCTGCATGCAGTGTGAAAAGCCACCCTGCGTCAAAGTCTGCCCGGTACGTACTACCTACCGCGAAGCGGATGGGCCGGTCGTCATCGACTACAACTGGTGCATCGGTTGCCGCATGTGTATGTCGGCGTGTCCGTACTGGGCACGGCGCTTCAACTGGAGCGACCCTAAACTTCCCAAGGAAGCCATGAACCCTGTGACGCACTATCTCGGCAATCGTCCACGCATGAAGGGTGTGGTGGAGAAGTGCACATTCTGCATCCAGCGCACCCGCAAGGGGCGCTACCCGGCCTGCGTCGAGGTCTGTCCGGTCGGCGCCCGCAAGTTCGGCAACCTGCTTGATCCCAACAGCGAAGTCAGCCGGATCATCGAACGTAAGCAAGTGTTTCGCCTGAAGGCGGAACTCAACACCTACCCGAAATTCTTCTATTTCATGGATTGAGACGCGACATCATGGACAAGCTGAAGAGATTCGCCGTCGATTACGTGACCTATGTGGTGAAAGGCAGCCCGGCGTTCTATGCCTGGATCGCTCTCCTGTGTGCGCTTATCCTGGGCTTGCTGTACGGCACTTACCTGCATGCAGCCGACGGCTTGCGTTACACCGGCCTGACCGATCAGGTACATGACGGACTGTACCTGGCCAACTTCGTTTTCTTGGTCGGAATTGCCGCCGGGGCGGTAACCATCGTTTTCCCTGCCTATGTTTACCACCACAAAGCGCTCCATTCGGTGGCAGTACTGGGCGAAATGCTGGCAATTTCAGCGGTACTGATGTGCATGCTGTTCATCGTATCCCACATGGGACGGCCCGACCGTCTCTGGCACATGCTACCCATCATCGGCATCTACAACATTCCAAATTCAATGTTGGCTTGGGATACCTTGGTGCTGATCGGCTATTTGTTCCTCAATTTCATCGGCGGCTTTTACTACCTTTACAAGAAGTACACGGGCCAACCGTTGAACGACAAGTTTTACCTGCCTTTGATCTACGTTTCCATCGTCTGGGCGCTGAGTATCCATACGGTGACCGCGTTCCTCCTCAACACCATGCCGTCGCGCCCGATGTGGCACCACAGCATGATGCCGATCCGTTTTATCTCGACGGCCTTTGCGGCAGGACCATCGCTGATCGTCCTGATTTTTCTGATCGTGCGTGCGCGGACCCGACTCTGGATCGAGAATTCCGCCATCGACCTGTTGGCGACGATCATCACCTATTGCCTTGGTCTGGCGCTTTTCCTGACCCTGTCTGAAGTGGTTACCGATCTGTATGCCAATACCGAACATGCCATGGGGCTGCAATACCTTATGTTCGGCATGCACGGCTTCAATGACCTGGTGCCCTGGTTCTGGGGTTCGCTGGCAGCCATGATCGTGGCGTTTGCGATCCTGCTGACGCCATATTGGCGCACCAACTATCGCCTGCTGGCGATCGCCTGCATCCTGGCCTTCTGCGGCATCTGGATCGAGAAGGGCATGGGCCTGCTGGTCCCCGGCTTCATCCCGACGCCGATTGGCGAGTTCACCCAGTACTTCCCCTCCACCCTGGAGATTTTCGTCACGCTCGGAAACTGGGCTGTCGGCTTTCTTGTGCTCACGGTGTTGCTGAAGGGCGCGATCGGCATCCTGCTGGGTGAAATCGCCTATGCCGCAACGGCACAAGATAAGACCATTTCCGGCAATGCCGAAGTGTCGATCGCACCCGAACTGACGTAAAGGAGATGTAATGAAGAAATATGCATTCCTACCGGCAGTTCTGCTGCTTTGGTGCGTCAGCCTCTCCAGTGCCCGGGCCGAGCCAGTCAAGTGTTTTGAAAGCCGCAAGGGCGCGTCCGAAGTCACCCAGCGCATGATTGGGGAAAATCTGCCGAACGTGAAGTGTTCCCCCAAGACCGGCGCCGTATTGTGGTGGGGCGATCCCCTCGATGGCACGGTGCCCATGGGCGACATGCCCGTTGCCGATGCCGACTACAACCGCGGCAAGGCCGTGGTCAAGCCGCGCACGGACAAGGTTGGCCTGCTGCCCTTGTGTGGCAACACCTGCCATACCGGTGTTCTGCCCAGTGGATTCCCGCAAAACAAGGATACCCGCCAACTGGTGATGATGCACCAGGCCATCGTGCTGGATGCGACGAAATTGCCGCACGGCCGCGGCAGCATATGGTGCCTTGACTGTCATCATTCCACGAAGCGGAACAAGCTGGTTGACCATCGCGACAACCCGATCAGTTTTGACCAGCCACAGCTACTGTGCGGGAAATGCCACGGCGAAGTCTATCGGGACTGGCGGGAAGGCATCCACGGCAAACGGATCGGCGAATGGGCCAGCACGGGTACCAAGCGCTGGTTTGTCTGCACCGAGTGCCACAATCCCCACAATGTCCAGCACGGCGAACGGAACCGGGGTATCGCCCAGCATCAGCCAGAGAACGCCCCCGCATTGCCGAAAGGCATGAAGACAGCCGATCATGAGCGTCGGCAGCACGGCGCAGCCAAGCACTGATTGTGTCCTTCCCGGCACAGGGGAGCAAGGGATGGTGCTATCTTGCAGGGCATCGATGGCCGGTACGTTGCGCCGGCCAGCTTCCCCTTCCCATCCCGGTCGCAGGCAGATAATGTGAATCGAAAAACCCACCTGTTCTTTGGTCCGCCGCTGGCCTTGCTCACCGAGAGCGAGACCAACACCATGGAAATCAGCGGCAAGGTCAATCGCACGGCAGAACGCTACCTGGAAATTCTCCGCTACCATGGCCTTGAACTCAGCGAAGCTGAGCGGGACTGCCTGGTACAGATCTGCGGCATCGGTTTCATGTCGCCAGAGGATATCCGCGATCTGCCCGACGAAGTCCGGTTTTCGGTGTTTGACGACCAGCGGCTGGACAAGGAGGCAAAGGAGTCACTCGCCACCAGGCTCGAAGCGGCCAGCTTCGCCGATCTGGTGGCAACGGTCGAGGCATTGGGTTTCTGATCCACCATCCATCAAGAAGGTTCGCCCCGGATGCAAACCCACGTTCGTTACCTGAGTCATCACCTGCTGCGGGGTGTGCTGCTGGTCGCGGGCGGGGCTTCGCTGGTGCTTGGCATACTCTTCCTCGGGCTGTACCGGGATCAATTGATCCATGAGCGGGCCGAGGTTTCGATGCAGCTCAACCGCATGCTTCAGGTCACTTGGGAAAATGCCATGCTCAAGCGCGACGTGGAGGGTTTGCGCGACATTGTGGCCAAGTTGGGTGGCCTGAATGGCATACGCGACGTGGTTATTCTTTCACCCGCCGGCGAGGTACGTTTCGCTTCCGATCCCGAGAAGATGGGGCGACAGCTGCCGGAGATCGCACAGAAGACAACCCCCGGAAAACCCGTCACCAGCTTCGAAACGCAGGCAGGCGGTGCCGAGGTGCTGCGTTCCATCAACCCGGTGCCCAACCGCGCGGCCTGCACGTCCTGCCATGGTTCTGTGGTCGACAATCCGATCAACGGCGTGCTGGTGATCGACTATGACGCGGCGCCGATACGTGACAGCGCCATGCGCAGCGCGATCCTGCTCATGTTAGCCGGTACGGCGGTGATTGCCCTTACTCTGCTAACCCTGTGGCTGCTGTTGCGCCGTCATGTCATCCAGCCCCTGGCGGGGCTGGATGCGGCCACCCTTGCCTTGGCCGCAGGGAACCTGGCGGTGCGGGCACAGCCAGCCGCCAACGACGAGATCGGGCGCGCGGCCGAGAGCTTCAATTCCATGGCCCAGCGGCTGTCCGCACAAATCTCGCTAGCCGAGGCGCAGCAGCAGTTTTTGCAGACGCTGCTGGACGGGCTTCCTGACGGGGTGCGCCTGATCCGCGTTACCGATATGCAGGTCGTGTTAGCCAACCATACCTTCTGCCAGCAGGTTGGCCAATCAGCGCAGACCATCCTCAAGCGGCCTTGTTTCCAGTACAGCCATGGCCGCACAGAACCCTGCGTGTCGACGCTGATGGTCTGCCCGCTGGTGAAATTGAAGGTAGTGGGCGACAGCCTCAAAACCAGTCATTACCTCAAGCGGCCCGATGGTAGCGTGTTTCATGCGGAGATCCATGCCGTACTGGTCGAACTCGACGACGGACAGGGACGTGAGCACTACATCGTCGAATCATTGCGCGACCTGGGTCAGATATCCCAGATTTCACATGAACAACGGCTGTCCGAGTTGGGATTGTTGGCGGCGGGCATTGCCCATGAAATCCACAATCCGCTCGGCTCGGTGCGGCTCGGCGTCCAGGGACTGGTGCGCGAATTGCACGCCGGACTCATCAAGCAGGATCAAATCGTCGAGTACATGGGACTCATTGATCAGGAAATCGACAAGTGCATTGCCGTCACCCGGCGTTTGCTGCTGCTTTCGCGCCCCCCGATTGGCAGCCTGCAACTGGTGGTTATCAATGAGGCGTTGGCCGATACCCTGAAGCTGCTGGAGTTCGATGCGCAAACGCATGGCATCACCCAGCGACTTGAGGTGCCCGATCAGCCTCTGCGCCTGCTGACCGACGAAGCCGACATCCGCATGATTTTCTTCAACCTGATACAAAACGCCCATCACGCCATGACGACTGGCGGCACACTCATTGCCCGCCTGTTCGCTGACACGGGACATGCCGTGATCGAGATTGCCGATTCCGGTACAGGTATTCCTCCCGATATCCTCGCCCGTATTTTCGATCCCTTCTTCAGCCGGCGTGCCGATGGCGTCACCGGAACGGGGCTGGGCCTAACCATCGTCAAGAACCTTGTCGAGCGCATGGGCGGCACGATCCGCGTCGACAGCGCCGTCGGACAAGGTACGCAGTTCAGCGTTCGCTTGTCGCTTGCCGAAACCGCGCTGGAGCGTGATGAATGAAGAAGAAAACTCTGCTGATCGTCGATGACGATGCCGTCTTTAACGGCCTGCTGCGGCGACAGATCGAGTCCATGGGCTTCGCCACGCTCGGTGCCGGCTCCTGGGCCGAGGCGCAGCAGCGGCTTGGCGAAATCGAGCCCAACGCCATCATCCTCGATTTCAAACTACCGGATAGCGATGCATCGAGGATTCTCGGCGAGATACGCAACCAGTACCCGGTTATCGTCCTTACCGGCTACGGTTCGATACCCAACGCCGTCAGCGCCATTCGCGAGGGTGCCGCCGATTTTCTGACCAAACCGGTTAATCTCGACGAATTGGAGCTGACTGTGCGGCGGGTACTCGAAACCGCGGAACTGAGAGAATCCAACCGCTTCTACCGTACCCAGTTAGCATCGCACCGGCCTGGACCGATGGTGTTCGAAAGCTGGGCGATGCGCGAAGTGCAAACGATGATCGACGCCGTCGGGCCTACCGATACCACGGTGCTGATCCTCGGCGAATCGGGCACCGGCAAGGAAATGGTTGCCCAGGCGATTCATGAACGCAGTCCGCGCGCACAGCGTGAACTGGTACCCATCGACGGCAGTGGCTTGCAGGAAAGTCTGTTCGAGTCTGAGCTCTTCGGCCATGAACGCGGCGCCTTCACCGGCGCCGACCGGCAAAAGAAAGGTCTGATCGAGGAAGCGGCCGGTAGCACGCTCTTCCTCGACGAAATCGGCGACATCGGTTCCGCCATCCAGGCCAAATTGTTGCGTGTGCTTGAGACCAGCAGTTTCCGTCGTCTTGGTGGCAACAAGACGCTCAGTTCCGATGTCCGCTTCGTCACGGCGACCAACCGCGACATAGAGGCCATGAGCCGTGCCGGAACATTCCGCAGCGACCTCTACTTCCGCCTTTCACGTTTTGTCATCACCATTCCACCGTTGCGAGAGCGGCGCGAGGATATCGAACCACTGGCGCGGCACTTTCTTGCCCTGCTTACCCGCACCGTGCCCACCTCACTATCGGCCGAGGCGCTCAAACTGCTGCTGGCCTACGACTGGCCGGGCAATGTACGCGAACTGAGAAATGCCATCGAGCGCGCCGTGATCCTCGCGCGGCCGGGAAATCCCGTCCGCGTCGAGCATCTTTCCTTCATTTCGCGTAATCAGGGTGAAGTCGTGCTGCGCTTCGGCCAGGACCCCAATCTTGAGCAGATCGAGCGCGAATATCTGCGCCAAGTGATGGCCAAGCATGGCGGCAATCGGCTGAAGACAGCTGCCGTTCTGGGCATCAGCGAGCGACATATCTACCGTCTCATCGACAAGTACGGGTTCAGCGACAAGACAGCAGGAAGCTGAAGGCCACCGCGACTACGGGTGTCGGTATGACGAAAGCCGAGGCACTGCTTGAAAAAGTCGGCGCTAGCGGTACGGCACTGCCTTATCCGGTTTCGCCTGCTACCGCCAGGCGGGCCGAGGCCAGGCTGGCGACAACGATCAGCGTGCCGCCCAGCCATTCATTCGGGCCCATGACTTCGCCGGCGAGCAGCCAGGACGACACCGCTGCAACCGCCAGTTCGGCCATAAAAATAACGATGGCACGGTTGGCTGGAACGTGGGTCAGACCAAACTGGGCAACCAGATTGACGGCCAGCAGCACCAGGCCAATTATGGCAACCATGACAACCATGGCGACCAGCATCAAAAACTGCCCTTGCCCGGCGTCAGTATCTGGCGGCACGGCCAATGCCGGCCACAATGCGCCGCCCCCCCAACCCGCCGCCTCGAAAGGCAGCGCTGCCAGGCCAAGCACGACCGTGCTGAAAAATATCACCATCACCTTGAGCTCAATCCCGTGTTGCGGCGTGCGACGAATCAGCACGTTGGTCAGCGCAAACAGAAAACCTGCCCCCAGCCCCAGCCATTCCCCCGTCTGGTTCGGCAGGGGCAGACCAAGTTGCGGTTGCCACAGCATCGTGACGGCGCCGGCCAGCGAAGTGGCAATCACCACGAGACCAAGGCGGCCCGGCCTTTCTCCCAGCAGCAGGCGCGCCAACACCACGGTCCATAAGGGCGCCAGATAAAACAGCAGCAGCACGCGCATCACTTCGCCGTGCAGCATTCCCAGCACATAGCCAATGTTGCCGCCGGCCGCCGCCAGGCCAACCGCCAATAGCCACCACGACGGCCGCTCGCCGCGCAGGCGGGGAAGAATAATAAATAGCCCCAGCACCAGTGCCACGAGATATGTCAGCACCGAAGCGCGCACGCCGGGAAGACCGGCCGTTTCGAGTACCCGATAGGGATACCAGATCAGTCCCCAGACCAGGGCGCCCGTCAGCAGCGAGGCGACGGCAACCCGGGTGGGTGGCCTATAATGCGGGCTTTTCAAGCGTCCATTTCCTCTCGTGAATCCACGTCTCGACCTGCTCCAGCCCTATCCGTTCGAGAAACTGCGCCAGTTGTTCGCCGGAATATCGCCGCCGACCGAGTTCACGGAAATCAAGCTATCCATTGGCGAACCGCAACACGCCACCCCTGCCTTCATTGTGGCCGCGCTGACGCGGCATCTGGGCGGGCTGGCGAATTATCCCACCACGCAGGGTTCGGCCCCCTTACGCGAGGCCATTGCCGCGTGGATCGCGCGCCGTTATGGCATCCCCGCGCCCGCTGCCGCTACCCAGATACTGCCCGTCAATGGCTCGCGCGAGGCGCTGTTCGCCTTCGCCCAGACGGTGGTCGATGGTTCGCGCCCCGGCGCCAGGGTACTTTGCCCCAATCCCTTCTATCAAATCTACGAAGGCGCCGCGCTGCTGGCCGGAGCCACGCCGCATTTCATCAATATCCTGCACGAGCACGATTTCGAGATGGATCTGGCTGCGATCGACGACGATACCTGGCGGCACACTCAGTTGCTCTTCGTCTGCTCGCCCGGCAATCCGACCGGCAAGGTGATGGCGCTGGAAACATGGCAATTGCTGTTTGAACTTTCCGATCGTTTCGGCTTCGTCATCGCCTCCGACGAGTGCTATTCCGAAATTTATTTCGACGAAACAGCAAAGCCACTGGGTGGACTTGAGGCAGCGCGCAAACTCGGCCGCGACGACTACAAGAACCTGGTGATGTTCTCCAGCCTGTCGAAGCGCTCCAATGTGCCGGGACTGCGCTCCGGTTTCGTTGCCGGCGATGCGCGGCTCATCGCCAAATTTTTGTTGTATCGCACCTATCACGGCAGCGCCATGAGCCCGCCGGTGCAGGCCGCCTCGACAGCCGCATGGAACGACGAAGCCCATGTGATCGAAAATCGCCGGCTTTACGTCGAAAAATTCCAGCAGGTGACGCCCATCGTGGCGGAATACCTCGACACCGAGGTCCCGGACGCTGGTTTCTACCTCTGGGCCCAAACACCCCTTCAGGAAACGACAGGAAGGCACCTGTCCGACACCGAATTCGCCCGCGAATTGCACCACCAATATAATGTGACCGTCCTGCCCGGCAGTTTCCTCGCGCGGGAAGCGGGTGGCGTCAATCCCGGCGAAAATTATGTGCGCATCGCCCTGGTAGCCAGCCTTGACGAATGCCTTGAAGCGGCGCGACGCATTGCCATGTATTCCCGCTCCCTCTGATTCGACACAGTTAAACAAAAGGAAAACAAGATGCACCAACTGCAAAGCATCATCGACGAGGCATGGGAAGACCGCGCCAATCTCAAACCCGGCTCCGCCCCCGCACTTCTCGGTGAGGCGGTGGATCACGTCATCAGCGACCTCGATCACGGCAAGCTGCGTGTAGCCGAAAAAATCAATGGCGAGTGGGTGACTCATCAGTGGATCAAGAAGGCGGTGCTGATTTCATTCCGCCTCGAAGACAACCGTCTGATGGACAACGGCCCGATGCGCTATTTCGACAAGGTGCCGACCAAGTTTGCCAACTACGACACCCATGAGTTCGAAAAAGGCGGTTTCCGCGTGGTGCCGCCAGCCGTGGCTCGCCGCGGTAGTTTCATCGCGAAAAACTGCGTGCTGATGCCCTGCTACGTCAACATCGGCGCCCACATCGACGAGGGCACCATGGTTGACACCTGGGCCACCGTCGGCTCTTGCGCGCAGATCGGCAAGAACGTGCATCTTTCGGGCGGCGTTGGCATCGGCGGCGTGCTCGAACCCGTCCAGGCCAACCCGACCATCATCGGCGACAACTGTTTCGTCGGCGCCCGCTCGGAAGTGGTGGAAGGCGTCATTGTCGAGGACAACTGCGTGATTTCGATGGGCGTGTTCATCGGCCAGAGCACCAAAATCTACGATCGCGCCACCGGCGAAATCATCTACGGCCGCGTGCCGGCGGGTTCGGTGGTGGTCAGCGGCAACCTGCCGTCGACCGATGGCAAATACAGCCTGTATTGCGCGGTAATCGTCAAGAAGGTTGATGCGCAGACCCGCGCCAAGACCGCCATCAACGAACTGTTGCGCGACTAAACGCAAGGGTAAACGCAAGGGAGAGCTGACATGGGAACGATGGATAAACTGTTCAAGCTGATGTCGGACAAGAAAGCGTCCGACCTATTTTTATCGGTCGGCGCTCCCATCACCATCAAGATTCTGGGTAATGCGATTCCGGTCAACCCGACCCTGCTCGATGTAGCAACCGTCCGCAATCTGCTGTCCGAAATCCTCAGCGCGGAACTGTTGGCTGAACTCGAACGGGAAAAGGAATTGCAGACCCGCGTCGTGGCCCAGGGCATCGGCGTGTATCGCGTCTCCTGCTTCTTTCAGCGCGGCACGCCGGCCATGGTTGCACGCTACATACCGGTGGAAATTCCCCAATTCGACACGCTCAACCTGCCGCCCGTGCTCAAGGAAGTGATCATGGAGAAGCGGGGGCTGGTCCTGATGGTCGGCGCCACCGGCTCGGGCAAGTCCACCACGCTGACTTCGATGCTCGACCACCGCAACGAAAATGTGACGGGACACATCCTGACGCTGGAAGATCCGCTCGAATTCCTCTTCAAGAACAAGAAATCCATCGTCAATCAACGCGAGGTGGGCAACGACACCAAGGCGTTTAGTGTGGCGCTGAAAAATGCCCTGCGGCAGGCGCCCGACGTCATCTTCATCGGCGAAATCCGCGACAAGGACACCATGAGCATGGCCATCGCCTACGCCCAGTCCGGCCATCTCTGCATCGCGACACTGCACGCCAACAACAGCTACCACGCGCTATCCCGCATCATCAGTTTCTATCCACTGGAAAATCGACCCGCGTTGCTGGCCGACCTGGCGGTGACGCTGAAATGCGTTATCTCACAGCGCCTCGTCAAGAAACCCGACTCGACCCGTACTCCCGCCGTCGAGGTCATGCTCAACTCGCGCCATATCGCCGAACTGATCGACAAGGGCGACATGGCCGGCATCAAGGAGGCGATGGATCAAAGTATGTCGCCAGGCTCGCAGACCTTTGAGCAATCGCTGGTCAAGCTCTACCGCGAAAACGTGATCACGCTGGATGAAGCCAAGGCCAACGCCGATTCGGCCAACAACCTGCACTGGCTGATCAACAATACCGAGGCGGAAAAAGACAAGAAGGAACTGGTCGTCGACGCCACGCCCGAGGGCGCCGAAATTACTTCGAGCGGCGCCTCCTTCGCCGAATTCACCCTCACCATGGACGCGCAATGAGCGACGGCGCGACGCTCTCGCTGGCCCGCCAACTGATCGAACAGCAGTCGGTGACACCCGCCGATGCCGGCTGCCTCGAACTGATCGAGCAACGCCTGAAATTGATCGGATTCACCCTGGAGCGATTCGATAGCGGCGGCGTGTCGAATCTGTGGGCGCGGCGCGGCAATGCCCCCCCTCTGCTCTGCTTCGCCGGCCACACCGATGTGGTACCGCCCGGCCCCGTTGATCGCTGGGCCAGCCCGCCCTTCAAGCCGACGACGCGCGACGGCCTGCTTTATGGCCGCGGCGCGGCGGACATGAAATCATCGCTCGCCGCCATCGTGGTCGCCGCCGAGCGTTTCGTTCATCTGCACCCCTTGCACCAGGGTTCACTGGCGCTGCTGCTGACCTCGGATGAGGAAGGCGATGCCATCGACGGTACCGTCAAGGTGGTCGAGGCGCTGCATGCACGCAAGGAAAGCATCGACTATTGCGTCGTCGGCGAGCCCACCTCGGCGACCAGGTTTGGCGACACCATCAAAAATGGTCGCCGCGGTTCGCTGTCGGCCAAACTGGTCGTGCACGGCATTCAGGGCCACGTCGCCTATCCGGAACAGGTGAAAAACCCGGTGCACCTGGCCGTACCGGCGCTGGCCGAACTGGCCGCGACGCGCTGGGACGAGGGTAACGAATTCTTTCCGCCGACCAGTTTCCAGATTTCCAACGCCCACGCCGGCACCGGCGCGACCAATGTGGTACCGGGCAGCTTCGATATTCTGTTCAACTTCCGTTTCTCGACGGCCAGCACGCCCGACGGCCTGCAAGCGCGCGTCCATGCCCTGCTCGACCGTCACGGCCTCGACTACGAAATCGCCTGGACGCTCGGCGGCAAACCCTTCCTCACCCGCCCGGGCAAACTGGTCACGGCACTGACCGAATCAATCAGCGCTCATGCCGGCGTCGAAGCGCAACTATCGACCAGCGGCGGCACCTCGGACGGCCGCTTCATCGCCGACATCTGCCCCGAGGTCGTCGAGTTCGGCCCGATCAACGCGAGCATCCACAAGATCGACGAATGCATCGCCATCGCCGATCTCGACCCCCTGTCCCACATCTATCAGGGCGTCATGAAGCGCCTGCTGGCCTGACGCGCCCCGCCAACATGCCCGGACTTGTCGACGCACTGCTCACCCCGCGCGACTGGCTGCGCTGGGCCGTCAGCCGCTTCACTGAAGCCGGCCTGTTCTTCGGCCACGGCACCGACAACGCCTATGATGAGGCGGTCTGGCTGATCCTGCACACGCTGCACCTGCCGCGCGACCGACTGGAGCCTTTCCTCGACGCGCGACTGCTGCCCGACGAACGCCTGGCCCTGCTCAATATCCTGCAACTACGCATCGCCCGGCGGCTACCGGCCGCCTATCTGACCAACGAAGCCTGGCTCGGCGACTTCCGTTTCTACGTCGACGAGCGCGTCATCGTGCCCCGCTCCTATTTCGCGGAACTGCTGCATGAAGGTTTTTCTCCCTGGATCACAGATCCGGCGGCTATCGACAGCGCCCTCGATCTGTGCACCGGCTCGGGCTGCCTCGCCATCCTGATGGCGCATGCCTTTCCCGCGGCCCACATCGACGCTGTCGACCTCTCCATCGACGCACTGGACGTGGCCCGACGCAATGTCGCCGACTACGACCTGGGCGAACAAGTGCATCTGGTGCACTCAGACCTGTTCGACCAGCTCGGTGAGCGCCGTTATGACCTGATTATCTCCAATCCACCCTATGTCACCGCCGAAGCAATGGCGGCGCTACCGACGGAATATCGACGCGAACCCGCGCTGGCGCTGGCCGCCGGCGCCGATGGCCTCGATATCGTGCGCATCATCCTCGCCAGGGCGGCCAAGCACCTCACCCCCGATGGTCTGCTGGCCGTCGAAGTCGGCCACAACCGCGACATCGTCGAAGCGGCCTTTCCCGACCTGCCGCTGACCTGGCTCGATACGGCCAGCGACGAAGGCAAGATATTCCTGCTACATCGCAACGATCTCGTCGCCTGAACGCACCACAGCATTCGTCGTGATAACGCGGCATGACATCCTGCAGGGAAAGGCGTTATCTTGGGACGAAAACACTCACCCGCCCCAATGTGCGCTGAAGAGTCGGCCAGGCTTCAAGCTCTATGCCCGCAAAGCAGTGTTGGCCACCACTCGTGATTCATGACAGGGGGATGGTGTTCCGGTGACGCCATCATCGGCTCAGTCAATTTGGAATGGCCCGTCTGCTGCGCATAGCAGCCGCTCAACCATCACCGCGTGAAATTCGCATCCATGGGTCTGAGCGATTACTTTGTCGTGTCATGCTGCTCCTGCTGTTCCAGAGCCGATAACAGTTCCTCGATCTCAACTGGTTTGAACAGCACAGGCCAACGGCTGCGCTGCGCAACCTCTATTCGCTCAGGCAATGTGTCCCCCGTCAACAAGACGGCCCGGATATTTCTCGCGACACGTTGCTGAATCGCATTAAGAAATTCAATTCCATTTACTCCCGGGAGCCGCAGATCAGAAACGTAATAGTCTGCGCTTGCGATCTCGGAATCCGACATTGCCTCCTCAGCACAGCCATACGTCGTAGGCCGCAGCCCCAGCAACTCCAGTGATATCTGAATCGCCTTGGCGACCATCACATCGTCTTCGATCACTACAAATCGACGCCCGGCCAGCCTGGAAACAGTTGTCGCTCGGATCGCCGCCTGTCCAGACGGGTTGTGTTCTTGTTTCAGCAGTTTGCCTCCGAGCGGCAGACGGAATTCAAAGACACTACCCTTACTTAATCGGGAACGGCAAACGATGTCGGTTTTCAGCAATTTGGCCACTCGTTTAGCTATGGAAAGGCCGAGTCCCAGGCCTTTTGCCTTGTCCCTCTCGGGATTACCAACCTGAAAGTACTCATCGAAGACCGCTTCCATGTGTTCTGGCGCTATGCCAATACCGGTATCCCAGACCTGAATGATTGCTTGATCGCTGCGGCGACGGATCGAGATCAGAACTCCGCCCCTCTCGGTGTACTTGATGGCATTGCCAATAAGATTCTTCATCAGGCTCTGAAGTAATTTGCCATCAGTGAATAATGACATTTCCCGAAACGGGAAATAGAGCTTGAATCGCAGGGACTTCGCTGTGGCCATTGGCGCAAACTCGTCGTGAATGCGCTGGAACAGGTCATGGACATCAATGATTTCTGGCGTTGGCGTAATAGCTCCGGCGTCGAGTTTCGATATGTCGAGCAACGCATCGAGAAGATTTCCGAGGTTCTGGGACGATAGCCCAATGAAATCGCAGATACGTTTCTGCTCTTCGTTCAACCCGGTCTTGGCTAAAGAATGTTGGAACAGATTGATGGCCTGTATGGGTTGACGCAAGTCGTGACTAGCGGCTGCAAGGAAGCGTGACTTGGCGAGGTTGGCTGCTTCGGCCGATTCCTTGGCTGCAATCAATATGCGCTCGACTTCCTTGCGCGGACTCATGTCGGTGACGAATCCGATGATGTCGTTCAAACCTTCGTTCGCGTCATGCAGTCGGTACACCGTCACTTCGACGGGAATTAGACTCCCATCCTTACGGCGGTTTTCTGTCTCGAAACGTTTGTTCGAACCCGGCGCGATGGCCACAATATTTGCTTCGAGCTTTTCGAATGGAAAATGCGGGTCGATCTCCGGCAGACCAAGGGCCAGCATTTCCTCCTTCTTGTAACCAAGCATTTCACAAGCACATTCGTTGACGTATACGAATCGTCCGGTATTGGAATTCACCCAATGAATAGCAATCCCCACGCGATCCATGGCGAACTGGATTTCGCGCAAGCTCCGGTTGGCGTCAGCAAGCGCCCTGATGGCGCTCTCGCGTTCGGTAACTTCTTGTTCAGCCTTATCGCGTTGTATCTTTAACTCATTTGCCAAGGCTTCATTGCGGAAACGAAGTTGCTGGGCTTCGACAAAAACCCGATTCCTTTTCTGCCCTTGCATGATGGTCATTGGTACGAATATCACCAGCAACAACGCCAAAATGTAATGAAAACGGTCGCCGACAGTCAGCAGCCAGAGAATTACTGGGCTGAGACACAGAAGAATGAACGCACGCGATGGCGGTGTGTAGGAAAAACCTTCCGAGGCGTTTGTTGCCGCAGCCACTGTCACGACCGTCAGAATGAAGAGTTGGAATTCCGTCGAGACATGTGCCAGCATCGCAGTGTTGGCAAAGCCCCAGCAAATCCCGGACAGTCCTCCGGCAATTGTCTGGCCTCGCCCCCATTGCGCGTTACTGCGGTAGGTTGGGGCACGGTGGAATTGCCAAATCAGCCAAGCACGGATAAGGGTTACGGTATAGAGCGACAGCAATGCCGGCTGCCACGTCCAAGCTGGAATTCCGTCATGCACCAAATAAACGACGAGGCTAAGGACAACGGCGCCAGCGATGTTTTGATCGTTAGTCTCATGAAAAAAGACCTTAATCTGCTCGGCCTCGACGACTGAACGCTCTTGTTCAGAAATAAATTCTATAGTCATTTTGCGTAGGGAATAATCGGTCTGTGCCGTATATCCATCAGCTCAGTGCATGTAATAATCCAATGGCTTTATGGCAGTCAATCTCATGATGACCATTATGCCAACGGCATCCAGCTCCCCCTATAACCCCCGATTGGGGGCGGCGGTCCACCAAATGTTACAGCAGCTGCTGTTCACTCTGGTAGTTGGGCCAATGTGCGTTCTGCAAGTGTAAGCTGCCGTTAACTTCACTGTTGCTATAACTTGCATATAGCATAGACCTACATGCCATCCCATCGCCACCCAATGGCCGGTTCCAGTCTGAAGCACTTACTGGAGTTGAAGGCTACCGTCTCATGTGGCAGGGTGGCATCACTGAACAATTGCCGAAAAGCTATAACCCAGTCATTCCTGTGCATTGCGGCAAAAACTTCCTTGCCAATAATGAAATCCAGCAAACCTTGTCAGCCAAGTAGCCCGCCCTCACCCCTTGATGCGCCCCAGCAGCCCCCGCAGCGTGTCCTGAATGTCCGCCGGCAACACGATGGTCTTGGCGTTCTGCGAATCAGCCAGACGGCTCATGGCGGCGATGTATTTCTCGCCGAGCAGGTAGAACGCCGGCAGGTCGCCCGGCCCGATGGCCAGCGCCACCCGTTTGATTGCCTCGGCGCTGGCGTCGGCCAGCGTCACCTGCGCCTCGGCATCGCGACGCGCGGCTTCGAGGCGCGCTTCGGCCTGGAGGATGGCCGACTGCTTGGTGCCCTCGGCCTTGGTCACCATCGCCTTGCGTTCGCGCTCGGCCGAGGCCTGCGCTTCCATCGCCCGCACCATCGATTCGGAGGGCTTGATGTCCTGAATCTCGACCGACTTGACGGTGAGACCCCAGTCGATGGCCTCGTCGGCAATGGCCTCGCGCAGCTTCGCCTTGATGCGATCGCGACTGGTCAGCGCCTCGTCGAGTTGCATGTCGCCGGCAATGGAGCGCAGCGTGGTCATGATCATGTTGCGGATCGCTTCGGAAAAGTCGGTCACGCCATACACAGCCTTGATCGGATCGGTGATCTTGATGAAGGCGATGGCGTTGATGAGAATCACCGCGTTGTCCTTGGTGATGACTTCCTGCTCCTGCACATCGAGAATGATGTCTTTGGTGACAAGCCGGTAGGCTACATTGTCGAGGTAGGGAATGAGGATATTGAGGCCCGGATGCAAGGTAGCGTGATACTTGCCGAGACGCTCGACGATCCATTCCATGCCTTGCGGCACGATGCGCACACCCTTGAGCAGCGTGATGACCGCGAAGGCCAGCAGTGCCAGGACAACGATGAATCCTTCACCCATGATCAACTCCTCCTGATTTTTAAAAGACTGCCTTCTACGGCCAGCACGATGACCCGTTCGCCCGCCTTGATTTCCTCGTCGGCGATGCAGGGCCAGACATCGGCCCCGACCAACGGCTTCTGGAAGCGCACCTCGCCGCGCGCGAACGGCGCGACATCGTGTGTGAGCATGCCGATCTCGCCGATTACCTCGCTCGCCGACATGCCGATGTGGGTCTTGTGCTGGTTGGGTTTGAACACCTTGAACCAATAGGCTGTCAGCGCCAGCGACACGATCAGCCATAGACCCAATTGACTGGTGATGCCCAGCATCGGCGCGACCGCTACCACCACTGCCATCACCAGGCCACCCAGACCGAACCAGATCAGCACGAAAGCCGGCACAAACAACTCCGCCAGGATCAGCGCAATGCCAGCAACCGCCCAGTGCCACCATTCAACTTGCATCATCGCTCCTCATGCTCGTTTCGGGGACGGATTCGCCACCTGATTCGCCGTCTGTTCATTGGCAACCCGCGCGGTCATTCTATACAGCTTCTGCCGCCTTTCCTCGAACAGACAGATTGCCGCCGCCGCCGCTACATTGAGCGATTCGCAGCCGGGCGCGAGCGGAATGCTCGCCCGTAGCCGTGCCGCTAGCGCCGACTTTTCCGAGACGCCGGCACCCTCGTTGCCGAAGACCCACGCCACCGAGCCCGAGAGGTCGAGCGAATACAACGAAACGCCGTCGCGAGCCACCGTGGCGATGGCGGCGCCACCATAACAACCCATGAACGCCACCAGGTCGACGCGCTCGCGGATGGCGAGGTCGAAATGGGCGCCCTGCGCCGCACGCATGACGCGGGGCGTCCACGCGCCGGCGCAACCGGGACCGAGCAATACGTCATGCACGCCGGCAGCATCGGCGGTGCGCAGGATGGCGCCGACATTGCCGGCATCCTGCACGCCGTCAAGCAGCACGCAGGAAGTCGTGACCGTCGTCGTCGGCTCGGCGGGTATCTCGATCTCAGCCAGGATGCCCACGGGCGTATCGACGCCGGCGAGTTCGCGAAACAGGCCATCGCGCAGCAGCAACACTTCGGCGCCGGCACAACGCTCGACCAGCATCGATATTTCATGCTTGGATTGTCCCGATTCGCTTACCGCCAGCCTGCGCGGCAGCCCCACCTTGTCGCGATAGGCCGCCACCAGATGCGGCCCGTCAAGCAGCGTGCGGCCGCCGCGCCGCTGCTCGCGAGCGTCGGCCACCAGGGCACGCAGCGCCTTGAAAGTCGGGTTATCGCGCGAAGACAGTAATTTCATGGCACCATCTTCGCATGAGCCAGCCACATTGTGTGATCGTCACCCCCGCCCCGCCCCTGTCGCGCACCGGCAACCGCAACACTGCCGTGCGCTGGGCGGGCATTCTGCGTTGTCTTGGCTGGCATGTTGAGGTAACGACGGAATGGAATGACGGTGACCAAGCGGTCATGATCGCCCTGCACGCCCGCAGAAGTCGTCCGGCAATGATGGCCTGGCGGGCCCGACACCCGTCGCGGCCGCTGTTGCTGGCCCTCACGGGCACGGATGTCTATCGCGATATCCACATCGATGCCGACGCCGCCGATTCGCTGGAACTGGCGGATCGGCTCGTCGTCCTGCAAGCGGCGGCGCTTGATGAATTGACGCCAGTACAGCGCGGCAAAGCGCATGTCATTCACCAGTCGGAAACCCCGCGCGGACCCTGGCAACCGCCGCGTCGTCACCATCTTTTTTCCGTCATCGGCCATCTGCGCGAGGAAAAGGACCCGTTGCGCGGGGCACTGGCGCTCGGAATGCTGCCCGATCTCCCCAAAATCCGTCTGCGGCAGGCCGGCGCCGCCTTGTCGCCCGATTGGGCCACGAGCGCGGAGGAAATCATGGCGACCGAACCCCGTTTCCGCTGGCTTGGCGAAATTCCCCACGGGCGGGCGTTGAAGCTGCTGCGTGAAAGTCATGCGCTGATTGTCAGTTCGCGCATGGAAGGTGGCGCGCATGTGGTATCCGAGGCTATCGTCCATGGCGTGCCGGTGATCGCCAGCGACATTCCGGGAAATCGTGGCCTGCTCGGCGACGACTATCCGGCTTATTTCCCGGTGGCGGATACGGCGGCACTCGCCGGCCTCCTGCGCCGGGCCGTAACGGATGACAAGCTTCTCGGGCAACTGCACGAAGCCGTAATCGGGCGGCAGGGGCTGTTCGAGCCGGCTGGCGAAGTAGCGGCCTGGCGCGCCCTGCTCGCCGGGCTTGCCGCGATTTGACCGGGACGAACGATCAAATCAGCCCCTGCCAAAATAAGCCCCCAGCGTCGCAATCAGGATGGTCGCCGCGCCGAGGCCAAGATTGAAGGCAACCAGCTTGCGGATGCGATCCATCGCCGCGCCGGCCACCGGCCACGCCTGCGCCGCCACACCAGCTTCGAGGCGGGGATACAGCACGAGATAGATGTAGACGAAGATCGCCGTCATCACCAATCCGGTCGCGGTCATGAGGTGCCAGTGCAACAGGGCATTCTTGAAGCCTACCGTCAGCATCATCGAAAAACCAGAACCAAGAATGACGCCGACGGCCACGGCCACCGTGGCGAAGAAGCGTCCCAGCACCGCCGCGAGGAAAGGCAGCCGCTGCGGCGGCGCCAGTTGCGCTGCGGCGACAGGGCGCAGGCAATAGTGGGCGAAAAACATGCCGCCGACCCAGATGATGACACCGGCAAGATGGAGCAGAACGAGGACGGGCATCATGGCGAGGCACCTGAAAGAAGTTGGCGTACCGGGGCGAAACTGCGGCGATGAAACGGCGCCGGGCCATGCACGGCCAGCGCGGCAAGATGCGCGGCGGTGCCGTAACCCTTGTGGCGGTCGAGACCGTATTGCGGAAAACTTTGGTGAAGCACGCGCATGGCAGCATCGCGCGCGGTTTTGGCCAGAATCGAGGCGGCGGATATTTCCGCCACGGTGGCGTCGCCGCCTATGATGGCGCGGGCGGGCATGTCAAGCAGTGGGCAGCGGTTGCCATCGATCAGGGCTTCACTTGGCTGCGGCGCCAAACCCTCGACCGCGCGGCGCATGGCCAGCAGCGTGGCCTGCAGGATGTTCAGGCTATCGATCTCCTCCACAGAAGCCGAAGCGATAGACCAGGCCAGCGCGGAAGCCTTGATGGCGACTGCGCTGGATCGAGGATCACCGCCGCCGCGAACACCGCTCCGGCCAGCGGCCCCCTGCCCGCTTCGTCGACGCCGCAGGGCCGCCCCAAGGCGCGCGCCCCCCGGTGGGGGGCAACGAGCGGAGCGAGTGTGGGGGGCTCTTTCATTTGCCGCAGATCATGCCGACGCCGAACCGCCATGAATATACGGCAGAATCGCGGCAGCCGCCTTTTCGGCCGTGTTCTGCCGTAGCGTGCGGTGGATTTCCCCAAATACCTGCTCAAGTTTCTCCCGCAAGAGACTGTCGGCATAGAGATTACCCAGTGCCTGCGCCAGATTTTCGGCTGTAGCGTCGTCCTGCAAAAATTCAGGCACGACGAAACGCCCGGCGAGAATATTGGGCAGCGCAACCCAGGGCTGGTAGCGCATGCGCCGCATCAGCCGCCACGACCATGGCGACATGCGATAGGCGGCGACCAGGGGCGTCTTGATCAGGGCCGCTTCCAGCGTGGCCGTACCGCTCGCCACCAACGCCACATCGGCGGCAGCCAATGCCTCTTGGGCATGGCCGAACATCAGCTTGATCGGCATTTCCTGTGCGCCAAGTTTCCATATGCCGGTTTCGAACAGATTGCGCGTTTCGCGCGTTGCCAGCGGCACAAGAAAGCGGGCCGTCGGAAATCGGGCAGCGAATAATTGCGCGGTTTCAATGAACAATTCACCCATGCAGCGCAACTCGGACTGGCGACTGCCCGGCAGCAAGGCGACCACGGGACCGGCCCCGTCGATGTCGAGTCGCTCACGCGCTGCGATACGGTCTCGTTCCAGAGGAATCATGTCAGCCAGGGGATGGCCGACATAGCTGACGGGCACATCCTGCTGCCGGTAGAGTTTCGGCTCGAACGGAAACAGGGCCAGCATGTGCGTGACGGCGCGGGCGATGCTCTTGATCCGTCCGCCGCGCCAAGCCCAGACCGACGGGCTGACGTAATGAATGGTGGGAATGCCCCGCGACTTGAGCCGCCGCTCCAACCAGAGATTGAAGTCGGGCGCATCGACGCCAATGAATACGGAAGGCTGCTCGACCTTGAGGCGCGCCAGCAACTTGCGACGGATGCCCGTGATCTCGCGGTAATGTCGCAGCACTTCGGCATAACCACGCACGGAAAGTTTCTCCGCCGGCCACCAGGCATCGAAGCCTTGTGCTTCCATGCGCGGCCCGCCGATGCCGACAAAGCGGACATCGGGCAGATGCTTCTTCAGCGCGGCGATCAAATGCGCTGCCAGCATGTCGCCGGAAGCCTCGCCGGCCACCATGGCAATCGTGATGCTCATCTATGCCGCTGCCTGACTGCCACAAGAGGTCCGCGGGGAGACTTCATTACCGGATAATGCCTCGGCCGGACGCGGCGAGAAAATCCGCCAGTGGCCGCAATTCCGGGACATTGACAGCCTCGGCGGCGATAACCGTCTGCGCTTCGGCCAGCGGCAGCCCTGATTTGTAGAGCGTCTTGTAAGCGCGCTTGATCACGGTGATGGCTGGAGCTGAGAATCCGCGCCGCTTCAGGCCCTCGCTGTTGATACCGTGCGGCGCCGACGGATTGCCGGAAGCCGTGACGAAAGGCGGCATGTCCTGCAACAGGATGGTACCCATCGCCGTCAGACAGTGAGCGCCGATGCGGACAAACTGGTGCACTACGGTAAAGCCGCCGAGTATCGCCCAGTCGCCCACATGAACATGGCCGGCCAGTTGGGCATTATTGGCGAAAATGGTGTTGTTACCAACCTGGCAGTCGTGCGCGAAATGGACGTAGGCCATGATCCAATTATCATTACCAAGACGGGTAACGCCGACATCCTGCGCCGTACCGCAATTGAGCGTACAAAACTCACGAATGGTGTTGCGGTCGCCAATTTCAAGCCGGGTGGGTTCCCCGGCGTATTTCTTGTCCTGCGGAATCTCGCCGATCGAACTGAACTGGAAGATGCGGTTGTCGCAGCCTATACGGGTATGGCCATTGACGACCACATGCGGCCCGATCCAGCTGTTGTCGCCGATTTCGACATGCTCGCCAACCAGTGAATAGGCACCAATCTCGACGCCAGCGCCAAGGCGGGCGCCCGGTTGAACGATGGCAGTGGGATGTATCAGTGCCACGGTCACTCGATGGTTCGCACGGTGCACATGAGTTCGGCCTCGGCCGCCATCTGTCCCTCCACGGTGGCCTTGGCGGCGAATTTCCAGATGCCACGTTTATGGAGAATGATCGAAACATCGAGAATCAGTTGGTCGCCCGGGGTCACGGGCCGCTTGAAGCGGGCGCCGTCGATGCCGACAAAATAGTAGACAGACTTTTCGTCAGGCTTGCCGCCCAGGGTTTTGAAAGAAAGAATGGCGGCCGCTTGCGCCAGCGCCTCGATCATCAGCACACCCGGCATCACCGGGTGATGGGGATAATGGCCGGGGAAGAATGGCTCGTTTACGCTGACATTCTTCAGTGCCTTGATGCGTTCGCCGGGCACGACCTCGAGCACGCGGTCAACCAGCAGGATGGGGTAACGGTGCGGCAGATGTTCGAGAATTTCGTGAATATCCATGCTGGTCATTTAATCTTTCTCCTGCAAATTTTCAAACCGAGCCAAGCGCTTTTCGAGGGCGCGTATTTTATCGGCCATCGCGTCAAGATGGCGCAGTCGCGCAAAGTTCTTCAACCAGTCATCGTGCGCCATAAATGGGACGGTTCCGGTGTAAGTGCCGGCTTGGGCGATCGATTTGGTAACCAGTGTTCCTGCCGAAACGTGAACTTCGTCGGCCAGGGTGAGGTGACCGAGAATGATGGCTCCACCACCGATGGTACAGCGGGCGCCGATGCTGGCGCTACCAGCGATGCCCACGCAGCCCGCCATGGCAGTGTGGGCGCCGACGCGGACGTTGTGCGCGATCTGAATCTGGTTGTCCAGTTTCACGCCATCGTCGATCACGGTATCTTCAAGCGCACCGCGATCAATGGTGGTATTAGCGCCAATCTCCACATCGTTGCCGATGATCACGCTACCGGTCTGCGGAATCTTGAGCCAGTGCCCATCCACCTCGCGGGCGAAGCCGAAACCGTCCGAGCCGATAACCGCACCCGCATGAATGATCGCGCGGGCACCAACGCGACAGCCGTCATAAATCGTGACATTGGGGTACACCATCGAATCCGCACCAATGGCCACACCGCTGCCAATAACACAGTTGGCTTCGATGATGGCGTTTTCGCCAATAAGCACATCGGCGCCGATGCGGACATTGGGACCGATGCAGGCACTCCCGGGAATCGCACTATCGACCACTGCCGACGGATGGATACCGCGCGGCGCCTGTAACGGCGGCTGCAACCAGCGAGCAACGCGCGCAAAGTACAAATAGGGTTGCGGCGTAATGATGGCGGCCACCGGGCAGGCGGCCGCTGCAGTCGGCGACAGAATCACCGCAGCCGCGCGGGTTTCCGCCAGTTGCGCCTGATATTTCGAATTGGAAAGAAAGGCAAGCTGGCCGGGGCCGGCATTACCCAGCGGGGCCAGGCTGGTAATGGCAATCTCGCCGTTGCCGACAAGGTCGCCGCCAAAGTGGGCCACGATCTCGTCGAGGCTAACCATAAGCTACACGACAGGTTTATTTGGCGCCGTCACCCAGCGCCTTGATAACCTTGTCGGTTATGTCCAGGCGGGGGTTGACGTAGACGGCTTCCTGAAAAATGATGTCGTATTTATCTGCTTCGGCGACCTGTTTGATGACCTTATTCACTCGCTCGTAAATCCCGGCCATTTCTTCATTCTGGCGCAGGTTGAGATCTTCGCGGAATTCGCGCTGCTTGCGCTGGAATTCGCGCGTGAGATCATTGAATTCGCGCTCCTTGTTACGGCGATCAGTCTCCGTCATGGTCACGGAATTTTTCTCGATCGCCTCCTGCATCGTTTGCAATTGCTTGGCTTGGCGTTGCAGTTCCTGGTCACGCTTCTCGAATTCTTTTTCCAGCTTCTTCTTTGCCTTCGCCGCCTGCGGCGAATCGTTAACGACTTTCTGTCCATTGACAAAGCCGACTTTGGCATCGGCGAGCACGGGTGCGGCACTCAGGACAAACGAAGCAGCCAACAGGGAAAACAGAACTTTTTTCAACGTAGGTCTCCTGCAAGAAAAATTCCGGGGTAGTCGATACATTGGATCATAAAGCTGATGGATCAAAAGCCTGAGCCCATGGTGAATTGCACACCCTCGGTCTTGTCGCCAGCCTTCTTGTTGAGGGCGCTGGCGAAACTGAACTTCAGCGGTCCGACCGGCGATGTCCATGCCACCGACAAACCGGCGCTATAGCGCGCGCCGCCATCGTTATTGGGCGATGCCGTGCTCAGGTTGCTGCTCTCGCCCCAGACACGGCCGCCATCGATAAATGCGCCCAGACGCACCGAACGATCCTTGCCCATGCCGGGCATCGGGAACAGGAATTCCAGGTTGCCAACCGCACGCCGCGTGCCACCGATGCGCTCTTCCGTCGTCACGTCGTAGGGTCCGATGGTGCCGCCCTGGTAACCGCGAACCGAGCCGATCCCGCCTGCGTAGAGGTTCTTGTAGAACGGCAACGGCTTGCCGCCATAACCATCGGTCGAAGCGAGTTCACCATTGATTTTCAGCGAATAATCGCGACCGATCTGGATGTAGTGCGTATGTCCCAGGCTGGCTTTCCAGAATTTGACGCTGCCCGCAGGCAGCGCCGCCTCGGCTCCGATACGACTGACATAGCCCTTCATGGGATAGGTACGGCTATCCAGGGTATCTTTGCCCCAGCCTGCGGTGGCCAGTAGCGTATTGTTGGTGGCGCCGAAGTCGCGTACATAATTTTGATAGACCAAGGGGCTGGTTGCCGTCACCTTGATTTTGGTGGTATCGGCCGAGAGACCTAGACTGAGGGAGTTTTCCTCGGAAATAGGCAAACCGAAGCGAAAGCCGAGTCCCGACGAGCGGCTACCGTAGGCGCCCACGGCAAGCGAGGCGGTATCGGTGTCGCGGTGATACAAATCCCAGCCAAGCGAGACGCCATCGACGGTGAAATAGGGATCGGTGTAGGAAAGCGAATACAGCGTGTTGACCTTGCTGGTATTCACGCCAATACCAATCGCCTTGCCACTGCCGAAGAGGTTTTCCTGCTGTATCGAGCCCGAAAGCGTGGCACCTTCCGCGCTTGAATAGCCAGCACCCAACATGATGTTGCCGGTTGGCTTTTCTTTCACATTCACATTCACATCGACCTGATCGGTGGTTCCAGCCACCGGCGGCGTTTCGATGGTCACTTCTTCAAAATAGCCAAGCTTATCGACACGCGAGCGTGACTTGTTGATCTTCTCTGCGTCGTACCAGGCGGCTTCCAGTTGCCGCATCTCGCGGCGAATGACCTCGTCACGCGTCTTGTTATTGCCGGTAACGGAAATGCGACGCACATACACACGCCGACCCGGGTCGACGAAAATGGTGAATGCGGCGGTCCGCTTGGCCTTATCGAGTTCAGGCGCGGCGTTGACGTTGGCAAAGGCGTAGCCATCGTTACCGAGACGGTCGCTGATGGCCTTCGTCGTCTCCGTCATTTTCTCGCGGGAAAATATCTCGCCTGGCTTCACCTGCACCAACTTTGTCAGTTCCGCTTCCGGCAACGTCAGGTTGCCCGCCAGTTTGACCGACGACACGGTGTACTTTTCGCCTTCGGTGACATTGATGGTGATGTAGATATCCTGCTTGTCGGAGGATATCGACACCTGGGTCGACTCGATATTGAACTCCATGAAACCGCGATCCAGATAAAAAGAGCGCAAGGTTTCGAGATCGGCGGAGAGTTTCTGCTTCGAATACTGGTCGTTCTTGGTGTACCAGGTCAAAAAGCCTGGCGAGCGCAGCACGAACAGATCCAGTAATTCGCTTTCCTTGACTGCCTTGGCGCCGACGATGTTGATCTGCCTGATCTTGGCGATGCTGCCCTCGTCAACGCTTACGCTGATGCCGATGCGATTGCGTTCCAGCGGCGTCACCGTTACCGTGATCTGCACAGCGTAATAACCCTGACTGAGGTACTGCCGCTTGAGTTCCTGTTCGGCGCGTTCGATCAATGCACGGTCGAAAATACGCGACTCGGCGAGCCCCACTTCTTTCAGCCCCTTCAGCAGGTCTTCCTTCTTGAAGGCCTTGATGCCAACGAAGTCGATCGAGGCGATAGCCGGGCGTTCCTCGACGATGACGACCAGCACATTCTTGTCGATCTCGATGCGCACATCCTTGAAGAACCCGGTACCGAACAGGGCTTTGACGGACTGCGCCGCCTTATCGTCGGTCATGGTGTCACCAACCTTGACCGGCAGATAACTAAAAACCGTGCCGGCTTCCGTGCGCTGGATGCCCTCGATACGGATATCTGTCACCTTGAAGGGTTCAAAGGCAAGCGCGGAGGTCGATAACACCGCCGCGCCCAGAGTCGTCAGGGTGGACAACAAGCCTGCAATCAGTTTCTTATTCATTGTGTTAGCCGGAGATCAAACGATTAATGTCGTTATATAAGGCAAAAATCATCAGTAAAGACAATAAGGATAGGCCGATTTGCTGGCCAATTTCCATGACGCGCTCGGACAGCGGCCCGCCCCGGACAAATTCCGCGAAATAATACAGCAAATGCCCCCCGTCGAGGACCGGAATAGGCAGCAGATTCAACACGCCAAGGCTGATACTGATCAGTGCCAGGAAGCGCAGAAAATGGTCTGAGCCCATTCGGGCCGATTGTCCGGCATAGTCGGCAATGGTGACCGGGCCGGAAATGTTTTTCCAGGAAAGCTCGCCCATGAGCATGCGTCCCATCATGCGCAGGGTCAGCACCGACGTTTCCCAGGTCAGCCGCAGTGATCTGCCAGCCGCGTCAATCGGACCGTAAGAAACCTTGATCATCATGGCATCGAACGCCGCCTGATCTTCGTGCACGCCGATGCCGATGCGACCAAAGCGACGACCCTGCTCTTCGACAACCGCCGGTGTCACCGCCAGTTCCAGGGTGCGGCCATCCCGCAACAAGGAGATCGTCAGCGCCCCCTCCATCGTCTGCCGAATGCGGCTGGCGACATCCTGCCAAGCCGTCATCGGCTGGCCATTGATGGCCGTAACCTCGTCCCCTATCTGAATGCCTGCCCGGGCAGCAGGCGAATCAGGTGAAATAGAGCCGATAACTGGCTTCAAATGCGGCCGAAAAAGGCTGAAACCCAGCGACTTGACCATATCGCTTTCCATTTCACTGGCAGCCAGGCCGGCGGTGGCCACCTCGCGCAAAGAAATCTCGTTACGCTCATTGATGACTTCGAGCGCCAGCGGGGTGCGGTCAAGCGCGTGCTGCATGATTTCCCAACGCAGTTCAGACCAGGTGGCAACCGGTTTGCCGGATACCGATCGCACGACCTCGCCCGCCATCACCCCGGCGTGCGCGGCCGGCGAATCGGCCAATGGGGCGCCGAGGACAGGCCGCAGTTCGGTCGCGCCGTGGATGAATAGCGCCCAATAAAGCACAATGGCCAGCAGAAAATTGGCGAACGGCCCCGCCGCGACAATAATGGAACGCCGTCCCAGCGACTGGTGGTTGAAGGATCGATGCGCCTCGGTGGGCAACACCTCACCCTCCCGCTCGTCGAGCATCTTGACATAGCCGCCCAGCGGAAAAGCCGCGATGGCCCACTCGGTTTGATCGCGCCCAAAGCGACGCAGCCACAATACCCGGCCGAAACCTACCGAGAAGCGCAACACCTTCACGCCACAGAGCCGGGCCGCCAGATAGTGGCCATATTCATGAACCACAATCAATACACCCAAGGCCAGTGCAAAGGCCGCGAAGGTCGAGAGCATGCTGCTGGCTGTCATGCTTGCGGCAGCAAGGCCAAGGCTGCAATACGGGCCGCTGCGTCGGCCGCCAGCACCGCCGTCAGGTCATCGGCGGCCACGACCGGTATGGCATCCATCGTCGCCGCGATCACGGCCGCGATCTTCCCGAAGGGCAGGCGCCGGTCCAGGAACGCCTCGACAGCGATCTCGTTGGCGGCATTGAGCACCGCCGGAGCGTTGCCACCCGCTTTCAACGCGCGGTAGGCCAGCGCCAGACAGGGAAACCGATCGAGATCGGGCCGTTCGAAATTCAGTTGGGCCACCGAGAAGAGATCGAGCGGCGCCACGCCCGCCTCGATGCGCTCCGGATAGGCCAAGGCATGGGCAATCGGCGTGCGCATGTCGGGGTTGCCGAGCTGGGCCATTACCGAGCCGTCGACATACTGCACCAGCGAGTGGATCACGCTCTGGGGATGAATCACGACCTCGATCTGCTCGGGTGTGGCATTGAACAGCCAGCGCGCCTCGATCACTTCGAGCCCCTTGTTCATCATTGTCGCCGAGTCGACCGAAATCTTGCGCCCCATCGACCAGTTCGGATGGGCGCAGGCTTGTTCAGGCGTCACGTTTTCAAGCTGAGCCAGCGGCGTGTTACGAAACGGTCCGCCCGAAGCGGTCAATAGAATCCGACTGACGCCATGACGGGCAAAGTCGCCCGAAAAGCCGGCCGGCATCGACTGGAACACGGCGTTATGTTCGGAGTCAATGGGTAACAGCGTGGCACCGGCACGCTTCACCTCGTTCATGAAGATGCTGCCGGCGATGACCAGGGCTTCCTTGTTGGCCAGCAGCACACGCTTGCCGGCGGACACCGCCGCCAGCGTCGGCGGCAGGCCGGCCGCGCCGACGATAGCCGCCATCACCGCGTCGACCTCGGGCAGCACGGCCACTTGACACAGTGCTTCCGGCCCCGCGAGCACTTCGATTAAAAGACCCTCTGCCCGCAATGTCGCGGCCAGTTTTTCGGCGTCGGCCAACGATCCGACCACCGCGTAACGCGGCTTGAAACGGCGGCACTGGTCGGCCAGCACGGCCAGCTGCCGATAGCCGGTGAGCGCCACTACCTCGAAGCGTTGGGGATGACGCGCAACGACATCGAGCGTGCTGACGCCGATGGAACCCGTGGCGCCGAGTACGGTCAGCCGTTGTACCCTCATAATCCAACTCCCATGGTCGCCAATGCCGCCAACGGCAATGCGGCCGTCAGGCTGTCAATCCGGTCGAGGATGCCGCCGTGTCCGGGCAGCAGATGGCTGCTGTCCTTGACCTCGGCCTGTCGCTTGAACAGCGATTCGAACAGGTCGCCGACGATGCTGATAGCCGCCAGCAGGATGGCCGCGAATATTGCGGCGGGCCAGGCGGCAACGGCAATTTGGCCCGTCGCGGCGCCGACAATCGCGACATAGACCGCCACGGCGCCAAATCCTCCGGCAACACCTTCCCATGTCTTGCCAGGACTGATGGCCGGAGCGAGCTTGTGGCGGCCGAAAGCGCGACCAGAAAAATAGGCACCGATGTCCGCCACCCAGATCAGCGCCATCACCCCCAAAAGCCACCAGGGGCTACGGGTATAAAGTTCCATCATGGCGGCCCAGGTTGGCACCAGCAAGATGGCACCGACCGCCGCGCCAACAGCAGGCAGCGCCGCGACCCGCCAGCGGTACATCAGCCAGAGCGGTGCCGCGATCAGCCAGAAAGCGGCCGAAGTCAGCCAAAGCAGCAACCAAGTCTTGCCAGGGTCGCGGATTACCGCGCAGACAGCGACTAGCACCAGCGCATACAACACCCGGCCCGTTGCGCCCAGCTTCATCAACCCGGCCCATTCCCATGCAGCCAGCCCCACCACCGCCGCAAAGACCAGCCCCACCACCGCCGAGGGAGCGGCGAACAACACCATCAGCCAACCGACGACAAGGATTAGCGCAGTGATGACCCGCGCTCTAAGCATTGTTCTTGTCGTCTGCCGGTGTCGGCGAAAAAGTCGGCGCTAGCGGTACGGCAAGTTGCTCGCTGGTGCGGCCAAAACGCCGTTCGCGTCCTTGGTACGACGCAATGGCTGCATCGAAGGCGGCATCATTGAATTCCGGCCAAAGCAAATCGGTGAAATAAAGCTCGGTATAGGCCAACTGCCAGATCAGGAAGTTGCTGATACGCTTTTCACCGCCGGTGCGGATGAATAGATCGGGTTCAGGCGCATAAGCCATAGCCAGATACGGCGCAAGGTCCTCCTCACCATAGCTACCCAGTTTTTCGGGCAGCGCCGCCGTCATGCGATTGACGGCCTGCAGCACGTCCCAGCGCCCGCCGTAGTTGGCTGCCACGGTCAGGATGAGTTTGGTATTGGCGGCGGTGAGTTGTTCAGAGCGCGCGATGAGATCGCGCAGGCGCTGCTCAAAGCCCGCCACATCGCCGACGACGCGCAAGCGGACGCCATTGGCATGTAGCCGTTCGGCCTCCTGCTCCAGCGCGGAGACAAACAGGTTCATCAGGAAAGAAACTTCGTCGGGCGGGCGCCGCCAGTTTTCAGAACTGAAAGCGAACAGGGTCAGAAACTCGACGCCCCGCTCGATGCAGGCCTTGACCATGGCGCGCACGGTCTCGACACCCCGCTTGTGGCCGGCGACGCGCGGCAGGAAGCGCTTCTTGGCCCAGCGGCCATTGCCATCCATGATGACCGCCACGTGACACGGTACCGCCGGTGCCGCTGGAATCTGCCGCGTGGAGCTAAGAAATGCCATGATTGTCGGCCGCCGATGGCCGTCAGATGGCCATCAGGTCCTTTTCCTTCTCGACCAGTTGCCTATCCACCTCGGCGACGTACCTGTCGGTGAGCTTCTGGATTTCGTCCTGGGTACGCCGCTCGTCATCCTCCGAAATTTCGCTCTTTTTCAGCGCATCCTTGAGATGGGCAATGGCGTCGCGGCGAATATTGCGAACGGCTATCTTGGCATTTTCGCCCTCGTGCTTGACGAGCTTGATCATCTCCTTGCGCCGTTCCTCGGTCAGCATCGGCATCGGCACGCGGATCACATCGCCTTGAGTCGCCGGATTCAGGCCAAGGTCGCCATCGCGGATGGCTTTCTCGACCTTGGAGATCATGGTCTTCTCCCAAGGCTGCACGCCAATGGTGCGGGAATCGATCAGCGTGATATTCGCCACCTGATTGATCGGCATCATCGAACCGTAGTAATCGACTTGAAGGTGATCGAGCAGGCCGGTGTGGGCACGACCGGTGCGAACCTTGGCGAGGTCATGCTTCAGTGCCTCCAGGCTCTTCAGCATTTTCTGTTCGGCGGATTTTTTGGTCTCGGCAATCATTGAAAACTCCAGAGGGTTCCCGGACATAAACTAGACGTGAACGAGCGTACCTTCGTCCTCGCCCATCACCACGCGCTTGAGGGCGCCGGTCTTGAAGATCGAGAAAACATTGATGGGCAGTTTCTGGTCGCGGCACAGCGCGAAGGCCGTGGCGTCCATCACCGCCAGATTGCGGCCGATGGCTTCGTCGAAACTGATTTTGGCGAAACGGGTGGCGGCCGGGTCTTTCTTCGGATCGGCCGTATAGACACCATCAACCTTGGTGGCCTTGAGCACGATGTCGGCGCCGATCTCGGAGCCACGCAGCGCGGCAGCGGTATCGGTAGTGAAGAACGGGTTGCCGGTGCCGCCACCAAAGATGACGATCTTGCCTTCTTCGAGATAGCGGATGGCCTTGCCGCGAATGTAGGGCTCGACCACTTGCTCGATGTTGAGCGCCGACTGCACGCGGCCGTTAAGCCCCGCCTGGCGCATGGCATCGGACAGCGCCATGGCGTTCATTACCGTCGCCAGCATGCCCATGTAGTCGGCGGTGGCGCGGTCCATGCCGGTGGATGCACCAGCCATGCCGCGAAAGATGTTGCCGCCGCCGATCACCACGCCGATTTCGACACCGAGGTCGGCCACGGCCTTGACCTCGGCGACGATGCCGGACAGCGTCTCGCGGTTAATGCCGTAGGCGTCGCCGCCCATTAGCGCTTCGCCCGAAAGCTTGAGCAGAATGCGCTTGTAACGAGGGTTGGCGGCTGGCATGGACGCTTTTCCGCCTAGATGTTCTTGGCAGCGGCGGTCTGGGCGGCCACCTCGGCGGCGAAGTCGTTCACCTTCTTCTCGATGCCCTCGCCCACCACGTACAGCGTGAAACCGGCCACCGAAGCGCCCTTGCTCTTCAGCAGTTGTTCGATGGTTTGCTTGCCATCTTCCGCCTTGACGAAGATCTGGCCCAGCAGGGTGACGTCCTTGAGGTACTTCTGCACCGTGCCTTCGGCAATTTTCTCCAGCATGGCCTCGGGCTTACCCGCTTCACGCGCCTTTTCGATGGCGATGCGACGCTCGGTATCGAGCAGTTCGGCCGACACGCCCGAAGAGTCCAGCGCCTTCGGCTTGGAGGCTGCGACATGCATGGCAATATCTTTGGCCAACTGATCGTCCCCGCCGACCACATCGACTACCACGCCGATCTTCGAGCCGCCGTGAACATAAGATGCCAGTTTGCCCTTCGCCTCGATGCGCGCGAACCGGCGGATTGCCATATTCTCGCCGACCTTGCCGACCAGCGCGGAGCGGGTCGACTCGACAGTGCCCTCGCCCATAGGCAACGCGGAGAGTGCCGCGACATCAGCGGGGGACTTGCCCGCAACCAGTTCCGCACACCCCTTGGCCATCGCGATGAATTCATCGTTCTTGGCGACGAAGTCGGTCTCGGAGTTCACCTCGACCATGGCACCAAGCTTGCCATCGGCTGAGATATACATGCCGACCACGCCTTCGGCGGCAATGCGGGTCGCGGCCTTGGTGGCCTTGTTGCCAAGTTTCACGCGGAGGATTTCATCCGCCTTGGCCATGTCGCCACCGGCTTCGGTCAGCGCCTTCTTGCATTCCATCATCGGCGCGTCGGTTTTCTCGCGCAGTTCCTTGACCATGCTTGCGGTAATTTCCGCCATTTTCCACTCCAGAATCAAAAATCATTCATTACCAGGACAAAGCACTTGCACGGAAACGCGGGGAAAGGCACCCCTTCGGTACAAAACCGCGCGTCCCCGCGATTTCTTTCTCGCTTACGCTGCGACTACTTCTTCCTCGACCTCGACGAATTCATCGTCGCCGGCCATCTGCTGCACCACGTCGTTCAGCGACTGATTCTTGCCTTCAAGGATGGTATCGGCCACACCGCGGGCATAAAGGCGGATGGCGCGCGAGGAGTCGTCGTTACCGGGAATCACATGACTGATACCCAGAGGCGAATGGTTGGTATCGACAATGCCAATGACAGGAATGCCAAGCTTGGTGGCTTCAGTGATGGCGATCTTGTGATAACCGACATCGATGACGAAGATGGCATCGGGCAGGCCGGCCATGTCCTTGATGCCGCCGATGGATTTTTGCAGCTTCACCATCTCGCGACTCGTCATCAGCGCTTCCTTCTTCGACAGACGCTCGATCGAACCATCTTCGGTCATCTGTTCCAGATCCTTCAGGCGCTTGATCGACTGCTTGACGGTCTTGAAGTTTGTCAGCATGCCGCCGAGCCAGCGCTCGTCAACATAAGGCATGCCGGCGCGGCGGGCCTCTTCGGCGAGAATCTCGCGGGCTTGACGTTTGGTGCTAACGAAAAGGATGGTGCCTTTCTTGGCAACCAGCTTTTTGATGAAACTCATGGCCTCGTTGTACTTGGCCAGGGTCTTTTCAAGGTTGATGATGTGAATCTTGTTGCGATGGCCGAAAATGTACGGGGCCATTTTGGGGTTCCAGAAACGGGTCTGGTGACCGAAATGGACGCCGGCCTCCAGCATCTGGCGCATGGTAGTGCTCATGGATTATCTCCGAGTTGGGTTAAACCTCCGCCCGGCCGTGCAGCTTCAAAAAGAAGTCACCCAATCGGCGCCGAGCGTGTGGATTTTGTCCGGAAAGGGGTTCCCCGCTCCAAACAAGCCGCGCATTATAGCCGCAAGCCCCGCTCCTGCTCAAGGGCAGGCGAAATTAGGCGCGGCAGCGGTTAGAATCGCCGCGAACGTTTTCCTGGATCGCCCATGAGCATCACCATCAAATCCCCCGAAGATATCGAAAAAATGCGCGTTGCCGGCCGTCTTGCCGGCGAGGTGCTCGATTACATCGAACCTTTCGTCAAGCCCGGCATCAGCAGCGCCGAACTTGACAAGCTCTGCCATGATTACATGGTAAATATTCAGGATTGCGTGCCGGCGCCGCTCAACTACGCCCCGCCAGGCTATCAGCCCTACCCCAAGTCGATCTGCGCTTCGATCAACCATCAGGTCTGTCATGGCGTTCCCAACGACCGTCCGCTGAAGAAGGGCGACATTGTCAACCTCGACATAACCACCATCAAGGATGGCTGGCACGGCGACACCAGTCGCATGTTCCTGGTGGGCGGCGAGGTATCGATCCTGGCCAGGCGCCTGGTTGCCATCACGCACGAATGTCTTTGGGTCGGCATTTCAGCGGTGAAGCCTGGCGGACATCTGGGCGACGTCGGCGCCGCCATTCAGCGTCACGCCGAGAAGAACGGGTACTCCGTAGTGAAGGAATTCTGCGGCCACGGCATCGGCCGCCACTTCCACGAAGAGCCGCAGGTGCTGCACTACGGCAAGCGTGGCGACGGGCCACGACTGGAAACCGGCATGGTCTTCACCATCGAACCGATGATCAACGCTGGCAAGGCGGCGATTTCCGAACTGCCCGACGGCTGGACCATCGTCACTAAAGACCGCAGCCTGTCGGCGCAGTGGGAACACACCATTGCCGTCACCGCGACCGGCTACGAGGTGCTGACGCTGTCAGCTGGCGCGCAGCCCAAACCCGCCGGTCTCCCTTGACCGACTTCCTTCAGGTAAGCGAGGACGTCAAATTGCCGCAACTGACCGAACCCGCGCCGATTGATACGCGTGCGCTCGCCGCCGCCCTAAAGCTGCGCCTACAGGAAGGCCAGGCCAGGCTGCGGCTGGCCTTCGACGCCGACAACAACGCCCGTCGCATGCTGCTCGGCCGCGCACAATTGGTCGACGGCGTTCTCCGCGACACCTGGCGGCAACTTGGCCTGCCCGCCGAACTGGCGCTGGCGGCGGTGGGCGGCTACGGCCGGGGCGAGCTTTATCCCGCCTCGGATGTCGACATCCTGATCCTCGCCCGGAACGACGATTTCGCCGCCGGCCACAAGCAATGCCTCGAACAACTCATCGGCCTGCTGTGGGACATCGGCCTTGAAATCGGCCAAAGCGTGCGCAGCGTGCCTGAGTGCATTGCCCAGGCCGAGCAAGACATCACGGTGCAAACGTCCCTGCTCGAAGCGCGTTTCCTTTGCGGCAAAAAGTCACTGTTCGAGCATTTCAGCCGTACCTTTCTTGAGCACCTCGACCCGGTTGCCTTCTTTCGCGCCAAACAACTGGAGCAGGCCGGCCGCTACGCCCGCTTCAACGAAACGCCCTATAGCCTCGAACCCAACACGAAAGAAAGCCCCGGCGGCCTCCGCGACCTCCAGATCATTCTGTGGGCGGCACACGCGGCACGACTGGGCGACACCTGGACGGCCTTGCTGCGCCGCAACGTGGTCACCGCCACCGAGGCCCGCCAACTTGCCCGCGCCGAAGAAAACCTGCGCGAGATTCGCTGCCGCCTGCACCTGCTGACGCGGCGGCGCGAAGATCGTCTGCTGTTCGAACATCAAGAGGCGCTGGCCAGCGCCGCCGGCATCGTCGCCACCCGCAGCCGGCGTGCGTCCGAAGTGCTGATGCAGCATTACTACCGCAACGCCAAGCTGGTCACCCAACTCAATACCCTGGTGCTGCAAAATCTTGCCAGCGAAATCGATGCGACCCCGCCCGCGCCGCCCATCGTCATCAACGAACACTTCCAGATGGTGCGGGAACTGCTCGACGTGCGCGACGAGACGCTGTTCGAACGCGAGCCGCGCGCCATCCTCGAAAGCTTCCTGCTGATGGAGCAGCGCCACGAACTCAAGGGCATGACGGCGCGCACGTTGCGCGCGCTGTGGCTGGCCCGCACCCGCATCGATACGGCTTTCCGCCGCGACCCGGCCAACCGCGCCCTCTTCCTCAAGATATTCCAGCAAAAACGCGGCCTCACTCATGAAGTGCGCCGCATGAACCAGTACGACATTCTCGGCCACTACCTGCCGGCCTTTGGCCGCGTCGTCGGCCAGATGCAGCACGACCTGTTTCACGTCTACACGGTCGACCAGCACATCATTCAGGTGCTACGCAACCTGCGGCGCTTCACCCTGCCCGAATTCGCCCACGAATATCCGTTCTGCTCGCGCCTCGCCGCCGGCTTCGAGCGCCCATGGGTCATTTACATCGCCGCCCTCTTCCACGACATCGCCAAGGGCCGTGGCGGCGACCATTCGAAGCTCGGCGTGGCCGATGCCTGCCGCTTCTGTTACGAACACGGCATTGCCGACGACGATGCTGACCTGATCGCCTTTTTGGTCGAGCATCACCTCACCATGTCGGCTGTGGCCCAGAAGCAGGATCTGGCTGACCCCGAGGTGATCCGCAACTTCGCCAGGACGGTCGCCACGCCGCGGCGAATGATCGCGCTTTATCTGCTCACCGTCGCCGACATCCGCGGCACCAGCCCCAAGGTATGGAACGCCTGGAAGGGCAAACTGCTGGAAGACCTCTTCCGCGCCGGTATGCGCGTGCTGCAGGGCGACGCCCCGCCGCCCGCCGCCGGCCTCGCCGCGCGGCAGGAAGAGGCGCGCGGCATGCTGCGCTTTCACGGCCTGCGACCCGGTATCGAAATCAATCTCTGGCAACAACTCGACACCGCCTACTTCATGCTGGCGCCGAACCCGTGGTGAAGGCGCGGCTCAACCCCTTCGGCGAGGGACTGCAAGTCATGGTTTATATCGCCGGGCAAAGTGAACTGTTCGCCCGCCTTTGCGGCTTCTTTTCGCGGCTGGGCTACTCCATCGCCGAAGCCAAGATCCATACCGTGCGCAATGGCTATGCCCTCGACAGCTTCGTCCTGCTCGATCCCTCCGGCCAATTGCCGTATCGGGACATGATTGCCCTGATCGAACACGACCTTGTCGAACAACTCAAGTCGCCGCCGCCGCTGGCCGCTCCCACGACAGGCCGGCTCTCGCGCCAGGTCAGACATTTTCCTTTCTCGCCCGAAATCGACATCCGCCCCGACGAAAAAGGCAGCAACTTCATCATGTCGATCGCTGCCATCGACCGCCCGGGCCTGCTCTACGCCATCTCGCGCGTACTGTGCCAGCATGGCATCGACGTTCAGGCGGCGAAAATATCGACACTGGGCGAGCGGGTGGAGGATACTTTCGTCCTGAGCGGCGCCGAACTCGCCAATACCGCGACATTGGTGCGACTGGAGCAGGAGTTACTGGAAGTGCTTAGAGTTTGAGCCCATGGGCATGAAGGAGCCGGTATAAAGATATGAGCTGGATTCGCGAGCAATTCACCTTCCACGACCTGCAACGCCTGCTGTTCAAACTGGCGGAAAAGGTCAAGGCCTTTCGCGGCCTGGCGCCAGCGGAGATCGGCGAGATTCTCTCTCGTGCCGAAAAGTGCACCTTCGACCCCGGCACCGCCATCGTCAAGGAAGGCAATACCGGGCCGCACATGTACATCATCCTCGATGGCGAGGCCCGCGTGACCAAGCGCGGCCGCGACGGCGAGGTCGAACTGGCGCGGCTCGGCGCCCCCGACAGCTTCGGCGAAATGGCCCTGCTCGACAACGAAACCCGCAGCGCCACCGTCAGCGCCATCACTTTCTGCATACTGGTGCGGCTCGATGACAAGGCCTTCCAGGCCAAGCCGGAAATCGGCCTCAAGGTCTATCGCAACATCGCCGGCGTGCTGTCGGAACGTCTGCGCAGCGCCGACGAAATGCTGGCCTGGCGGCTGTAATATCCCCTGCCAACGCAGCCACAATTCTCAAAAAGTCGGCGCTAGCGGTACGGCAGACTCCCGCCATGCGCGTCCCGAGTGACAGGTCAGAACACAATGCAAGATCCGCCTCAAGCAACTCGACCCGGCATGCACGGTCTGCCTGATCGAAAAAGGTGCCGAAATTGGCGCCCATATTCTTTCCGGCGCGGTGATGGACCCACGAGCGTTGAACGAACTGATCCCCGACTGGCAGGAAAGGGATGCACCACTCGACACGCCAGTGAGCGAAGATCGTTTCCTGATCCTCACGGCCAGCGGCAGCCTCGCCCTGCCCACGGCCTTGCTACCCGCCTGTTTCACAAACGAAGGCAACTATGTCATCAGTCTCGGTCTCTTTTGCCGCTGGCTGGCATCGGAAGCCGAGAAGCTGGGCGTCGAAATCTATCCGGGCTTTGCCGGCGCCGAGGTGCTTTACGACGAAAGTGGCGCCGTCAAGGGCGTGATCACCGGCGACATGGGCATCGAACGCAACGGCCAACCAGGCCCCAACCATCAGCCAGGCATGGAACTGTGGGCGAAATACACCCTGTTCGCCGAGGGCTGTCGCGGCCATCTGGGCAAGCAGCTTGAAGCCCGCTTCGATCTGTGTCGTCATTCGCAACCGCAAACTTACGCCATCGGTCTCAAGGAATTGTGGGCGGTGCCGGCGGAGCAGCACCAGGCGGGCCTCGTCATGCATACCGCCGGTTGGCCGCTGGACTTCGACACGTATGGCGGCGGCTTTTGCTACCAATACAGTTCAACGAGCGCCGATAATCTCGTCGCCGTCGGCATGGTCGTCGGTCTTGGCTACCGCAATCCCCACCTGTCGCCCTTCGAGGAATTCCAGCGCCTGAAAACCCACCCGGCACTGCGCGAAATCCTGCTCGGCGGCAAGCGCATCTCTTTCGGTGCCCGCGCACTGGTCGCCGGCGGCTTGCAGGCGCTGCCCGAACTGGTATTTCCCGGCGGTGCGCTGATCGGCGAAGACGGCGGCATTCTCGTCGCCTCACGCAGCAAAGGTTCGCACGCGGCGATCAAGTCCGGCATGCTGGCAGCGGAAGCCGCACATGCGGCGCTGGCCGCCGGTCGCGGCGGCGACACACTCTCGGCCTACCCGGAAAAATTTCGCGAATCATGGCTTTACGACGAGCATTTCACAGCGCGCAACTTCAAGCCGTGGATGAACAAGGGGCTCCCCCTCGGCTCGCTCATGTTCGGCATCGACCAATTGCTGCTACGCGGCCGCGCCCCTTGGACGCTCGCCCTTAACCCCGCCGCCGACCACGCCAAGCTCAAGCCCGCCGCGCAGTGCACGCCCATCGCCTACCCCAAACCCGACGGCGTGCTCAGCTTCGACCGCCTGTCCTCGGTCTTTCTCTCCAATACCCACCACGAAGAAAATCAGCCCTGCCATCTAAAACTCGGCGCTAGCGACACGGCAATCCGCGTCAATCTTGCTATCTACGATGCGCCCGAGCAACGCTATTGCCCGGCCGGCGTCTATGAGATCGTTCGCGACCTCGCCGGTGGCGACGCGCCCATGCTACAGATCAACGCGCAGAATTGTCTGCACTGCAAGACCTGCGACATCAAGGACCCGACGCAAAACATCAACTGGGTCGCCCCGCAAGGCGGCGAAGGCCCGATCTATCAGGCAATGTAACCAAATCAAGGTTCAATGCGGCGGTCGATCAAGTTCCTGATCAATCATTGACAGCGGATCTTCCAACGGCTCCAGATGGGTGGTGACGTGCGAATTAGGCAAGGCGCGACGGATATCCGCCTCGATACGCTCCGCCCAGTCGTGACCCTGCTGCACCGTCCACTGCCCTGGCACCAGAACATGCAGGGTAATGAAGGCGCGGCTACCGGCCTGACGGGTGCGCAAGGCATGGAAATCCAGTTCCTGCGCGCGATATCCGGCCAACACCGTTTCTATTTGCGCCAGTTTGTCGTCAGGCAGGGAAATGTCCATCAAACCATCGGCCGAGCGCCGCATGAGCTGCCAACCAGTCCAGACGATGTTCGCCGCCACCAGCAAGGCGATGACGGGATCGAGCCAGAGCCAGCCGGTAAACCAGACCAGGCCGACACCACCAATCACCCCCGCCGAAGTCCACACATCGGTCATCAGGTGATGCGCATCGGCTTCCAGCGTGATCGAATTGCGCTCACGTCCGACCCGCATCAGGATGCGGGCCGTGGCCAGATTGATCACGGAGGCAAGCACCGAGACCAGTAAGCCGATTCCGACGGCTTCAAGCGGTTGAGGGTTCATGAAACGTACTATCGCGGTATAGCCGATACTGAACGCTGCCAACAGGATCAGGAAACCTTCGAAAGCGCTGGAGAAATACTCGGCCTTGCCGTGGCCAAAGGCGTGATCGTCGTCCGCTGGCAGCGCCGCCAGCGTCAGCATCCAGAGCGCCATCA